>Ga0163155_10000660_pt1 | contig 42585 bp, 37 predicted proteins | sample OliLakLV19SP4G1_FD_148611 | JGI IMG/M metagenome (GOLD analysis project Ga0163155, IMG submission 148611) | Freshwater microbial mat bacterial communities from Lake Vanda, McMurdo Dry Valleys, Antarctica - Oligotrophic Lake LV.19.SP4.G1 | ecosystem: Environmental > Aquatic > Freshwater > Lake >... | reverse complement strand
CTACGATGGCGTGAGCGCGCCTCGAGCGGACATCGCCGACTATATGAGTTGGTACAACGAACAACGTCCGCACTACACTAGCAGCCTGTCGGACTTGAACTGAATTTACGCGTCATAGCGACCATGGAAAGTCAGCGAGACATAGAAATTGCGGGTTTGGTTGCGATTTTGTCTGAATGGCACGCCTACGCACCCGTTTCTAGTCACTTATCTTGCCATTACCGCCATCCTTCTGATATTCCATGCCATGGTCACCAACGACCACTCGCCTCGCACCGCCTCCGGGCCCCGCAGCAAGAATTGGCGAAAGCCCATCACCGACTTGATGATACCAAACACCGGCTCCACCATCTGCTTGCGCAAGCCATAGAGCTTGCGTCCTTGAATCGTTTTGAGCCGATGCTTCATCCGGTCCACATCACTGGCTGGCTCGGCCAGTGTAGAGGGCTCGGTGAACCGCTCTTCCCAATGCGGGTGATGCGCATCGCGCCCCGCGGCAAGCAGCGGTTCGATCTTTGCCTCAACACAATGCTTGACGTTGGCCGCGCTGAAGTACCCGTTGTCAGTCAGCAGGTGTTCGACCTTACACAATGCCTCGGGCAACTGGGCAAGCGCTTTGAGCATCGGCTCGAGCTGCTGCTTGTCGGTGGCCACTTGCGCCATGTTGATCGCCACCACCAGCATGCTTTGGGTATCGACGGCCGCCTGCGCGTTGTAGCTTTGCTCAAAGCCCTTGCCCTTGGCGGGCATGATGCGCGAGTCCGCATCGGTGAGATTGATCTGATCGGTGGCGCGCACCCCGGCGCTGGGCGGCGCTGGCGGCTTGCCGCCGGGCTTCTTTCCGGTACGCGCGCTCTTGTCCTCTCGGGCTTTGATCCTGGCATCAAACTGGGCCTTCTCCAGCGCATCACGCTCGGCGGCGCGCGCCTCGATTTGCGCCTTGGCCTGGCCAATCGCGGCCAGAAGTTCCTCGCGCCGCGAGAGCTCCTGCGGAATACTCAAGCCCTCGGGCAGCGGCTCCTGATCGGCAGCCCGGGCGCGCGCGAGCAATTGCTTGACCTTGGTCTGCAGTTGCACCTCGATCTTCTGCGCATGCCCGTAGGAGAGCGCGCTATGGCGCGAGGCGTTGGCGATGAATCTTGGTGCCATCAAGGGCGATCGTGCCAAGCTTGAGCAACTTCATCTGGCGGGCGATACACAGCACCTGCACAAACAGCGCCTCGATCTGTTTGAGAAAGCGTTTGCGAAACACGCACAGCGAGTCGTGGTCGGGGTGCTCGTTCGCAGCGATATAGCGAAACGCAATCGACTCGTAGGTCGCCGCTTCAATGCGCCGGCTCGAATACACGCCCGTGGCGTAGCCGTAGATGAGCAAACCGAGCATCACCGTCCGATGATAAGCCGCCGAACCCGCACCACGGTACTGCCGGGTGAGCCCCGACAGATCGAGTTGATCCACGATATCGACCACAAATCGCGCCAGATGATCCTTGGGCAACCAATCCTCCACCGAGGGTGGCAGCAGGTAGGCCGTGTCTCTGTTCACCGTCACAAATCGCGTCATTTGCTTACCTCGTCCGTGCGTGCTATGCCTGTACCCATCAACGTATACGCCCCGCATTCGATGACACGTACTACGACAAAGTGCGTGATTATTTCAATGCCAAATCGTCGGCCAAGTCCGACAGGCTGCTAGGCACCCTTGCAATGGTTTCGGATGCCCGTTTCAGGCAGCACGCATCATGCGCAAGCGCAAACGGAGCTGTTTCTCGATTTCTATGATGGCAAAAAGGGTGATGCCAATGCCCACAATGAGCAATCCGTCGAACAGGGGTACCGATTGTGTCTCGAATACGGCCTGCAGGGAGGGGAGATAGGTGATCGCGAACTGCGCAGCAGTAATCACACCAACGGTTAACCACACCACCTTCGTGCCACGTACCGCGCTCCATGTCAATGAGGTTCCATAGATGTTGCGGATGAAGAACAGATGGAATATCTCCATGACGACCAGCGTGTTCAGACAAATGGTCCTGGCCAATTCCACGGAGTATCCCCGGTCGATTGCATAGGTATAGATCCCGAACACCCCGCAAACGAACAAGATTGCCACCAGCACAATGTGCCAGACCAGTTCACCGGTCAGCAGCGGCGCGTTGCGCGGGCGGGGAGGGCGGCGCATGGTGTTGGCTTCCGTCGGCTCGAAGGCCAGTGCGATGCCCAGCGTGATCGCCGTGATCAGGTTGATCCAGAGAATCTGAATCGGTGTGATAGGCAACGTCATGCCGAAAAGCAGTGCCAGGATGATCGTTGCCGCCTCACCGGCATTGGTCGGCAATGTCCAGCTGATGACTTTCTTGATGTTGTCGTAGACAGTTCGTCCCTCGCGCACTGCGGCCACGATAGACGCGAAGTTGTCATCGGCAAGCACCAGTTCGGCTGCCTCTTTGGCGGCTTCACTGCCTCTTCGGCCCATCGCTATTCCCGCGTCGGCGCGCTTTAATGCCGGGGCATCATTCACCCCGTCGCCGGTCATCGCAACCGTCATGCCGTGTGCTTGTAGTGCCGTCACCAGTCTGAGCTTATGCTCTGGACTGGTTCGCGCAAAAACATCCGTTTGCAGCACAGCAGACGCCAGTGCCGCATCGTTCATGCCGTCAAGATCGGCGCCAGTCAGCACGTTGAGAGGATTCTGCAGGCCGATCTGCCTCGCGATGGCTGTCGCCGTCCCCGCGTGGTCGCCGGTGATCATCTTCACGCGAATGCCAGCGGCATGGCATTCCGCCACGGCCGTGACCGCTTCGGGGCGTGGCGGGTCGATGAGCCCGACCATGCCGAGGAGCACGAGCGTACCTTCCACGTCCGCATGCGCAAGCACGACATGCTCCGGCGGCACTGCCCTGGCCGCGAGCGCCAGAACCCGTTGCCCTTGGGCGGCGATGTCCTCGACTTTCTGCGCCCAATAGCTGTGATCCAGAACTTCAGTCTTGCCCGACCCTATGCGTTGTGTTCCGCACATGGCCAGTATTCGTTCGGGAGCGCCCTTGACGAACACGCCGGCATGTCTTTCGTGATCGTGATGCAAAGTCGCCATGAAGCGATGTTTTGAATCGAACGCGATGGCGTCGGTTCGTGTCCAGACGCCCCGTTCCTCGCGAACATCCATTCCCGCCTTGCCGGCGAAGGCCAGCAGCGCACCCTCCATCGGGTCGCCTTCTACCGTCCAATCACCCTCGTGTTCATACAGGGCAGCATCGCTGCACAACGCCGCCGCGCGCCCAAGTTCTTCGAGCAGGGCATGTGACTCGCTGTCGACTGCGCGCCCCTCAAGCGCTATTTCGCCCATGGGTGCGTAGCCGGTTCCGGCAACCTGCAAGATTGCGCGGTGTGTGATGACGGAGGTCACCGCCATCTCGTTTCGGGTAAGCGTGCCGGTCTTGTCGGTGCAGATCACTGATACGGAACCCAGTGTTTCGATGGCAGGCAGGCGCCGCACGATGGCATTGCGGCGAGCCATCGCGTGTACGCCAATGGCCAGCGTGATCGTCAGCACTGCCGGCAACCCCTCCGGGATTGCAGCTACGGACAGGCCGACGACGGCCATGAACATCTCGGAGAACTCGTGATGTCCTACGAAGTACCCGAATATCAGCAGAATCCCTGCAACGAGCAGGATCAGGATGGTGAGCCACCTGGCAAATACGTCCATCTGGGCAACAAGCGGTGTGGTCAGGGTCTCGACGCTGGACAGCATTCCGCTGATCCGCCCGATCTCCGTCGCCGCCCCGGTCGCAACCACCACGCCCTTGCCCTGGCCGCTGGCGACCAGAGTGCCGCTGAAAGCCATGCAGGACCGATCGCCGAGTGCGGCATCGCGGGCAACAGGTTCGATGTGCTTTTCCACAGGCAAGGACTCGCCCGTGAGAATGGCCTCCTGAATCTGCAAGCCGTGGGTCTGCAGCAGACGGAGCTCTGCAGGGACCTTGTCCCCCGGCTCCAGGAGCACGATGTCTCCTGGAACCAGCTTTTCACCGTCGACAGTGCGGCGCTCGCCGCCGCGCAAAACCGAGGCGCGCGGAGCCAGCATCCGACGGATGGCCTCCATCGCTTTTTCGGCCTTGCCTTCCTGAATGAAACCAATGATTGCGTTGGCAATTACTATGGCAAGAATCACCAGCGTATCTGTCACGTGATCCAGCAGCGCCGTGATGACGGCGGATCCGAGCAGCACGTAAATCAGGATGTTGTGGAACTGCAGCAAGAAGCGGGTCAAGGCGCTGCGCCGGGGCGGTTCGGGAAGCCGGTTCGGTCCCTGGCGCACGAGCCGCACCTGCGCCTCGCTTTCGCTCAACCCCGCAGGTGTTACGCCGAGATCGGCTAATGTGGCCTCCACGGACCGGTCATGCCATGGCGTTGAAGCTACGTGGGCTACTGTTTTGTTCATATCGGTTTCCAATCCAGACATTCTTTGATGGAAGCCTGCGATATTCGGCCGTGACCACCAGGGTTCAGCGGTGTTGGGCCATTTATGCTGGCAAATGTTCGCTTTCCGCCCTACCGTCCCCGTTCGGAAGGCGGCGACGTGCAGCGGACTTTTCGGACCGGTCCGGCGGCTTTTTAGGGGAGCCGGCCACGCTGGTGCCCCCAACCATACGCGCGCTGGACCGTCGATAGGTTTCGATAGTAAGCGATAGATGCTGAATGCTAATCTTGAGTATCAGATGCAAATGACGGTAAATCGAACGGTAAAAATCCGGTGGATAGGATTCGAAAAATTTTCCGTAACTGAGTGTGAGTGCCTGACGTTAAAAAAACAGCCAGAAGGATTGTCTAATCGACGCGTCAGACGGTTCCTAGCCACGATTATGATGTGACTGTAAATGCGCGCACTTTCTGTGATCATGGCGCTCGGCAAGTCTTGGCCGGCTTGAGCGTGTGGCCTCGGTCACTGTTCAGTGAGAGCAGGCAGATCATTCGGTGCACCGTGTCTTAAAACTCACACCCGAGATCGATTCCCAGTCCACGCTAAAGTTCAGGTTCCTCGCGCCGTGGCCATCACCCGTCCCATATCGAGAGTGTCAGCTTGTTGCCGGATTTGCGGCAGGTACTGCGTCTGGATTTTTTTGGCCGTTCCCAGCAGGTTCTGGAAAGAATCGCGCAGCACCGTGGTGTTCATCACCCGTCCTCCGGCGTAATAGCGTTTGGCAAGCTGTCCCAGCGCGTAGGTGGTGGCGAAGGAGAACGCCATGCCGGTGGCGGCGTGGCCGAGCTTGCCAAAGGTTTTTCCAGCCGCCTTGCCGATGCTGTATACCATCGTGATCTGCAAAGGAATGATGGCCATCGATGCCCACGACTGTGGCAACAGTTCCAACGCGCCGTTGACCAATGGGTAGTTGAGGATGGACTTGTCGATCTCCGCCTCAGGCACTTTTGACGTTGCGGCCATCACTGGGCCAGGGGTGACCGGGAAGCTGCTCGTCGCCGTGGCAGGCGCGGCAGCTTCCGACAGAGCGACGATGGCGTCCGCCTCGTTTTCGAATGCTGCGGCCTGGCCTGGATCGAGCCGCAACAGCTTTTTAAGTGCTGCCAGAAAGCGGCGTTCGGATTCGCTCTGGCGGCCGTCGGCATCGCAAACGCACAATGCCATTTCGTAAGCAAGTCGGCGTTGCTCCGGCGCAGTCAGTGCCGCTGTCGCATCCTTGAGGCTCACGCGCTTGAACAGCACGTCCTGATAGATCCGCGCAAGGTCGAGCGTAGAGGCTTCCTCAGCGAGTGATTCGGCGATACGGCGGAACTCAATGCGTTCACGCTCATCTTTGACACCGTCGGAAAATGCGGCGTGCAGGCCGATGGCCACTAAGGCGCATTGCTGTTCGCGGGGGCTTCAACCGTTGCCCAGGGCTCGCGTCTTTCTAGAGGCCAGCCAGTGCGCGCCACCGGCCATTGCCAGCAACAGCGCCACGCCGACGCCCCATGATGTCCACACCAGCGGCACCAGCCAACCTACGGCTGATCCAACCCAGGGCAAGGCGCTGCGGAAAGCTTCGAACCCTGTGACCAGACCTTCCTGCACGGCCTTGATCGCCGCCGGGTCCAGCCATAACGCAAGCCATGCCGGTGCCGGCCATTGTGCGGCAGAACGGCCCAGTTCCGTGGCCGCGCCCGACGCGATGAATTGAGCGCCCCATTGCACCAGTTCCACAACAATCAGCGCGCCCAATGTCCACACTACCGCCAGCACACCAAACGCTGCCCATACAATGATTTTCATCAACTTCCTTTTCTCGTCCATGTCGCAATGGACTTGCGCGTGATCTGCGGCGGGCAGAGACCCCATGACTCGCGGCAAACAATCCGGATAGTCCTGGTCCGGCTGGCGAATCTGCAGTGCGAATCGACTTTCTGGCCTCGCCTCTGCGTGCTTCGGGCAGCGGGAAGAATAATCAACGCCGCATCGACTTTGTTCCGATGACGGCCTGGCGCGGTATGGTCAATTCTTCCCGATGCCCGACAGCAGGGCATGCCCAGTCGTTCAGGCCAGCAGGACATCACAGGGAGCATAGTAGGCCAGCAGTCGGGCAATGCTACCCATGATCGTTTCTTCAATCCGCGAACCCTTGTGGCGTAGCGCCACGATTAAATCTGCGTTTATTTCTACTGCAAGGTCCAAGAGAACCGGATTGGGATGGCCCCTGGTGACCCTGGTCTGCAGGCTCGCTCCGGTCAGTTCATGTGTCGCGATCAACTCCGCCATCCGGCTTTGTGCCTTCTTGGCCTCACTTTCGGCCAGGCGTTCAAGGTATTCCGCGGAAATGGCGCTGTAGTGCAGCGTTGAGTCGAAGGGCGACTGATATGCATGAGCGACGGTGATCCGGCCGTGGTGCGACATCGCCAGTGCGTTCTCGATTACCCGTGTGGAGTCGGGCTCCAGGTCCACGGCTGCCAGTACGCGCGCATAGTCAGCCTGGGTTGGCTGGCGTACGACCAGTACCGGGCAACCCGCGCGCATCAGAATTCGCGATGCCGTGCCTCCCAGGAAGAACTGCTGGACAGCGCCCTTTGCATGCGCGCCAATTGCAATGAGATCGGGACTCAAGTCACCGGCAGCCCTCGAGATCACTTCCGCGGCAGATCCTTCCAGCACCTCCGCATTGATCGTCGCTGCACCTGAGCCCGCCTGCCTGACCAGGTCTTCAAGGTGCTCCTGCGCCCCCACCCGCAGTTGTCCGTGCAAGCTGTCTCCCGTGGCCAATAGGGCATTCAGAGTCCCCAGCTTAGGGAAGGCGTGCACGACATGGAGTTCGGCTTTCACACGCGCGGCAAGCATGATTGCACGCTCAACCGCTGCATTGCCCAGGGGCGAGAAATCTGTTGCTGCAAGGATTCGCTTGATTGGTTTCATGTGGGTTCCAGTCCCTTTAATCACAGTGCCCCGTTGTGGGGTTTGAGCACTTTGGCTCGGTTGATATGGATCTCTCTTTTTGTCGTTCGCCACTCATTCCGCCGCCTTGAGCACAGCGATGCGTTCCTCAAGCGGCGGATGGGACATGAACAGGCGCTTGATGCCGCCACCGCCGCCGCCGGCGATACCGAAGGCGGTCATTTTATCGGGCAGCGGCTGCGGGTGGATGGAATTCAGGCGTTCCAGCGCGGCGACCATGTTTTGCTGCCCCGCCAGTCTGGCACCGCCACGGTCGGCGCGAAACTCGCGTTGGCGCGAGAACCACATGACGATGATGGATGCGAGAATGCCCAGGACCAGTTCTGCGACGATCATGGTGACGAAGAAGGCCGGCCCATGTCCGCGTTCGGTTTTGAACACGATCTTGTCCACCAGATGGCCGATCACGCGGGACAGGAACATGACGAAGGTGTTCACCACGCCCTGTATCAGCGCCAGCGTCACCATGTCGCCGTTGGCGGCGTGGGCTACTTCTTGCCCAAGCACCGCCTCTGCTTCCTTGCGCGTCATCTGCTGTAACAATCCGCTGGAGACGGCGATTAGAGAACTGTTCTTGCTCATGCCCGTGGCAAAGGCGTTGACTTCGGGCGAATCAAAAATGCCGACCTCGGGCATTTTGATGCCCGCTTGCGCGGAATATTTTCGAATGGTTTCCACCAGCCAGAGTTCGGTCGAATTCGATGGCGCATAAATCACCCGCACACCCATCGACTTCTTCACCGACCATTTCGAAATGGCCAGAGAGATGAATGAGCCGCCGAAGCCCATCACTGCCGCAAAGATCAGCAACGACGTGAGATTGATACCGTTGGCGTTGAGGTAAGGCTCCACGCCAAGCAAGCGCATGGTGATAGACAGCACCAGCACGATGGCAAGGTTGGTAGCGAGAAAAAGCGCGCTGCGTTTCATGGTCGAAGTATTCAGTCGTTGGACAAGTCTGAAGCATCGCCCGCAGGCGAACGGAGTGGTTTCGGCCTTTTTGACCGAACGTTCTCCTTCAGTCGATCAATGCGTTTGGCAACATTGCGTCCGGCGCGGTCTGCCACCCGGTCAATGACGGCGTACAACTCGGCGCCCGTATCTTCGATCAGTACCTCTGGTGCGCGCTTCAAGAGAATCTGTATCCGGCAGAATTTGTCCGTGCCGCCGCGCGGACCGTTGCTATCACCCACCAGTACCGCCACCCGCACGATCCGGTCGCAGCGCCGTGTAAGGGCGAAGCGCAGCCGGCGCTCGACATGATTCATGAGTGCTGTGGATACCGGAAAACCCGAACCCTTGATGTCGATGCGCATATTCGGTTTCCTGGTTGCCCAATGACCGATGACCGATGACCGATGACCGATGACGTTACTTTAGAGATGCTTTATCATCATGTAAAATCGATTTACCGATATAAACCCGTCGAATAAACCGATCTATCGGCACGGCGAACTTGAGGTCGCCTCCCGATGGGGCGATGCCGCTCATTCATTCCCTTTCTCAGCCGAAGAGCCGTGGCCACAGGCGGACCACCCCGACGATGACGATCGCCGCCCATACCGCACTGCCGATGCCAACCGGTGCTGCGGCTACGTCCTCGATGACGCGCATCTTCTGGTTATGGCGTGCCTCGAGGAAATCGCACAGTGCCTCGATCGCGATGTCCATCATCCCGGTGATCAGCGCCAGCGCGGTCGCGAACAGGATGAGCAGCACATCCACCCACTCCCCCAGCCAGAACGCCGCTATCGAAAGCCGCGTTGAAAGTGCGAGTTCGTAGGCGACGCGGAAGTAATAGAGCGCGGCAAGGCGCAGCCCGGAGCAGACTGCGCGGAGTCTTGCGCAATGGGTGAAAGCCCGGCTCGCCGGTTTCGAGCCCCAAGAAACTTGTTACGCTGGCTGCCCCCTGTTCGCGGGAGACAGGCCAAAGACCAAAACACCCAAACACCCAAACACCCAAAAACCTAAAGCGCGGCAGCGGCGGTCTCCGCCAGCACGTCACCGGGAAAATGCACCTGCAGGTAAAGTCGCGAAGCCGCGACAAGCACGGTAGCAATCAACGCCGGCCAGACCATCGCCGCGGCCGCCGAGCGAATGGGCGTGAGAGCCATGATCGCTCAGCCGGACGGCTTTGGACGCCAGAGCAGGCTCGCGACGATGCTCGCCGTTATCAGCGCAACAACGACGCCCAGCGCGAGAAAGACCGGGATTTTGAAGAGGTCAATCAGCAGCATCTTCACGCCGATGAAAATAAGGACAAGCGCCAGACCGTAAGAAAGCAGGTGGAAGCGGTCCGCCATGTCGGCGAGCACGAAGTACAGTGCGCGCAGGCCAAGGACGGCAAAGATATTGGAGGTCATGACGATAAACGGATCGTCGGTGATGGCGAAGATCGCTGGAATACTGTCCACCGCAAAGACGACGTCAGTGATGGCGATCATGACGAGCACGAGGAAAAGCGGCGTATACGTGCGTACTCCGTCTCGCAGCACCCAGAAGCGCTCGCCTTCAAAGCCTTGCGTGAAAGCGAGGTGACCGCGCATCCAGCGCAATGCCGGGTTCTTCTCCAGGTCTGGCTTGTCGCCGGCAAAGAACAGCATTTTGGCTCCGGTAGCGAGCAGAAACAGGCCGAACAGGTAAATGATCCAGTGGAATTTGGCGATCAGCCAGGCGCCGATCAGGATCATGACGATGCGCAACGCGATGGCGCCGAACACACCGTACACCAGCGTGCGCCGCTGCAACTCCGGAGGCACGGCGAAGTAGGTGAATATCATCAGGAAGACGAAGATGTTGTCCACCGAGAGCGATTTCTCGATCAGGTAGCCGGTTAGAAACTCGAGTGTCTTTTCGCGGGCGATCTCTGGACCGGCTGCTCCCGCAAGATGCCACCAGAGCCAGCCGGCGAAGGCGAACGATAGTGCGATCCAGACGGTAGTCCAGCCCAGCGCCTCTTTGACGCTGACCCGCGTCGCGCCGCGCGCAGAGAGAACCTTGAGGTCGACGACAGTCGCCGCGATGACAAAGGCGAAGAATCCAGCCCACATCCATGGTGTTGCAATCGTTTCCATTCTTGGTATATCTCCCGATCCTGGTTACTGTTTTCCCGGCTGCCACGTCAACGTATTCATCGGCTAACGGTTCCGCGCTAATAACGCAGCAGGCAGCCGATGCCGCCCAAAGCCATCAGCGGGTCGCAATGATCCACGACCTCGATGGGGCATTCCTGTTGTCCGGCCAACCTCACCAACTCGACCGTTGCATCGACAGGCTGTACCGATTTCTTGCCGCACTCAGGGCATGCAACAGGCGCATTATGCTCGATACGGATTACTCCGCACGCGGCGCAGCGCCAACCCGGCGCGGGTAGAAGATCGCGCGCCAGCAGGAGCATATCCGCCCGCTGCTGACGCAACGCATCCAGGCAGGCGGTCGCGCCCGCCACCGCCCGGCCCTGTGTACGAATACCCTGTACGAAACGCGCTGCGATTTCCTGTGATTCCTGTTCTTCGCCTTCGATAAAGGCTGACAGGGTGGCGGCGACGACATCGTCCTGCGTGTCCCGGCTTGCTGCCGGAATGGTGTCGATCAGTTTGGCCGCGACCGACTTGGGCAGTGCGCGTCGTATCTCTCCAGTCAGGCGAGGCTCGCCCGCCAAGATCAGGTGAGTATGACCGCCCGCAACCATAAGGCGTTCAAGCAAACTGATCTGCTCCTTCAGAAAGCGTGAGGTACGTTCGCGTCGGTGGCTCTCGTAATGCGCTTTGGTCCATTCGCGGCCTACACGCTCGCGCAGTGCAGGCTGTTCGGTCCAGGCCTTGATGGTGGCTGCCCCCAGGTTGACTTCAAGGATCCGTACGCAGGCCTGGTTCGCAAGCAGCACGACGTAACGGTGATAGTTATCCTTGAGCGCCATCAGGTGAAACAGGTTAGGTGTGGGATAGACCGCGATCCAGTTTGGCAGCGGCGCCACAAACTGCATCGGAAGAAAGAAGGCACCACCTCGGAAGTGGCGACTGAACAAGGCTACCCCTTTCGCACCGGGCCGCAGTTTCTCGGCCAGGTAATCCTCGATCTGGCTTATCGCTGCATCGAAATCCGCACGCGCCTCGAACTCAAGGGTACTGCGCATGGAAATTGCGCGGTGTTCGAATACTTCGCGGTAGCCCGCTTCCCCCTGTTCAAGGTGGAGATAACAGCTCACAAAAGGCGCTTGCGTCTCCTCAACGCAGGCCAACAAAGCGATCTGGCGTCGCAGTTCATCCAGCGTAGTCAATGGCTCCAAAGGATGCTCCAGTGGGATGGGTGGAGGGGGGTAGGGTAGGTGCGATGCAGGTTGTAAGGGAAATCGCCAATCTCACGCGAATTTCCATGGTGGAAACCGGTTACACCGCAGGCGAATATGATATGCACGGTCACGATACACCAGGCTCAACGCGAGAAAATTCACTTGCGTTCTGTTGAAGCGACACACGCAGCGCGTGCATCTCGGTGCGCATCTCGGCAAGTTCCCGCCTCAGTTCGGTGCCCGAGAGGGCATCGGTACGCTCGGCGTCGATATCGCGCGTGTTTTCACTCTGCATCGATGTCACCACTACGGCGATGAATAGATTGAGCATGGTGAACGTCGACACCAGGATGAATATGACGAAGAACAGCCACGCGATGGGGTAGACCTCCATGACCGAGCGGGCGATATCTCCCCATCCTTCCAGCGTCATGATCTGGAACAGGGTATAGGCGCTTTCGCCGAGCGTGCCGAACCATTGCGGAAAGTGCTCCGCGAAAAGCTTGGTTGCGATCACGGCGAACACATAGAGAATCACCGAAATAATGCCGATCACCGAGCCAAGACCGGGGATTGCGGCGAGCAGACCCCCCGCCACACGGCGCATGCTCGGCACCATTGAGATGAGGCGCAGCACCCGCAGCACCCGTAGCGCCCGCAGCACGGCCAGTGGCCCTGTCGCCGGTATGAGCGCAATGCTGACCACGATAAAGTCGAACACGCTCCAGGGGTCACGAAAAAAGCGACCCCGCCAGACGGCAAGCCGCAGCCCGATCTCCACTACGAATACAGCAAGAATTGCGCGGTCGGAAGCGACCAGTACCGAGCCCCAGCGATCCATGATGGCTTCGCTCGTTTCGAGGCCCAGAATCACCGCGTTGATGAGAATGAGCGTGATCACTACAGCTTGCGAAGGCATTGATTCAATATGCCGCGCGAGCGTCCCCCGCCAACCCGGCAGTGTGTCTATCTCAATGCCCATCAGGCATCTCGGCCCTTGCGGGTGTCTCCGGCCGGCCTGAGCAGACTGGCCGCGATGGAAATTGCGAGAATCGCGAAAACCGTCCCGAGCATCCAGGGGATGGGGATTTTGTATATATCCATGATCAGCATCTTCACGCCGATGAACGTGACGATCAGCGCCAGACCGTAGTTGAGCAGGTGAAAGCGCTCGGCCATGTCGGCGAGCAGGAAGTACATCGCCCGCAGGCCCAGGATCGCGAAGATGTTCGAGGTGAAGACGATGAATGGGTCCGTGGTAACTGCAAAGATCGCCGGAATGCTGTCGACGGCAAAAATCAGGTCGGTGACCTCGACGAGCACCAGCACGAGAAAGAGCGGTGTGGCGTAGCGCAGCCCGTCCTTCATGACGAAGAAGCGCTCACCGTCGTACGCCTCGGTGACACGCATGTGATTGCGAATCCAGCGAATCACCGGATTCGTAGCGAGATCCGGCTTCTGATCGCCGAACATAAACATCTTTACGCCGGTGGCGAGCAGGAACAGGCCGAAGACGTAGAACATCCAGTCAAACTTCTCGATCAGCAGTACGCCGAGGTAGATGAGGATCGCCCGCATTACGATTGCGCCCACTACGCCGTAGAGAAGCACGCGCTTCTGGAACTCCGGCGGCACGGCGAAGTACGTGAAGATCGTCACCCAGAGGAATACGTTTTCAGTCGCGAGAGCCTTCTCGATCAGGTAGCCGGTGACGTACTCGATGGTCTTCGCGTTGGCGACCTCGCGACCGTGGGTGCCGTCGACGAACCACCAATACCAGCCGGCAAACGCCATGGCCGCCACGAACCACACCACAGCCCAGGCAAGCGCCTCACCGACGGGTACCTTATGCTGTCCCTTCGCCCTGAGAAGCACGAAATCGAGCAGCAGAAACACGACGACGAGCAGGCTGAAGCCGAGGTAAAGGATCGGCGAGCCGGTATGTGCGACTTCTGTCATCAATGGTTCCTGACAGGGCCACAGGGTGTACGTGGGTCAAAATGGGTGTTGGCGGCGCGACGCTGTCTTTTCATGTCCAATTTCCTCCGTCAACCGTCAACCGTCGGCGGGCGTGCGCCGCGCCGCCATTTTCCAGAGCACGCCAATGCGCCAGGCGAGTTGTACGCCAAAGTAGGTGAGGGCCGCGGCCGCGACGGCGAGGAGTGCGAGGCCAACGAGCAGCGGTTCACCCATCGCCCCGATCTTCTCGATCCAGCCAGTGTCCTCCGCGAGAGCAGGCAGCGCCGCCGGTTCGCGGAGCACGGCCAGGCCGGCATGGTAGGCGGCGATGAGAATGGCCGGCGTCGTCAGCGGATTCGAAACGAACGTCGCGAGCACTGCGGCCGGAAGATTGGCCCGCAGTCCCATCGCCACGACACCGGCCACAAGCCCCTGTCCAAGAGGCAACAAAAACCCGAAGAACATGCCGATCGCCAGTCCTTTGGAAATGGAACTGCGGTTCACGTGCCATAGCCACGGGCGGTCGAGCAGCGGACCCATCCAGCGCAAACTGCGTTGGGTGCGCAGGGACGCTGGATCAGGGAGCCAACGACGCACAAAGCGACGAGCCATGGGTCTGCCAATCCTGTCTCAGGTTTCGAATGATCGCCGGCGCCCGGGTCGCGTCACCCGCGACTGTGGGGCGCGCGCCATGGAATGCACGAGAGCGCTCTTTGTCAAAAGGCGTGATGTGCCGTACAAAAGGGTGCATACAGCGAGCAACATCAGGAAGGTCATTGTCGTTCTCCAAGTGGTTGATTATTACAATGTGTGCCCAGTCTAGAGCCGCCACGATATTATGTAAAATCGATTTATAATATAGAAATAATCGAATAAACCGAAGGGTTGATGTGATGAACTACAAGCATCTTTACTATTTTTGGTGGGTCGCCAAGGCCGGTGGTGTAGTAAAGGCGGGCGAGCAACTGCACGTGACGCCACACACCATCAGCGGGCAGATCGGGATCCTGGAGGATGATCTTGGAACCCCGTTATATGCCAAGCGTGGCCGCAACATTGAATTGACCGACGCGGGGAAACTCGCCTTCGGCTACGCGCAGGACATCTTCGCGCTCGGCTCCGAACTCGAGGAATCCGTGCGGAACTACCGGGCGGGTGGACGTCCGATTGAGTTCCGTGTCGGCGTGGCGGACGCGGTTCCGAAGACGATCGCTTGTCGTCTGATCGAACCGGCAACACGCCTGCCCGAGTCGGTGCGCATCGTCTGCCGTGAATCGAAGCTCGAAAGCCTGCTGGCGGACCTGGCCGCCCATCGGTTGGACCTGGTGATCGCGGGTGCTCCGATCCCGTCCTCGGTGAGCGTGCGCGCGTATAACCACCGGCTGGGCGAATCCGGAACAAGTTTTTTCGCGGGCGGCCGACTCCTCAAGGGCCTGAAGGGGAAGTTTCCAGCCTGCCTGAACGGCGCCCCGATGTTGGTTCCCTCCGTGGACGTAGCGATAAGACCCCGCCTGGATCGATGGTGCGAGAATCACAAACTCCATCCACGCGTGGTCGGAGAGTTCGACGATAGCGCATTAATGAAGGCGTTCGGTCAGCGCGAACTGGGGGTGTTCATCGGTCCTACTGTCATCGAATCGGAAATTGAAACGCAGTATGGTGTGAAAGCGATTGGCCGAACGAAAGAGATCACTGATGAATTTTTCGCGATTTCTGTCGAGCGCCGCGTAACGCACCCCTGCGTCGTCGCCATCGCTGAGGCATCAAGGACCCGCTTTTTTTCCGCCATTTGATCCGATCCAAGGCAAGTGCAGATTGGCACTGTCGCGGACAGCCAAGATGACTGCGTGAGTGTGCTCTCGATGGAGGGGCAGGCAGACGATCTGGGTGGAGGTGTGTTCAAGAAGCGTTTGAAAAAAAACATCCACCGCTCGATCGTGCCGGCAAAAGGCGGGCGCTGTTTGGATCTTTGCCTGTCTGTTTGCCAAGAAGGATCTAGCCAATATCGATGGTGTTTAACTGGCTTAGTTCAGGAAGCTGGCCCAGGCCTAAAGCCATGACGGACACCGAGTTGGCGGCAGCGCTGAGTCGGGGTGAATTACTGGAACTATCGTCGCCGGGTGGTAAGCCGGCCGGCCGGTCGGGACGGGGTCAGCACGACTAAAGCCCAGATTCTTCAAGTCCAGTTCATCGACAAGTACGTCAATGACTCGAACGGTGCTCTTCTCGTATATCCATTCGTCCAACCGCATCAATTAGATCGTGGTGTTGCCAAGCCTGCAGGCCACGCGCGACCGCGACGTATTTGCGCTCGGCGATTGCGCCGCCTGCCCGCGTGACGGCGCAAACACCGGTCCGGCGCACGCTGGGTCCCGCCCGCCGCGCAGGCCGCCCACCGGCAGGCCTCGCCCTTGCGCAGGACCATCGAACGCCGCCTGCAAGGCAAGTCGCAGCACCCCTTCCTCTACAAGGATTTCGGTTCGCTGGTGTCGCTCGGTGATTACAGCACCGTCGGCTCGCTGATGGGATTTTTGTCCGGCCGCAGCATGCGCGTGGAAGGCCTGTTCGCACGCATGATGTACCTGTCGCTGTACAAGATGCACAAGTACGCGCTGTAAGGGTGCGATGGGCGTGCTGCTCGACTTGCTGGCGCGCACACTCAAGCGCGGCAGCGAGCCGCGGGTGAAGCTGCATTGAGGTGATGACTGGAGCGAGCCTTCTGGCGCGGGTCTTCAGAGTCTCTGGGGTGTGCGTCTTTGAGCAAGCCCCGAACCCTTGGCTTATGGCACTACAGCCAAAGCCGCACACACTACTTCAAAACGTTTGCGATTGACGCCAAGGTCGCCTTCTCCCAACCGTGAGGATGAGCGCACTTGAATGGCGTTGTTTTTGGGGTCAAACCAAACCTCTACATCGTCAACATATTTCATTCGCGGGGTGGTGTATTGCGCATACAAGTAATCGGGCGAGTTGGTTATGAGCTTTGCCCCATGCCTGCCACTAAGACACCAACCGGTGGATGCGGTCCATCTCGCACCAAAAGAAGTCGGCACGATTCCTCTTGCATCGGGATATTGGCGGGCTTTGACTTCGCGGCATCCCCGGTCGATAAGGCCCTGATCACCAAGCTCGCTGATCTGTCCTTTACCGAGGATGCGCACAATGTGAACTGGACCCCGAAGTGCGGACACCACGAACTGCGCAAAGCGTTGTCCACGGACGGCCGGTTCGGTCGCTTGCGGCGAATTGGAAACCGGCCGTCGGTGGACAACGCGGTGGTGCTCATTGCGATTGCGCCCCGGTCTGTTTTTCGACCTCGGCGCGCCAGCGCCGCTCGAATTGCGCCGGCGGCACGTACCCCAAGGACGAGTGCCTGCGCTCTGTGTTGTAGCAGCCAATGTACTCAATGATCACCTGGTGCGCCAGCACTGCCAGCCGACGAGGGTCAGCATCAGGCCGGCCAGGATCAAATGCGGCCCGCCCAAGGCGCCCAGGAGTGTCGCGATCTGCTCCCCCCGAAGAGGCCCAACCCGACAGGCAGAAAGCGCCCGCGCGCGATCTCTGGCTGTCCCGTCCATTTGGGAAATACCGTCAGCAGGAAGTCAAAGGAAAAGCTCGGCAACATCTGGTACTACATCACGACGGCGTGCAGCCAGCCGGCGTATGGCGTGGCCTGCGGCATTGCAAACGCGGGCCAGCGCGCGGCGACCAGTCACGCGGCCCACCAGGTCATCGCCAGCAGCAGGCTACTGGCGATGACGAAGAACATCAGCCGATTGGGCGCGCTGGCCAGCAAACGCGCTGAAGGCAGCGCCGGCTTCGGTGTCGAACCGGCTTGCGTCCCCGTGCTCATCGAACGCGGTGCTTGCAGTGGATGGGCCGGTGCCCCGGCCCGAGTCGACCGCCGCACACGTCCGCCAGCGGGTTTAGCTGAAGGATCCTGTTCAAATCTCGTCCCGTGCAACTGTTGCAGCGAGCAACGGCTCACGCCTGGGTGCTATCCACAGGCGCAACACAAACCATGCCAGCGCGACCGCACCCACGCTGAAGAGAATGTCGCCAGGCATACGCATCCAGATCAGCAGTTCCACGATGGGTTTCTGCATGAACTCTGCCGAGCGCGCATACCAATAGCCATGTTCGATCGCGGCCAGCAGCTGCATCGTTCCCAACGGCAGCAATGTCAGCAAGCCCATCAGCGCCAGACCGATGTTGAGCGTCCAGAACGAGAGTTTCAACACCTTGGTGTCCCACACCATCTGGCCACGCAACCCGCGCAGGCAGAACAGCACCAGCGCGATGCCCAGCATTCCGTAGACGCCGAACAGGGCAGTATGGGCATGCAGTGCGGTCAGGTTGAGACCCTGCATGTAGTACAACGACAGTGGCGGATTGATCAGGAAGCCGAACAGGCCCGCACCCACCAAATTCCAGAACGATACCGCGATGAAGAACATCACCGGCCAGCGGTAGTGCGCCATCCACGGCGTGGCCTTGCTGAGCTTCCAGGTGTGGTACGCCTCAAAGCCCAGGTAGGCCAGTGGCACCACCTCCAGCGCACTAAAGCTTGCGCCCAGTGCCACCACCGCGATGGGCGTGCCCACGAAGTACAGATGGTGCAGTGTGCCCAGAACGCCGCCTGCCATGAAGACAATGGTGGCGAACAGCACTGCGATGTTGGCGGTGGACGTCCTGACCAAGCCCAATCGGGTGAAGATGAGCGCCATCACGGCGGTGGCGAATACTTCGAAGAAGCCTTCCACCCACAGGTGCACCAGCCACCAGCGCCAGTACTCGACTTCCGAGATGTGGGTGTGCTCGCCCCACATCAACGCAGCGGCATAGAACAGGCCGATGGCAACGGTGGACAGGAACAGCAGGGCGACGATCGACTTGGAATCGCTCCCCGGCCCCTTCAAGATCGGCCACAGCGAGCGGCCCACCAGGGTCACCCACAGCATCAGGCCAATGAACAGATACCACTGCCAGAAGCGGCCCATGTCGGCGTACTCCCATCCCTGGTGCCCGAACCAAAAGTTGAATTTGAGCGGCATGATCTGCATGACCGCGAACCACTGGCCGGCGAATCCGCCGATCACAATCAGCAGCAGCGAAATCCACAAAAAATTCACCCCGAAACGCTGGTACTTGGGCTCGTGGCCCGAAAGCGCCGGTCCGATATACAAGCCTGTCGCCAGCCACGCGGTGGCGATCCACAGGACCGCCAGTTGCGTATGCCAGGTGCGGGCCAGCGAATAGGGCAGGTAATTGGACAGTGCGAAGCCGTAGGCCTCCTGGCCTTCGACCTGGTAGTGCGCAGTGATCGCGCCCAACAGGATCTGCACCAGGAACAGCGCAAGCACCACCCAGAAGTATTTGGACGTAGCGCGCATCGAGGGCGTAATCCGCAGCAGGGCAAACGGATCGCTGGTTGGGACGGTGTGCTCTTTCTCGCCGCGTCCGTGGGTCACCGCGTAGTGCCAGCCCAGAATCGCGATGCCCGCAATCAGGAACAGCACGCTGAACGCCGACCACACCCACAGTGCCGGCGGCGGTGTGTTGCCCACCAGCGGCTCGCTGGGCCAGTTGTTGGTGTAGGTCACCTTCTTGCTGATCACGCCTGCCTGAGCCGGCACCAGGGTTGCCGCGCCGGCTTCAGCGCGTTCGGTCGTGGCGGCCCAGGCCGTCCACCAGAAGAAGGCCGTGAGGGAGCGTCGGTGTTCCAGCGTTCCCACAGTGCTGTCCTTCATCGCATAAGCTTCGCGCAACTCTGCAGTGGCGGGGTCGTTGCCGAACAGGCTGATGTAATGCGCGGAGACACTGGATAACGCCGCCGCGCGATCCTGGGTCAGGGTGATGGTCCTGCCCGCAGGGTCATAGGTGTTGGCCCGCATCATCTCCTGCAGGCGGCCGCGCAGAGCGGCCTGTTGTTCCGCAGGCAAGCGCGCATAGGTAGCGCTGGCGTCGCCCCGGCGCGCCCAGATGTCCAGCACCTCGGTAGCTTCGCGGTGCAGCCAGTCCGCGCTCCAATCGGGCGCTACGTAAGCGCCATGGCCCCAGATTGAGCCGAGTTGCATGCCGCCCATCGACTGCCAGACCTGCCGGCCCTGCTCGATATCGGCGCGGGTAAAGATGACCGCCCCATCCTGCGCCACCACTTTCTCGGGCATGGGTGCGGCGGCGCGGAAGATCTCTCCACCCGCCCAGAGCAAGACCGAAAACGAACAGACCAGCAGTACGGCCAGCGCGGTCCACAGCTTGCGTGTGTTGTTCATGACGCCTCCAGTGCGAGTGGGAGTGGGAGTACGAGTACGTTCAGGAAGGGCCGGGCCATCCGGACGGCAGCGTGGCCAAGGTCACCAAGGTCAGCTGTGATCGCGTCACCGTCATCCCGGATCTCGGTTGGAATGAATCGAAAATCGGTGATGACAGGCTCCTGGCTGGGTTTGGGTAGGCTGCGCTCCAACGCGCAATTTTGGTTGGCTGGAACGGCGGTGTCTGTGTGAGGACGCACATAGGTAGTTTTATTGATTAAGCGCGTGCTGCATGACGCCGGCGGCGTCCGGCACGTGGCCGATGCCGAGGATCACCGTGATCGCCAGCGGCACGGTCATCGAAAAACCGATGAAGGAACCGAAGGTCACGATGTAAAAAAGGGTCACCCATCAGCCCCGCTGAGACGCAGGCGAAAATTCTGGAGGGACCTGTCCACTTGTGCATGGGTACTTGTGTGTTTTGGCGCACGAAGTGCGGTTCTCACCACGTAGGGGCGCCCGGAACGCACTTGGCTGCTGAGCTTGGCCTGTCGCTCCAGCAAGGTGCGCTTGTCCTTCACTTCTGCCCATGCACCGGCGTCGGGCGCAGCCGCTTTCTTCACCACGATCGGCTTTCACCCCCTCGCAAGCGTGACATTGAGGGCAATAAAGTCAGATTGGTCTTGCGGTACATCCTCTTCCGCGAATATCGCATTCACCGGACATTCGGGCACGCAGACCGCGCAATCGATGCAGGCGTCTGGATCGATGGCCAAGAAATTCGGGCCTTCGCGAAACGCGTCGGTCGGGAAAAACTGTTGGCTATCGGCGTATCCATGACCTGCTGCGGCCGCAGTTTCCCCAAGTGAACCACAAACGCGTGTATCGGCTCTACAGCGCGGCCAATCTGGCGGTGAGGAAGCGTAAAAAGGTTAAACGGCCGACGAACGAACGGGTGCCGCTGCAGATCGCCCGGCGCGTCAATGAGGTGTGGAGCATGGACTTCGTGAGCGATAGCCTGGCGAACAGCCGGCGCATCAAGTGCCTGACCGTGGCCGATGACTTCAGTCACGAGTGCGTGGACATTGCGACCGACTACGGCATTGGCGGCCAATATGTGACCCGGATACTGGATCGGACGGCGTTGTTTCGCGGCTATCCAGCGGTGGTGCGTACGGACAACGGGCCCGAATTCACCAGCCGGGCATTCATCGGGCGGGCGCAGGCCCATGGGATCGGCCACATCCTGATCGAACCGGGCCGGCCGATGCAGAACGGCTACATCGAGAGCTTCAACGGCAAGTTTAGAGATGAATGCCTGAACGACAATTGGTTCGAGTCCCTGGCGCAGGCCAGGGCGACGATCAGCATCTGGCGTCAGGACTACAACGAAGTACGCCCGCACAGCAGTTGCCGACGGATGCCGCCCGCCTAGTTTGCCGCGTTGCTTCGGCAGAATTCTGCCGAAGCAACGCCACCCACAACCGAAAGAATCCTTTAATCTTGCAACCGGACTTCCTGCCAATCAACTGGTACGGCTAAAGGGGACAGGTCACTACCAAATTCCCTCTGATGGCGCTAAATTTTCAGTGCACCGTTCGAATCGTATAGTCGGAGTTCGGTTGCGTCGAAAAATGATCTCAACAAGTCTGGGCGTGCCCGCACCCGAAGCCTTCCTGTCCGTTTCCCCGAGCGAAGTGCGTTGACGCCAACTCCCGCTTGTTTCGCGGCGGCAAGCCACTTGTAGATCGTCGTTCGATTGAACCCGTAGGCAGCAATCGCCTCTGATGCGGGTTCCCCATTGCGCACTCGTTCAACCGCCAACAGCCGAAGTTTTTCCAGCGCTTCTTGATCAAATGGGCGACCGTCTCGTTTCATTGCGAATTGGTTCGTCTATATGCAATAGAGGGCAATGAATAGCATCCGACAACTACTTGCCGGACCGTTAGACGAAGGGATTCTCAAGTCGCACGCCTGATCGACGAAAATCATCAACGTTGCGGGTTATCACTGTTAGATTGTGGATCAACGCAATCGCGGCGATCTGCTTGTCAACCGGATGCTCATGGTGTGGCGACATCAATCGTCCCCATACTTGGGCGCATGCCTCGTCAAAACTTAATATCCTATCCGCATAGTTGGTCACGATCAGATCCAGCCATTTCTCGAGCTTCTTGGCTTGGGGAAGATCGCCGCGACTACGAATGTTCTCCAATCCATGCCGAATCTCCCCGATCGTTTGCACAGAGAGATAAAGATCACTGGTATCGGTTATTTTAAAGAATTTCTGAACTCCAGGGTTCGCCTTCCTTCCCTTGCGCGCCTCGCTTATGACGTTGGTGTCGACCAAGTACACGCGGATTCCTAGCCATTCCGGCAATTGAAGTCGGCGTCTTCACCGACGTTCGGCATGCTTGACAGAACATCGGCAACAGAACGCCGTTTCGGTCGTTTGAGGACAGCTCTCAGAATCTCACGGTGTTCCGCTTCTGCGCTTCTTCCGTGAGCTGCGGCCATCTGCTTCAGAGCCAAGGCAACATCTTCATCGACATTACGAACTACAAGATTGGTAGCCACATCGACCTCCTAAGTTGTAATCATTGATAGCAGTCTAGCAAAGTAGTGATTGCACTGCAATCAAAAATTCCCCAGTTGTTCAACTGTCCGTAATTGGCCGATTGCGGGCGCTCCCGATAGGGCTGTCTTTGCTAACAGGGGACCCCTAGCGGTCGTACGGCAAAGGGCAAAGCAGTCAGGCAAACCGGCTCTCGTTCGCGGATTTAACCTTGGCCGTGAGTGCGCCGTACCGATACGCTCAATTCGGGGCGAGCCCAAAAATGGCTACCAATGCTGCAATGCCTTGCGGGCATTGCGTCTTTGAGCGTGACAACGAACCCTTGGCTTATGGCACTGCCGCCAAAGCCGCACGCGCTGCTTCAATGCGTTTGCGATTCAGGCCAAGGTCGCTTTCCCCCAGTCGTGAAGCTGAGCGCACTTGAATGACGTTGTTGTTCGGGTCAAACCAAAACTCCACATCGTCAACATATTTCATCAGCGGGGTGGTGTATTGCGCATACAGGTAATCGGGCGAGCTGGTTATGAGCTTTGCGCCATCCATGCCTGCCACTATGCCTTTTAGCTTGGCAATGGTTGTCGGTCCGTCACCACGCACTGCTAGTGGCGTAATGCTGGAATACTTGCGCTGGGGGTGGCCCGGGTAGAGGTCGGCTTGGCTGCTGACACTGTTGTTTGTGGCGGAAAGGCCTTTGAGTTTGCCCTTCTGTACTCCCAAGTCTGTGGGGGTACTGCCTTGTAGCAGACCGAGCTGTCCGGCCGCGATGGTGCAAACTGCAAGCGCCAACACCACGATAACTATCCATTTAATAACCAGCATTGTTTCTTCTCCGATATTTTGCGGCGCTGTTACGGCGATCCATCTTCAATTCTTGGCGGCGAATGACCGTTCCTGTTTGAGTATGTGAACACCATTCGCCAAGCCGAAAGGCTGCAAACGCGGCAGAACGGGCATTGGACCCAGATGGCTCAGAGTCGACTCCGGGCCGAAGACGGGCCCGGGTATCACGAGCCGAGCCGGCCGAGTCAATTGAAGATGAATTCGAATTGCCGGGGTTGCTTTGGTCTCAGGGGCGGTTTCTACCCACTTAGCTTACCTTTGTTTCAGGGCTCATGAGGGTGAACGGCTTCCATGACAGGCCCCGTTGTGGTCGAAAGGAAGCTGAATATCTCGCCCTAAGAAAATGGCGTTTTTCGACCCCGAGCGGACACTTACAGCTTAAATTGCACCCCGCTGCAGTTACAAGGAAGGAGGAGTCGAATCGGCTTTCGCTTCAAACATCCCAAAGTAGTTGTTCTACTCGGCTTAGTGGCAGCACGAACAGGGCGCCGATGGCGTACGTTCAGATTTTCACATTCCCCCTTGGACTTCGGAACGGCCTTTTTGGAACCGTCGGCTGAACGTATCATGTATATTTCTGAGTTTGCTGGATTGGTGTATTTCTTACCAAGCTTTGTCGCGCGTGAAACACATCCGGTGCGACTGGGGAGAAGGGCATGCATTTTCGAATCGTATTTTTGGTCGGGTTTCTTGTTTTCGCCGGCGCAACTGGATCTGTGAACGCCCAGATGGCGGGAAGCCAAGTTACGTCAGAGACTTTTCCAGCGAGGCCGATACGGGTCATCGTTACCAACAGTCCGGGTGGCAGCCCGGATATCCTGATCCGCACGCTTGCCCCAAGGCTAGGTGAGGAACTTGGGAAGCCGGTCATCGTGGAGAACCGCGCCGGTGGATCGGGGATCATCGCGACCGACTATGTGGCAAAGTCACCGGCGGACGGTTACACTCTGCTAATGGTTGATCCGGGGCCCATTGCGATCAACCCGTGGACGTTTGCCAAACTCCCGTATCAGGGGCTCAAAAGTTTTGACGCGGTTTCGGCGCTTGTCGTGCTTCCATATGTACTCGTGGTCCGGAAAGACTTTCCAGCCGCCAACCTGCGCGATTTTGTAAGGCTGGCGAAAAGCACCCCTGGAAAAGTGAGCTACGGATCCTCCGGGATGGCGTCGATCCACCATATTTTCATGGAAATGTTTGCGACGGCCGCCGACGTCAAGATGCTGCATGTGCCCTACAAGGGCGGTGCGGATGCACTGGCCGCCCTTCTGGCCGGCAACATCGACGCGGCAATCCTGAGCCTGTCTATCGTTCTCGATCCGATCAAATCCGGCCGCATGCGGGCTTTGGGCTACACGCGACCGGCACGTACGTCGTTCCTGCCGGATTTGCCGACGATCGCCGAACAGGGCTACCCAGGATTTGATATCTCACTCGCCCTTGGCATTCTTGCTCCTGCGGGAACTCCCCGGCCGGTGATCAACCGGCTGAATGCCGCTTTTGTGCGGGTGATGCGCGAGCGTGACGTGCTCGAGCGCCTAGGCGCGCTGGGCATGGACATCGTTGCCACCACGCCCCAGCAGTACGACGAAATCAACAAGGCCGACTACGAGCGCTACGGCCGTGCGGTCCGTGGGGCGAATCTCAAGATGGAATGAACCGGGTGCGGTGCGCGTTGGCACGCCGGAGACAGACGGGTTTCGGGCAATTATGAGGGGGCATATGCCGCTGTTCATCAACAACCAAGACCAGGAACGATGCATCACGCCGGCGGATGCCATCGATGCGCTTGAGAGCGGCGTGCGCCAGTTTTCCCGCGGTGACGCAATAAGGCGTCCGCGCATCGACAACCTGTTGCCGACCGTCAACCCGGACGAGTATTTTTGTTTCAGTTCGATGGAAGGAGGCATCCGCGATCCTGGTTATTACGCGCTGCGGATCAAGCCGGAGATATATGCTTGGCCCAAAGTTGCCGGAAAAATGCGCGAAACGACTTATTCGTACAAGCCCGGCCTCTATGCCGGGATGGTGTTCCTGTACAGCACGAAGAACTCGGAATTCCTGGCGATGATGAACGATGGTTATGTGCAGCATCTTCGTGTCGCCGCGACCGCGGCGTTAGGGATCAAGAACATGTCCCGGCCAGAGTCAAAGGTCATGGGAATCTACGGCAGCGGCGGCATGGCCAAATTCTTCCCGCTTGCGGCCAAAGCGGTCAGGCCGATCGAACGCCTGCAGGTGTACGGCCTTAACCGCTCCCGCCTCGAGCAGTATCGCGACGAAATGCGCCCGAAAATCGATTGCGAGATTGTCCTTGCCGAAACGCCCGAAGCCGTGGCGAAGAACGCCGACATTGTCGTTGCCTGCACCAATTCGACAGAGCCCGTGCTAAAAGCAGAATGGCTGCGCTCCGGCACGCACCTGAGCAACGTGACCCATTGGGAACTGGGCGAGGACACGACGGCGCGCATTGATTCGGCCGGTCTGCTGGTGCGCCGCTCGCCGGTTTCGATCAAGGGTTATGTTGACGACGATTTCGGCATCCGCCTCAACGTCATGGCCTATATCGGCGGACGGCCTGAGGAGCGGGCGAAGGTGCCGGTCGGCCGCCGCAGTGAAAACCGCTATCCAAATGCGCGCTATGTTGATTGCTGCGACTGGGAGACGAACACGCCGTACTGGCAGCAACGGCGTGCCGAAGAGATCACTATCCTCGCCAACTGTTCATACGGAACTCTGGAAGGCGAAGTGGGGAACAGCGCCGGAATCCAGGGCATCCAGTTCGCGTCGATCGCCGGCCGAATTTTCGAGCGTGCGAGGGACATGAAACTGGGTATGGAATTGCCGCGCGAATTGTTTCTCCAAGATATGCCAACATGAGATGCGCTTTACGAAACGGCCGGTACGGCTGCAAGACATTGCTGTGTCCCAATCCCGGCGGCTGCTGTGTTTTATGTTCTTTCGGCTCAGTAAAGTACCCACGGATTCAAGAACAGCGCGGGTCTTGCGTCTAGGCTGGGACTTAAGCTGACCGCGAATGACCGGTCCTGGCCGATTGCGGACACCTTAGCATCGCGACGCGGTTCAGGGATTCGCTCAATTGTTGTGCAGATTCCGAGCTGGCAATATGTATGCTCACCTTGCCCGCACATCGGGCGACGACTGCGCAACAAGCGCGAACCTGCGGCGTTCGAGGGGGACTTCACGTGGAGTTTTATATGGGCCGGGCTGCATTGAGGGTTGCCGACGCGCGGGTTGAGAACCGGCATTCTGATTCCGTGGTGCGCTCGGCGTGTTTTTCACATGACGCTTTGACGCGTTGCGCACTCGCCGCCTCGCCATGCTGCGGCGCGTACTTCCCCGTTGTTGCGGGCAGAACGAGATCCCTCCCGATGAGCGGCGCATGAACGACCCCTTCGTCATCGCGGCGCTGATCGGCATTGCCTTCACGCTGGCCGGTTTCGTCAAGGGTGTTCTCGGCATGGGCCTGCCGACCGTGGCGATGGGCTTGCTGGGACTGCTAATGCCACCGGCCGCCGCGGCGGCGATGCTGATCGTGCCCTCTTTCGTGACCAATATCTGGCAATTGTTCGCCGGTCCGAAATTCCTCGTCTTGTTGCGCCGCCTCGCCGGCATGATGTTGATGGTGCTGGTGGGCGTGGCGCTGAGCTTCCGGGTGCTTACCGGCGACTCGTCGGCGCTGGCCAGTGCGGCGCTGGGGGTGATCCTGGCGCTATACGGCGTTGTCGGCCTTGTCGCGCGCAAGTTCACGGTGTCGCGCCGTGCCGAGCGCTGGCTGTCGCCGCTGGTCGGCTTGATTACCGGGTTGATCACCGGGGCGACCGGGATATTTGTCATTCCGGTGGTGCCCTATATCACCTCGCTCGAACTTGCCAGGGACGAGTTGATTCAGGCACTGGGCATCGCCTTCACCATCTCCACCATTGCGCTTGGCACGGCGCTGGTGGTGTCGGGCAAGTTCCAGTTCGCCTCAGCCGGCGGTTCGCTGCTGGCGGTAATCCCGGCGCTCGCCGGGATGGCCATCGGGCAACGGCTGCGCAGCAAGCTTGAGCCAGCGGTGTTCCGGCGCTGGTTCTTCGTCGGCCTGATCATGCTCGGGCTTTACATGTTCGGCAAGGCCGTGATCTGATCCGCGGCAGACTGGGCCGCTGCCCGGAAAGGCCCGATTGGCGGGCATTTCCAGCCAGTCCCACTATTCACCATTCGCTATTCGATCTTCATCCCCGAGGACTTGATGACCCGACCCCAGCGCGGAATCTCGGTGGCGATGATGCCGGCGAAGCGCTGTGCGCTGCCACCCGAGGGGCTGAGGCCGTCGGCGGCGAGGATCTTGGCAACGTCGGCGCCCTTGATGATGTCGTTGACTTCGCGGTTGAGCCGCTCGACGATGTCTTTTGGCAAGCCTTTGGGGCCGGAGAGGCCGCTCCAGTTGGTGACCTCGTAGCTGGGGTAGCCCAGTTCGGATACGCTGGGCAGGTCGGGTTCGGCGGTGATGCGCTGCGGCGTTGTGACGGCGAGGGCGCGAAGGCGCCCCGACTTGACATGTTGCAGCGTGGCGGCGACGCTGCCAAAAATCACCTGCACGTTGCCGGCGATGGTGTCGTTGAGCGCCGGGCCGGTGCCCTTGTACGGCACGTGCAGCATGTCCACTTTTGCGACATCGAGAAAATACGCGCTGGCGAGGTGCGTCGAGCTGCCGGTGCCGGCCGAACCGTAGGACAGCTTGCCCGGATTGGCCCTGGCGTAGTCCACCAGTTCTTTCAGCGTCTTGACCGGCACCGAGGGATGGACCGCCACGACATACGGCCCGGACGAAATCTGCACGATGGGCGTGATGTCGGTGACGGGGTCGAAGTTGAGTTTGTAGATGTTGGCGTTGACGGTGTAGCTCGCCGGCGTCAGCAGCAGCGTGTAGCCGTCGGGCGCGGCTTTGATCGCAATTTCGGTTCCCATGGTCGAGCCTGCCCCCGGCTTGTTGTCCACGATCACCGACTGCCCCAGTTTTTCTGTCAGCTTTTGGGCGATCAGGCGGGCAATGAAGTCAGTGCCGCCGCCCGGCGCGAAGGGGGTAACGAGGCGTATCGGCTTGTTCGGCCAGGCCTGCGCCAAGGCCGTCGCTGGCAGCGCGGCCAGTGTGCCCAGCGTAATTGTCGCCGCCAGCAGCGCGAACGCGCGTCGGGTGATGGGTTTGTGCACGGTGTTTCCCCCCTTGGTTATGTATGCCGGTCCGCCTTGTGCCGCGCGGTGTATGTTCGTATGTACCTGCTGGAAAGGCCCGCCTGGCAATGCTTTCCAGCTTGTTGCCTTTTCAGCGCTGGGCCCTGTCCTTGTCGTTTTGTCCTTTGATGGCCGCGCGCGCGCCGGCCCATTCGGCGTCGCCCCAGGCGAACAACTCCTTGAACGAGCCGCCGTTGGCCTGCCAGCCTGCGCCGTCGAGGGCGATGGTCTGGCCTGACAGCCACTCGCAGCCGTCGGCCATTAAAAAGGTGGCGAGGTTTTGCAGCTCGTGCATCTGCCCGACGCGACCCATGGGGTTGGTTTTGGCGACGGCGTCGGCGTGGTCCTGCAGGCCGGGCGCGAGGCGTTTGCTCATGCCCTCGGTCGGAATGGTGCCCGGCGCAATGGCGTTGAGCCTGATGCCGTGGCGTCCCCATTCAACGGCGAGTGACTGCGTCATCACATGCACGCCGGCTTTTGCCATGGCCGAAGGAACGACAAAGGGCGAGCCGGTCCATACCCAGGTCACGACAATTGACACCACGCTGCCCTTGTGGCCACCGGCGATCCAGCGCTTGCCGACCGCCTGCGTCATGTAAAACGTGCCGTGCAGCACGATGTTGGCGACGGCGTCAAAGCCGCGCGGCGACAGGTCTTCGGTGCGGCTGATGAAATTGCCGGCGGCGTTGTTGACGAGCCCCGTCAGCGGCCCGCCCTCGTCCCAGATCGCCTGCACCATGCTATCGACGGCCGCGGCGTCGCGGATATCGACGGCGTGGGTGCTGACCGCGCCGCCGTGTATCTGCATCAATTCGTCGGCGGTCTCATCGAGCACCGCTTTGCGCCGGCCGCAAATGACGATGCCGGCGCCAAGTGCGAGGTATTGCGCCGCAATCTCGCGCCCGAGGCCGGTGCCACCGCCGGTAATGAGGATGCGCTTGCCACTGAGTAAGCCGGGCTGGAACATTGTGCCGGCCTAGACGGTGAGAACGATCTTGCCGATGTGCTGCGAGGACTCCATCAGAGCGTGCGCCTGCGCTGCGTCGGCGAGGGCGAAGGTCTTGAATATTTCCGGCTTAAACGCGCCGGACTCGATTTTTGGCCAGACTTTTTCGCGCAGATTGCGGGCGATCTCGCCCTTGAAGGCAATCGGCCGCGGACGCAGCGTCGATCCGGTCAGCACCAGGCGGCGGCGCAGGATTTCATTCAGGCTCACCGTCGATTTCATGCCGCCGAGAAAGGCGATCAGCACGATGCGGCCGTCATCGGCGAGCAGCTTGAGTTCGCGGTCCACATAATCGCCGCCGACCATGTCGAGGATGACATCGACGCCCTTGCCGCCGGTGGCTTCCTTGAGTACCGCGCCAAAATCCTCGGTCTTGTAGTTGACGGCGCGGTCGGCGCCCAGCCGCACGCAGGCCTGGCACTTGTCTTCGCTGCCGGCGGTGGCGAACACGGTGTGGCCGAAGGCCTTGGCCATCTGGATGGCGGTGACGCCTATGCCCGACGAGCCGCCTTGCACCAGTAGCGTCTCACCCGGCGCGAGCCGGGCGCGGTCGAAGACATTGCTCCACACGGTGAAGCAGGTTTCCGGCAGCGACGCCGCCTCGATCATCGACAGGCCCTTGGGCAGCGGCAGGCATTGCGCCGCCGGCGCGGTGCACAACTCGGCATAGCCGCCGCCGGCGACAAGGGCGCAGACCGCGTCGCCGACTTTCCAGCCACTGACGTCCTGGCCCAGCGCAGTGATGGTGCCGGCGATTTCGAGGCCGGGAATGTCGGAGGCGCCGGGCGGCACCGGGTAATTGCCCTTGCGCTGCAGCACATCGGGGCGGTTGACGCCGGCGGCGGCCACCTTGATCAGCACTTCGCCGGCCTTTGCTTGCGGGTCCGGGCGGGTGCCCAGCTTGAGGACTTCGGGTTCGCCCGGGGTGGTGATCTCGACTGCGCGCATGATTTTTTGTCGGCGATGCTGTGAATGGAGGGTGTGCGGATTTTACCCCAGTTAGAATGCGCTCTTTGCGCCCGCTTCTCCCGCCACAACATCACGGACCCGACATGAACCCTCCGGCCAGCATTGGTATGCCGCTCGCGCAGGTCGACACCCCCGCGCTGATCCTTGACCTTGATGTGTTCGGGCGCAACCTCGGCTTGATGGCCGATGCGGTCAAGGGGCGCGGCGTGCGTCTGCGTCCGCATGCCAAGTCGCACAAATCGGCCGATATTGCAAAACTGCAAATTGCCGCCGGCGCCGTTGGCGTGTGCTGCCAGAAGGTCAGCGAGGCCGAGGCGCTGGCCGATGGCGGAGTGGCCGATATTCTGGTCTGCAACGAAATGGTGGGCGAGGCCAAACTGGCGCGTATTGCCGCGCTGGCAAAGCGCGCGCGCATTACCGTCTGCGCCGACAATTTTTCAAATGTCGCTGCCCTCGATGCCGCGGCGGCCGCAGCCGGCGTGCGCCTTGAGGTGCTGATCGAAGTCGATGTCGGCGCCGGGCGCTGCGGCATTGCGCCGGGTGAGCCGGCGCTGGTGCTGGCGACGGCGGTTGCGGCCGCGCCGAATCTGCGCTTTGCCGGCGTGCACGCCTACCAGGGCTCGGCGCAACATGTGCGCGGCGTCGAGGCGCGCCGCGCGGAGATCGCTGCGGCGACCGAAAAAGCCCGCCTTTCGCGTGACCTGATTGTTGGCGCCGGCATCGCCTGCGACACCGTCACCGGTGCCGGCACCGGCAGCTTTATATTCGAGCGCGACAGCGGCGTCTATACCGAACTGCAGCCGGGCTCTTATGTGTTCATGGACGCCGATTATCAGCAGAATGCCTGGGACGGCTTTCCGGCCTTCGGCCAGAGCCTGTACATCCTCGCCACGGTGATGAGCACGCCGTCAAAAGAGCGCGTGGTCGTCGATGCCGGGCTCAAGGCCTCGAGCATCGATTCGGGCAACCCGCGCGTCGCCGGCCGCCCCGGACTCGACTACATCAAGGCCTCGGACGAGCACGGCGTGATTGCCGTCGCCGCCGGCACTGCGGCGCCGGCCCTGGGCGAAAAGCTGCTGCTGGTGCCCGGCCATTGCGATCCCACCGTCAACATGCACGACTGGTTCGTCTGCGTGCGCAGCGGCGTTGTCGAAGCGTTGTGGCCGGTCAGTGCGCGCGGCATGATGTGGTGATACAAGCCAAATTCAATCCTGACCTGACGAGAGGAAATGACATGGAAAAAACCAATTTCGACGCCGGCCTGCCTTCGGCCGATGCCCCGTTCAACCTGTGCGTGCGCCATGGCGAGCTGATTTACGTTTCCGGCCTGCCGCCGTTTGACGCCGATTTCTCGGCGCAAGTGCGCGCGGCGCGCGCCAACAAGCTGCCGCTGCCGCCGTTTCCGCCCATGCCCTTCGCTGACCAGGTGCACCTGGTGATGGGCAACATGAAAAAGCTGGTCGAGGCGGCGGGCTCGAACATGGATTGCCTGTTGAAGGTCATTGTCTGGCTCAAGGACCAGCGCGACGCGGGCGAGTTCGACCGTATTTACCGGACGTATTTTTCAAGCCAGGAAACGCTGCCGGCGCGCACGCGCATGCAGGCCGGGCGCACGCCCATGGACTGCGGCCTCGAGGTGGAGGCCATCGGCTATGTTCCCAAATTGAAAAAGGCAGTGACGGCCAGAAAGCGTGCAATGAGGACTGCGGCAAAGAAAGTGGTGGCTAAAAAGCCCGCAAAGAAAAAGCCCGCAGCGAAAAAGAAACCTTGACGCCGGATCAGGTCTTGTTTCGTCATCCCCGCGAAAGCGGGGATCCACGTTCGTCTGGTTGAAAAATAAAATGGATTCCCGCTTGCGCGGGAATGACGTGCTTGTTCCATGTTCCAAAAATCGTCGTTTCAGGTGGATAAACGAAGGAGATGTCGTGAGTAAAAGCGCGAAATACCAACAAGGCATGACGGTGCGCCGCGCAGTGCTGGGCGAGGACTACGTCGATCGCGCGCTGGCGCCACCGGACGAATTCAACGAAACCCTGCAGGACTGGGTCACCGAGCAGGCCTGGGGCGAGGTCTGGACCGACGAGACCCTGCCGCGCAAGACGCGCAGCATGCTCAACATCGCGCTGCTCGCCACGCTCAACCGGCCGCATGAACTCAGGCTGCATTTGCGCGGCGCGCTGACCAACGGCGTCAGCCGCCGCGAAATCGCCGCAGTGCTGATCCATTGCGGCGTGTATTGCGGTGCGCCGGTGGCGGTCGATTCGTTTCGCATTGCGCGCGAGGTGTTTGCCGAACTCGACCAGCCCGGGGCCTAGCGGCGGCTCAGGGGGTAACCGCCTGTACCTCGCGCGGTGACGGAAAAGCCAGTGAAGCGAGAAAGATGCAGGCGGCCAGCGCGGCAAGGATGTTAAAGAGCAGCGCAAAGTCGCCGGTTGCCTTGTACAGACCGGCGATCAGCGGCACCGCGGTGGCGCTGGCCGCAAACGACAGCACGTAGCGCACCGAGTAGGCGCGCGCGCGCCATTCGTCGCTGGTGTAGCGCGCGATCATTGCGTCGTTTATCGGAATCTGGCCGAACACCACGAACATCATCGCCACGGCGCAGGCGAGCATGGCATAGCCCTGCAGGCTGCCGGCGGCCAGCAGCAGCGGCACCTGCAGCGCCACCACCGCGACAAATACCGTCTTCAGCGCGCGCCGGTCCAGCCACCAGCCGACCAGCAACTGCGCCATCGCGGCGATGAGATAGACCATGCACACCAGCAGACCTATGCCCATGGTCGATTGCGTCAGCGCGGTAAGGCGCTCGTCAAACACCTTGGGCATGGCCACCGTCGTGGCGTTGAAAATAACGCCGCCGCAGACGGTGGCAACGACGACCACGACGAACACGCGCAGCAGCACCGAGCGTGGCAGCTTTGCCGCGCCGGGTTTGCCCTTGGCGCGCACCGGGTCGCCGCCGCGTGCGGCGATGGCAAAGCCGACGCCGGTGGCGATGCTCATAACGCCCGGCACAAAAAACGCCGCGCGCCAGTGCCACAAGTCGGCGAGCGCGCCGGCGATCAGCGCCGCCAATGCGAGGCCGACGTTGCCATAGACGCCGTTGACGCCCAGTGTGCGACCGAGTTTGGGCTCGTCGGCAACCAGCATGGCGAGGCCCACCGGGTGGTAGATCGCCGCGAACACACCGACCAGGCCCAGCGCGGCGCTGATCTGCCAGTCGCTTTGTGCCAGGCCGGCCAGGATGGCGGCGAGGCCGATGCCGAAAAAGAACACCGTCATCATGCCGGTGCGGCTCCAGCGGTCTGCGAGCCAGCCGGCCGGGAGGGAGAACACGCCGAAGGCGATAAAGCCGGGCAGCGACAGCGGCAGCAGTTCGCTGTAGGGGCGCTGCCACTCGAGGCCTATGGCCAGCACCACCGTCGGAAATATCAGCATGAACAAATGATCGAAGGTGTGACCGAGGTTGAGGTAGAGCTTGATGGTCTCGCGCTTGGGCATGCTGGGCTCGCTGGATGCAGGTTGAGCTAGGGTGTTTTCGGTTCAGGCCATACGCAGCGATGCAGGTGCCATCGCATCGTCGTTGAGCACCGGCGGCTGCCCGGGACCCGGCAACGGCTCGAAATCGCCGCGCGCAAAGGCTTGGTGAGTTCGTTCTTTGGCAATCGCGCCCGGCCGGTCCATAGGCGTATATTAACGGAAGAGCCGCGCCTGGCCGGACGAGGCGTCGCGGTACTTGCCCGGGGATCCGGTGATAGATGCGGAGATGCGAATGAAAACGACCCGAACGATTGCCTGGTTGCTGGCCGGATGGCTGGGCTGTGGTGCAACTGCGTTCGCTGCCGCGCCTGATTCCGGTGCGCGTACAGGGCTGATGCAGACGCAGGCACAGCAAGGCTCGGAGCAGGAGACCGAGCAAATGCTCGCCGCCGTGGTCAGGGTGCGCAGCAAGTCGCTCGAGGACGCGCGCTCCAACGCCACGCTGGGCCGCGCGCGCGAGGGTACAGGTGTGGTCATCGACGATCGCGGGCATATCATCACCGTCGGCTATATCGTCATCGAATCGGAGGCGATCGAGGTCACCACCACCGACGGGCGCACCGTGCCGGCGACGCTGGTCGGTTACGACCATGCCAGCGGTTTCGGTCTGCTGCGCGCGCAGGCGCCGATGGGCGTAAAGCCCATCGCGCTGGGACGCTCGGGTGCGCTTGCGGTGCGCGAGCCGGTGATGATTCTGCCGTATGGCGGTCGGCAGGCCGCGACGCCGGCCTATGTCGTGGCCAAGCGCAAATTCACCGGCAGTTGGGAATACCTGCTCGATGAGGCGATATTCACCTCGCCGCCGAGTATGGCCTGGGCTGGCGCGGCGCTGGTCGGGCGCGACGGCAAGCTGGTGGGCATCGGTTCGCTGCTGGTGCGCGACACCGTCGAGCCGGGCACGCCGCTGCCGGGCAATATGTTCATTCCCATCGACCTGCTCAAGCCGATATTCGACGACCTTGTCGCGCGGGGGCAAGCCGCGGGTGCGCCGCGGCCCTGGCTGGGCCTTGCCACCGAAGAGTTGCAGGGGCGGCTGTTCGTCACCCGCGTGTCACCCGACAGCCCCGCAGACAAGGCTGGTATCCGGCGTGGGGACATCATCGTCGGCGTCGGCGCCGAGCCGGTGAAGACGCACGAAGAGTTGTACAAGCGCATGTGGGGCGTGGGTGCGGCCGGTACCGACGTGCCGCTCAAGCTGTTGCAGGGCGCCGATGTAAAGGAAGTCAGGGTGCGCTCCATCGATCGAGCCGAATATTTCCGCGCCAAGCCGGTGTACTGAGGCGCGCGCGGTCTTCCCCCTTTCATCGGGCTGAAAACGCCGACCCGTGGACGTTTGCGTTTAAAATCCAAAACACTGATTGCAGTTCCGGTCTAGTGCCGGCGCAGTGCCGGTGCAGCGCGCGGGTCGCGGCAGACCGGGGCAGGTTTCGCGGCAATGAGGTCGCGAGAATAAAACGCCAAGACAAAGAGAGGAAGACTCGCCATGAGCGAGCAATTCAGCGGCACCATGCCGGTCGCGGAACGGCACAGCTTTGATGCCGCGGCGCTGTCCGCCTGGCTGCAAAAAAACATAGAGGGCTTTGCCGGGACGCTGGCCATCGAGCAGTTCAAGGGCGGGCAGTCCAACCCGACCTACAGGCTGGAGGCCGGCGGGCGGCGTTATGTGATGCGCTCCAAGCCGGGCCCGGCGGCGAGGCTGCTGCCCTCGGCCCATGCCATTGAACGCGAGTACCGCGTGATGGGCGCGCTCGGGCGCAGCGGCATCCCGGTACCGGGCATGCTGGCGCTGTGCAATGACGAGGACATTATCGGCCGCGCCTTTTACATCATGGACTGCGTCGAGGGCCGCGTGCTGTGGGACCAGGCCCTGCCGGGCATGGACAGCGCAGGTCGCGCGGCGATTTACGATGAAATGAACCGCGTCATCGCCGCGCTGCACGCCGTTGACTACAGCGCGGCGGGGCTGGCCGACTTCGGCAAGCCGGGCAATTATTTTTCGCGCCAGATCGGGCGCTGGACGCGGCAGTACCAGGCCTCGGAAACCGAAAAAATACAGGCCATGAACGACCTCATCGCGTGGTTGCCGCAACACATCCCGGCCGGCGACGAAACCACGGTGGTGCACGGCGACTACCGCATGGACAACCTGATTTTCCATGCCACCGAACCGCGTGTCGTCGCCATACTCGACTGGGAGTTGTCGACACTGGGTCATCCGCTGGCGGATTTTTCGTACAACTGCATGGGCTGGCATATCCCGCCCGAGGATTTTCGCGGCATCGGCGGCCTCGACATCGCGGCGCTGGGCATTCCGTTGGAGCAGGCCTATATCGCACAATACTGCCGCCGCACCGGGCGCGAGGGCATCGCTAACTGGGATTTTTATCTTGCCTACAACCTGTTTCGCATCGCCGCCATTTTGCAGGGCGTGATGAAGCGTGCGCTCGAGGGCATCGCATCCAGCCAGCAGGCGCTCGATGCCGGCAAGCGCGCCAGGCCACTGGCGGAAATCGGCTGGCGCTTTGCCGGCCGGTCGGACCGCGCCAATAACAAATAATCAACAAATAATCGTTTCAGCACAAAGGAAGAACGCAATGGACTTCGAGTACTCGGACAAGGTCAAGGCGCTGCAGAAAAAGCTGCAGGGCTTCATGGAAGAGAACATCTATCCCAATGAAAAGACCTTCCACCACCAGGTGAATGAGGGCGACCGCTGGCAGGTGCCGGCGATCATGGTCGAGTTGAAGGCGAGGGCGCGCGCTGCCGGCTTGTGGAACCTGTGGCGGCCAAGGGACCACGGCGGCGAACTGACCAATCTCGAGTACGCGCCGCTGTGCGAAATCATGGGTCGCGTGCCGTGGGCGCCGGAGGCCTTCAACTGCAATGCGCCCGACACCGGCAACATGGAAACGCTGCTGCGTTACGCCACGCCGGAGCAACAGGAACAATGGCTGTTGCCGCTGCTCGAGGGCAAAATCCGCTCGGCTTTTGCAATGACCGAGCCCGATGTCGCCTCCAGCGACGCCACCAACATCCAGTTGAGCATAGAGCGCGACGGCGCCGATTACGTCATCAACGGCCGCAAGTGGTGGATCACCAACGCGCCCGATCCGCGCTGCGCGATTTTCATCGTCATGGGCAAGACCGACCCGGCCAACGCCAACCGCTACCAGCAGCAGTCCATGGTGCTGGTGCCGCGCGACACGCATGGCGTGACAATAGTACGCCCGCTGACGGTGTTCGGTTACGACGACGCCCCGCAGGGCCACGGCGAAATGGTGTTCGAGAACGTGCGCGTGCCGGTGGCCAACATCCTGCTCGGGGAGGGTCGCGGCTTCGAGATTGCGCAGGGCCGCCTCGGGCCCGGGCGCATCCACCATTGCATGCGCCTGACCGGCCTCGCCGAGCGCGCGCTCGAGTACATGTGCAAGCGCGTCAAGTCGCGCGTTGCATTCGGCAAGCCGGTGTCCGAACAGACCGTGACCCTCGAGCGTATCGCCGAGTCGCGTATCATGATCGACCAGGCGCGGCTGTTGACGCTGAAGGCCGCCTACATGATGGACAAGGTGGGCAACAAGCACGCCAAGACCGAGATTGCGATGATCAAGGTGGCGGCGCCGCTGATGGCCTGCAAGGTCATCGACTGGGCGATCCAGGCGCACGGCGCGGGCGGCCTGTCGGAGGATTTTCCGCTCGCCGACGCCTACCAGAGCGCGCGCACGCTGCGCTTCGCCGACGGCCCCGACGAGGTGCACCGCAATCAGATCGGACGGTTGGAACTGGCAAAGTACCCCTGAGGACACGCAGATGTTGAAATTATGCGGATTCGGCGTCAGTAATTATTACAACAAGGTCAAGATCGCCTTGCTCGCCAAAGGTATCGCCTTCGAGGAGGAATATGTCGGCGTGTCGCACGACTCGCTGCGCCTGCAGGCTTCGCCGGCGCGCAAGATACCGTTTCTGGATGTCGATGGCGTGCTGATAGCCGAATCGCAGGCCATCGTCGAATATCTTGAAGATTCGTATCCGCAACCCGCGCTATATCCGGCCGCGGCGATGGCGCGCGCGCACTGCCGCGAGCTGATAGAAATCATCGAGCTTTATCTCGAACTGCCGGCGCGGCGCCTCTACCGCGAGGCGTTTTTCGGCGGTAGCGTGTCGCAGCAAACACGTGACGAAGCGAAGGCCGAACTCGAGCGCGGCGCGCAGGCGCTGGCGGCGCGGGCGAAATTTTCCCCCTATATCGCCGGCGCGGATTTCACTCATGCCGATTGCGCCGCGGCGGCGCACCTCGCCCCGGTGTCGATTGCGGCGGAAAAAATCTACGGTATCGACCTGTTCGCGGGCATTGCGCCGCTGCGCGACTACCGGAAAATGCTGGGACAGCACCCGGCCGTAAAAAAGACCAATGAAGACCGCAAAGTGGCGGAAACTGCGATGATCGCGGCGCGCGCAAAGCCGGTTTAAAGCGGTCGTCGCGTATCGTAAAAGTTCGGTTTTTTAGGAGGCGCCGGCATTCCCGCGAAAGCGGGAATGCCGGCGCCATCCGCAGAATGGCCGGTCAGCCCTTCACTCCAAGCGGATCGGTGGGGTTGCGCCCTTCAAGCACGTCCTCCATGCGAGCGCGCACGGCGCCGAGGATGTTCGGGTGCGTCAGCACCCAGAAACGCTCTTCCAGTATGGCCTGCAGTGTCATGTCGGCGATGTCTTCCGCAGACATGCGGCCTGACTGCACGGCGCGGCGCAAGCCCGCCTCCTGCGCCTGACGTTGCAGACTCTTGCCGTCTTCGGCCTGCAGCCGGGCCGGACGGTTGCGTTCGGCATCGGCGATGCCGCTGGGAAAATATGCCGGACACACGACCGAGCAGCGCACCGCGCTTTTTTTCTGCAGCAAGTCATGGTGCAGGCATTCGGACAGTGCCACGACCGCATGCTTTGATACGGCGTAGGCGCCGAGGCCGGGCGGTGAAATCAGTCCGGCCACCGAGGCCGTGTTGACGATATGCCCCTCGTTTTGCGCCAGCAGCAGCGGCGTGAACACCTGCACGCCGTGGATGACGCCCCGCAGGTTGACGCCGAGCACCCAATCCCAGTCGGCGCCGGTGGCCTCCCACACCGGACCGGTGGTCGCAACGCCCGCGTTGTTGCAGATGAGGTGCGCCGCGCCCCAGGCCGACAGCGTCAATTCTGCGAGTGCCCTGATGTCCTGGAGTTGCGATACGTCTGCGGCGAGCGACACCACTTGTGCACCGCCGGCCTTGAGTGCGCGCTCCGTCGCGGCGAGGGCGCTGGCATCGATATCGGTGATCGCAAGACGCATGCCCCGGGCTGCGCACTGCCGGGCAAGGGCACTGCCCAGTGCACCGGCTGCGCCGGTAATGACGGCGACTTTGTCCTCGAGTTGCTGCAAGGGGAGATTGTCCGAGGCGGGGTCAGGAGGACGCGTCGGAGGGGACCGGACGCGGTTTGCGGTCGTTGCCCGTGGCAACGTAGGTGAGTGTCGCTTCGGTCACCTTCACCGTTTCCAGGTCCGAGGGATTGCGCTGCGCATAGACTTCGACATTGACGGTGATGGAGGTGTTGCCGACACGCACGATGTCGGCGTAAAAACTCACCACGTCGCCGATCAGCACCGGCTGCTTGAAGGTAAAGGCGTTGACGGCGACGGTGGCGACGCGGCCGCGTGCGCGCCGCGCCGCCAGCACACCGCCGGCGATATCCACCTGCGACATGATCCAGCCGCCGAAAATGTCGCCGTGCTGGTTGGCATCGGCCGGCATCGGCACCACGCGCAGCACCGCTTCCTTGTCTCTGGGTAGTGAGATGTCGTTCATGCGAAGCATTGTAGCCGTATGGAGAATAAGCGGGGTGATGGCTGGAGATGGCCGACTGGCGGGCATTTACAGCCAGTGGCCCTGGCGCCCGCGATCAGGCGGGCGTGCCCTCCTGTACGTCAAAACTGCGCGGTGCCGCGCCCGAGGTATGGATACGCCACATTTCGAGGTAGGCGGCGTCGAGGTCGCGCACCACGCGCTCGGTATCGAAAAGGGGATGGGTGGTGCGATTGCGTGCCAGCCGCGCCTTGAGTTCGTCCAGCTTGTCCGGTTGCGTGGCGAGTTCGCAGGCAAGTGCTTCGTATTGAACGAGGTCGGCGACAATACAGTCCTCAAGGCCGATGGCGCGCAGCAGGCCCGAGGCGAGGCGCGAAACCCAATGCTCGCCGGGGCAGGTGATGATGGGCACGCCGGCCCACAGCGCGTCGGTGCCCTGGGTGTGGGTGTTCCATTGCAGGGTGTCGAGATAAAGATCGGCGAGCCGCAGTCTGGCGACGTAGGCCGCGGTTTCGACGATGGGTGCGAATACCAGGCGCGCGGGCGCGATGCCGGCGGCCGCGGCATGGTGTTGCAGGTTGGCCTCACCCGGGCCGGCCTGCAGCCATAGCACGCTGCCGGACACGCGCGCGAGTATGCGCATCCACACTGCGAAAATTTGCGGGCCGATTTTTTCGTGGCGGTTGAAGGCGCAGAATACCAGGCCCTGTTCGGGCAGGCCGGCCTCGCGGCGCGACGGCGTCGGTGTTGGCGTTGGTGTTGCACTCAGGCGGCGCAGGCTGGTTGGCACATAGCAGTGCGGCAGGCGCACGATTTTTTCGGCGTACAAGGTCTCCGACGACGGCGGTATGACCGCGTGGTCGGCGATGACGTAGTCGAGCAGGTCGCCGCCCAGCGTGGCCGGATACGCCGCATAGCCGACCTGTATCGGCGCGGGTCTGAGCGCGAAGACTTCGCTGCAGCCGTCGCGGCCGTAGCCATTGAGGTCAACGAGGATGTCGATGCCATCGTCGGCGATGCGCGCCGCGATGGCCTCGCTGGAGAGTGCCTCTACGTCGGTAAAACGGTCGCAGCCGCGTTTGATGGTCTGGAAATACACGCTGCCGTCATCCGGTTGCAGCGCGTAGGCGAATACTTCAATGCGCCTGCGGTCGTGCAGGGCGTAGATTTGCATGGTCAGGCGGGAGGTCGGGTGACGCCTGAAGTCCGACGACAAATAGCCGATGCGCAGCCTGGCGCCCTGCCGCGCCTGCTTGCGTTCGGGGCGCCGCAGGCCGGTCGCATGCCTGCTGGTGCCGGCGGCAATGCGATCGGCAAGCCTGCGCTGTGCGCTCGCGGCAATGGGCAGGTTGAGCAGGTTGAAGCCGAGGCTGATCGACTGCATCGCGCCGGCCGGCGCCTCGTCGATCAGCGCCGCGCAGCGCGCGACATAGGCCTCATAGCCGCTCCAGTCGCATTGTCCGGCGCGCTGATAGCCGGACAGCACGTACAGGTCTTCGGCGCGCAACACGTCGCGCAGTTCGCGCGGATCGTAAAAGCCGGCGCTGTCGGCCCATTTGGCAAAGCGCGCGCGCAAGCGGCCGTCGTCGCCGGCCAGCGCAGCGTCTATGTCGCGTTGCGCTTCGTCAAAGCGTGCGAGCGAGGCGAGCGCGTAGCCGCGGTCCAGTCGCGAAGCCGCGTGCGCAGGGTCCAGCGCCAGTGCGCCCTCGGCGGCGCGTACCGCATCTTCGTAACGGCCGGTGGCGAGGCAGGATTTGGCGAGATTGAAATGCGCATCGACGGACTGTGGACAGGCGGCGACAAAGCGCAGGTTGTTGGCGAGCACGTCGGCCGGGCGGCCGAGTTGCGTCAGTACAATGCCGCGATTTTGCAGGGCGGCGGCATGTGCGGGGGACAGTTCCAGCGCGCGATCGTAGGCTTGCAGCGCGGCGGCGAAGTCGGATTGTTGCTGCAGGACGAGGCCGGCGCTGAAGTGCATTTGCGCGTCATCGGGATGACGGCCCAGCCAGGCGCGGGTGCGCGCCAGGGCTGCGTCGTGCCGGCCGGACTGTGACAGGATGGCCACTTCAGCCAGCGCGGCCTGCGGATGGTCGGGGTCCAGTATCTGCACCTGCGCAAACGCTTCGAGGGCAGGCAGCAGTGCGCCGCTGCGGTGCCGGCAGGCGCCCAGCAGGCACCAGGCCGCCATGTCGTCGGGGTAGCGTGCGCAATGGGATCGCAGCGCGGACTCTGCTTCGGCCAAATGCCCTGCGGCGATCTGCCGCTCAGCTTCGACCAGTGCTATCGGGGCTGCGCTCACGCCGCCTCAGCGTTTGAGGGCGGCGGCTCCGATGACGCTCTCGCCGCCGAGCGTTGTGCCCTGAAGTACGTAGGTGAATCCGGCATGCGTCGCCCCACTGCCTGAGAAAAAGCCGTTGACAGAGGTATTGCCGGTGCAGCCGAAGGAACTGGCAAGAGTGCCACTGTAGTAGCCCGAGCCGGAAAAACTGGCTGTGCCGGGTGACAGCCCCATGCCGCTGGCCGATGCTGAAAAGGCCTTGCCGCCGATGTTGCCGGCAAAGGCCGCAGTCACCAGGTTGGTGCTGAAATTCCCGATAAGCGTGGCCGAGCTAAGCGTACCCGCCGCTACGCTCCCGTCAGTGAT
>Ga0163155_10000656_pt1 | contig 42721 bp, 37 predicted proteins | sample OliLakLV19SP4G1_FD_148611 | JGI IMG/M metagenome (GOLD analysis project Ga0163155, IMG submission 148611) | Freshwater microbial mat bacterial communities from Lake Vanda, McMurdo Dry Valleys, Antarctica - Oligotrophic Lake LV.19.SP4.G1 | ecosystem: Environmental > Aquatic > Freshwater > Lake >... | reverse complement strand
AAGTACGACACCTGGCTGATGCCACTGCTCTGCACTACCGTAACCGCAAAACTATACCATGCCAATACCTGCGCCTGGGTTTTGCTTAAAAGCGGTAAATGCCTTGACACACACGTTGTCCATGACAACAATTCTGGCGGATAGAACATGACTTTGCTCCAGGTAGGGTTTCGTTTGGCGACTCAATTTCTACCTGATTTGTCGTGTTCTATCTACCCTTCCATAAATTACCTACCCCTGTCAGACATTGCCCCGCCCCTACGAGCATTCTTGACCCTTGATGAACTCTCAGAAATTTTGATGCGTTTGCCTTGGAGTGTGCTTTACCCCGAGTAGTAGAGGAAACGGGTGTCCGTTATACTCAATGAAAGGGAGCAGGAAATGGCAGTGGAAAAACGGCAGTATGAAACGCGTTTCAAGCAAGAAGCACTGCGCTTGCGCCCCTCCTCGAATTCGGGGAGGGGTCAGAAATAGCTATTGCGTAAGGTGAGTGATGGAGTGTAAGGGTGCAGCCCTTAAGACTCGTAGATGCTCGTTTCGGGGCGGAACGCTGCCCATGCAAACCAGAAATGGGGGAACGCCAGTTCCTGCCGAAGCTGACTGCCGCTGAGTTCGCCGTCAGTAGCCGTGCCAAAAACGTTCCATGCGCTGCCCGTTTGATCATCGCGGATCGCGCCGCTGGCATCGCCGCTGAAGGTGAGCGTTTGACCATCGAGTTCACGGCTGAACAGCGCCGCCATGCCGACATCGCGGGATGCGTCGATATTGCTCTGGTCAAGCGCGCTGGTCGCGCCCGGCTGCCAGAATGCCACTACGTCGATCCCGCCCACCGTGTCATTGATAACGATGGCTTCTGCCAGCACCGGAAAGGGGTAGGCGACTGCTTCGCCGCCAATCAGCGTGCCAAGGACACGTTCGGTCGCAAACAGGCGTTCATCCAGTTCACCGCGAAAGAGGAAAGGCTGTGATGACGAGTCGTAGCCGACATACGGATTAGTGGCATACGTGCGACCATTACGGGATAGGACTTCGCCATTGGGGTACTGCTCGACAAAAGCGCCGAAACCGACCACTTGTGAGGGAAGTAAGGTCAACTGCGTTCCTGTGTAGCTGCCGACGATCCCTTCGCCTGTGAACTGCTGCCACCAGCTTTGCGTCACGTCATCCCACATGATGAGATCGCTGTTCCGCAGCAAGCCGGAGACGCCGAAGCGTAAGACCTGTTCATCCACAGTGCGATCAAAAACGACGGCACTGTTACACAGCGGGCAGAAGGTCACGGCGACCGCGACTCCACTCACGATATCATTCACGATTTCATGCCGCGTCAGGATGGCGAGAGGGTAAGCGCGCGCAATACCGTCTGATTCAAACGCGATCACCGGGGACTGCGGCTGAAGCCATGTCGATGCCTCGGCAATCGACTCGAAGGTCGGGTTATCAATCGGCGGGATGCCATCGCGCCCAACGCCGCCGGAAAGGATCTCGTCGAATACGCCTGCCTGATACTGACAAAAATCGGTCTTGTCCCACACCCGTATCAAGCCCGACACATCAGTGGGTGGGTTATCACAACTTGGCTGCGCGCTCACGGCGGTTAAACCTCCTCCAAACACGACGCCTGCCGCTGCCATCAGCAGCAGCCCAAACACGAACGATACGGTTGTTCTAAACGCGCTTTGATGCTTGTTCATTGTTACTTCCTCTCAATATTCACGGGTTGATTACGATAATCCCGCACGGGCAAGCAGATCGCGAGTCTGTGCGTCAGTTAACGGACCGAAATGGCGGGCAAGAATCCGTCCATCACGGTCAAGGAGAAACGTACTGGGATAGCTCATGACGGCATACTGCCGCTGGACAAGCGCTCGTTCGTCAAGCGCCAACGGAAATGTCAACGCCAGTTCATCCCGGAATCCGGCAACGTCTTCGAGCGTTTCGCCATTGTTGATCGCCAATACGACGAAGCCTTGATCCACATGCTGCTCATAAGCGGATTGGAGTTCCGGCATTTCGATTCGGCAAGGACCGCACCATGTCGCCCAGAAGTTGAGCAGGACGATGCTGCCGCGCAGGTTAGAGAGTGTGACCGACTCGCCGGTGTCGGTGACGGTGACAAAATCAGGCGCGATTGAACCGATGTCTAGCCCAACCTCACCGAGTTCAAGCGTAGGTTGAATGGCGTCATCGGCTGGCGCTGCCACTAATGGGTCTGCGCTTCCGCCTGTAAACAACTGGATCGCCTGCTCTTCAACCTCAATGGAGAATTCCGCAAATTGTCCGGCAAACTGCTGACTCAGATTCTGTAATTGACTGCTGGCAACCAGTACACCGACCACGACCAGAAACGCGCCGCTGGTGAGTTCAATCGCGCGCATGTGGCGTTGAAGCCGCCGCAGCACCGTCTGGGCGCTATCAAGCAGCAGCGCGGTGAGCAGAAAGGGAACGCCTAACCCCAACGAGTACATGGCGAGCAGCACACCCGCCCGTCCGACATCGCCACCGTTTGCCGCCAGCGTCAACACCGTTCCATAGATGGGACCGATGCACGGAGTCCACCCAGCGGAAAACACCACGCCCATGAGGAACGAGTCGAGATAACCCCCGCGCCGCGAGGTGGTCATCTGGCGGCGTGTATCGCCGTAGAACACCGACTCGACTTTCTCGATCAGGCTGAGCAGAAAGGCTTTCGGTGTCAAGAATGCGCCTGAAAGCGCCAGCCACAGCCAGACCAGCACAACACTGATTAAGCTCACCAGCGGAATCAGCGGCGCGGAATCCCAGAGCGGCGAATTCCAGACATCGAGGTGACCCGTCAATCCCCATACCAGGATTACGGTGAGTACCAAACCCAGTACGAATGGCGTTATTGAGTGAATCAACAGCCTTTGATTCGCCCGCAACCGCTGGAGCAGCGCGGGTACAATGCCCATGAAATGCAGCCCAAACACGATGATGAGCAGTCCGCCGAGCCGCCCAATGAGATCGGTCAGCACGCGAATATTGCTGCCGCCAATCTGCTGGACAAACGCGGTCGAGACGAGACCGATCAATACGAACACGAGGCTGAATCCGACCACGAATGCAATCCCGTGAAGGAAAGTGTTCAGACGGTGCAGTAAAGCGTTCGCCTCGTTTGACTCACCATCGCGTAAACCGTTCGCCACCTGATGAGTCAACCGCCCGCCCATGTAGCCGATATAAGCAGGCACAAGCGGCAGCACACACGGCGAGATAAACGACACCAATCCAGCGATGAGCGCCAAGCCAATCGTAATTTCCACGTTACAGCCCTTCAACCAAGATGTTCTCCACTCCGGCGCGTTGGGATGAGTCATTGCCCAACAACGACAGAAACATGGGTAAAAGCCGCAGCCTGGTCTTGATCTGCGGCACGAAAACTCATTTCATCAAATCGGCGCGAGATACCCCTGTCTTTAGGCATGGGGAGGGATAGCGCCTTGTCCTTTCTTATAGGTGTAACCGTCTGAGTGATGTATCCCCGCAGGGAGACCGTTTTTTAAGTTACCTATGGAAAACGGTCAAACCTGCTCCGCTTGCGCGGGGTAAAGTTCACCTCGACAATGTTATGCGGTAGTTTAGTGTGAACGACACTGTTTGCTCCCAAGCATTCTGTTTAATCGTTCACCGCAGCGTTCGGAACTGGTGAGGCATTCCGAAGTGCCTGTGTATTTACCGCTAACGCAGCCCTTGCGGGCTGAGTCTGGTAAGCATTAGGGCTAAAAGCCCCCGCCTTTAGGCGTGGGGATGCTTACCCGCTTAACGGCGCTCGATCAGGGTGAAAAATCCGGCGGTGATGATGCCGAAGATCACATGCCCGATCAAACTCATCCACTGCGTGTCGCCGATCTGGAAGACCATGTCTGTCATGCCGAGCATCAGCGGCATCATAATCAGAGCGCCCAGCACCCACCAGATCACCCCATAGACGATACCCGCGCCCATCGACATGAGCCACCCTGACGACAAGCGCGACGCGACCACACCGTACACCGCACCGATGATGGCGCTGATCATGAGGTGGATGATGAAGCCGACCACCGGATTCTGAGAGCCGACCATTTGCGCGACCATCGGCAGCATCCCGCCAATCGCCATCTGCACCCCGAACACCGATCCGCCGATCAACCCGGCGGTGACCCCGTGAATCACACTGCTGACGAGTGTCGATGAAGCCGCTTGTTCCTGACGAATAGCCGTCGTCACCATATCCTGGACCCCTTGTGAGTATCAAAATCTGTCAACGTCCTCAGTATATGCAATCTCCACGGGTCAAAGAGCAAAGAAACACCCGACAAATGCCGAAGATTTGCCGAAGATGGAATTCCAGTAGTAGCTTTCGGATTACACTTGAAGACAGATTGAGTTTGGGGAGTGAAGCATCTTGGCAACACACATCGGGGTCGGCTTGTCCGACAAAGTGAAGGGCTTCGACTGCGGGCGCGACGCGGCGCAAGCAGCAGTCGCCAGCCTCTCGAATACGACAACGCCCATCACGCTCGCGCTGCTGTTCACGTCGAATGCCCACCCTGAACAGGTTTTGAAAGGAGCAAACGCTGTTCTCGGTGACGCGCCGCTGATCGGGGCGACCTCCGTTGGGCAGTACAGCCACGAGGGGTATGTCGAACGCGGCGCGGGGGTGATGCTCATTCAAAGCGATCACATTCGCTTTCATATCAATCGCTATCAGCGTCCGTTGGTGGGCAAAGGACGGTTGTTGGGCGATCTGCACGGGGTGACGGCAGAAGGTTTGGGGAGTGCCTATCATCATCGGGCGCTGGTGTTGTTTCCCGACGTTCAGGTGATGAATCTGGATGAAGTCGTGGATCGCGCGATGACGGAAACCGGTATGCTCTACGACATCCTCGGCGGACCCAGCCCCAACGCGAATCAACCGCCGCGCCCGCCTGCCATCTTCTTCAACCGTCGTATCTTTCGCAACGGCTTGAGTACCGCCGAAGTGTTGAGCCAAACCCCATTAGGATTAGCGCTCGACAACGGCTGGACACCCTTGAGCGGCGCGTACCGCGTGACCCACACCGACGCGCACCGAATACTCAAGATCGATGGTCGTCCGGTATGGGAAGTGTACGAGGATTTTCTGAACGATCACGCCATCTCATATGAACCGGATGACCTAGCGGCGACCACGCTGCGTTATCCGGTCGGGGTATGCGAAAACGGTTCTTGCAAGGTCAGCTTCGTGATGGGCTTCGACCGGACAGGCGCGATGCTCGTCACATCGCCACCCCCAGTGGGTCGGCTGATCCACATCTTATCGACCCGCCCCGATGCGATGGTGACTGCCGCCGGACGCGCCGTCGATCATGCTCGTGAGCGGACGGAAAGCTGCGCTGGGGCGTTATTCATCGACTGCATGTCTACCGCGATGGTTTTGGGCGAGACGTATCCACAGCAGCGGGCAGCGGTTCAAGAGCGGCTTGGGGGCGTTCCCTTTCTCGGATTTCGCAGTCACGGCGTGTTGTCCCGCCTTCAAGGACAGACTGCTGGTCATTATGAGTGTTCAGTCGGCACATTTATCTTCCCGAAATGATATAACGATCATGAATGACCTCGCCTGTACGATAGTAAATATGATGTCTGCCGGGTCGGTTGAACAGACTCTCTCATTCGCGCTGGCAAGTTTGATCACGCTGGCGAATCCGCAGTGGGTCTGTTTCCTGATCTGGGATGCCGACTTGAAACGCTACATCATCGGGGATACGTGGCTGCCAGACTCGGATGCGCGTAAGCCTGCCGCTTTGCGCCGCCTTGTCTTGGGAAAGGCGAATGTGGCTTACCTAACCGATTCACAGACAGCCCGTACGCTGGAAGCAATCGGTTGGTATCACCCCCTGAACGCGAAAGAAACGCATGTCGGCGCGTTATGCCTTGGGGTTGACTACATCCCTGCTGAAGCGCAGCCGCCCTATGATCTGCTTGTCAAGGCGCTGAGCCACGCCTTATACACGAACGCACGCCTGGAACAGGCGGAGCGTGAACGGGTTGAACTGGAGCGTGAGCGCCAGCGGCTTGAGCATCTCTTGCGGGCGGTCGAAGACCAGCAGCGCACCATCGATCAACTGTTGTCCGTCGAACGCCAGCTTTCCGCGTCCCTAGAAGCAAAGGTCGAAGAACGAACGGCGGCGCTGCGGACGGCGCAGAATCGCCTGATTCAGTCCGAAAAACTCGCGGTCATCGGGCAGCTTGCCAGTTCGCTCGCGCATGAGCTGAACAATCCACTGCAAGCTATCGAAAGTGGCTTGGGGTTAGTCATGACCCAACTCAACGGCACCGCGCCGGAAGTACGCGCAGATTTGACGATCATCCAGCAGGAATTGGAGCGCATCCAGACGATTTTCCGGCAGATGCTCGATTTCTATCGTCCCGTCTCCTACGAACACCTGCCGCTGGATGTCAACGCCATTTGCGAAGGCGTGCGGATTCTCATGCGCAAGCGGCTGCAAGATGCGGGGATCACGCTGCGTCTACAGCTTGCAGACCACTTGCCAACGCCAATCGGCGACAGCAATCAGATCAAGCAGGTGCTGCTCAATCTCATCTTGAATGCGATAGAAGCAGCGCGCGGCGAAGACGCGCGGATTCAGTTGACAACCGCCGCGCAGGGTCAAACGATGATCATCACATTGGCGGATAACGGGTCAGGTATCCCGCCGGAACATCTCCCGCGCCTGTTCGAGCCGCTGTTCACCACCAAGCTGCGCGGATTAGGCTTAGGTTTGGCGATTTCGCGCGAAATCATCGAACGGTATGGCGGGAGCATCAGCGTCGAAAGCGTTTTGGGCGCGGGGACGACGTTTACCATCAAGCTGCCCGTGAAAGAAGTGTGCGACCGTGAGTAACCGAGTGCTGATCGTGGATGACGAAGCGGCGATCCGCAATTTTCTCGTTCGCGTCTTGCAGTTGAGCGGTTACGAGGTGACAGCGGCGTGTGATGGTCTGGAAGCGTTGGAGAAACTGGAGGGTGCCGCGTTTGATGTCCTGCTCACCGACATCAAGATGGATCGGCTCGATGGGGTTGAACTGTTACGAGCTGCCAAAGAACGCTATCCCGATCTCGCTGTCATTCTGCTGACCGGACACGCGACCGTCCCTTCGGCGATTACCGCGCTGCGTCAGGGAGCGCATGACTATCTGCTCAAACCGGCGAAGAACGAAGACATTCTCTCGACGATTGCTGCTGCACTGCAAAACCGCGCGCATCAGCAGCGGCGCGACCGGCTCGAACAGATCGCCGTACAGTTATTGGATGTCGTGCAGCCGGATACGCAAACCGCCGCACAAACGACCAAAACTTCTATAGCCTATGGTGAATTAGCATTCGATGTGGGCGGATTCCGCGCCAGTTTAGGCAGTCGAATGCTCGACCTCACTCCAACCGAGTTTCGCCTGCTGATCGAGCTGGCGCACGCGCCCGGCGAGACTATCGGCTACATCGCATTGGTGCAGTCCGCTTGTGGCTATACATGTTCTCGCCATGAAGCGCGTGAAATCATCGGCGCGCATGTACTCAATCTTCGAAAGAAACTGGGCATCGAACCGGAGACTGGCTTGTATATCGAGTCAGTGCGCGGCGTGGGCTACCGCCTCATCCCACAAACGGAGTGAATCGACTCCAAGAGCCGATCTTTTGATACGATTTCGTGAGGAGACTATTAGGGCAAATGCATCAAAATCAGCGGATATTTGTATCGTGGTCAGAGCGGACGTGTAGGGGCGACCTCGCGTGGTCGCCCGTGCTTTTTATGGCGGGAGGGGACATTGCCCCTCCCCTACGAGCATTCTTGACCCTTGATGAACTCCCAGAAATTTTGATGCGTTTGCCCTGTAAGGTCAACCTCCAAGTGACGCTCCCATGCCTAAAGGCAGGGGCTTCTGAACGACGCTTGCGCTTACCGTCGCCTTACGGCGTTGGCAGAGGCGCTACGTTATCGTTCACGGATGCGTCCCATCCGTTTTGCATTAAAGCACGATTATGATCGAGGTCGGATTTTTACGTCTCGTACCTTAACCTCCTTTCATCATACCCTATTTCAGCAGAAAAAACATAAGACCGACGCCTTATATCCCATGCCTGAAGGCAGGGGTTTTACGGCGCTTTCCAGATAATCATCCTAAAAGGAGTGCATGTTGGCGTTTTAAGCCAATACGCGCTGAATGATACGCTGTGTCTGGTCGTTGGCTGGGAAAAAGCTCTCGATCCGTAGTTCTTGCGTAGTGACATCAATGGCGGTACCGAAGGTCGTCACGGTGGAGAAAAAACACAGCTCCACATCATCCTTGCGTAGGTTCAGTGTCATGACCGGCAGTTGGGGAGCGGTTGCAGGCTGATACAACGGTTCTACATCGACCACTTCCGCAGCACACGCCTTGTATAACCGCAACAGCGCCTCGCTCTGGTAGGTGATGCTCTCTTCATACAGGCGCTTCAACATCATCCCTTTCAACAAGTCAAAGTTCACCAGATGAGGCCGCAAGCCATCCGATGCAAACAACATCTGATAGCTGTTGCTGAAGCGTGACATCACATCATCTTGGCCGGTCAGCCAGCCCATCAGCCGCCTTGTGCCGTTATTGACCATGATCAGGTCATACTGGCGCGTCGTGACCAAAGCAGGGTACGGCACGTGCTGTGCCAACATGCGCTCTAAGGCAGCGCGCACCATACCCGTCTTATCGTCGTCGAGTGACCACTCGCTGTAGCGCGGGGCATATCCGGCGGACACCAACAACGTATTGGTGTGCTGTAAGGACAGATTGAGTACCTCGGCAAGACGCAGTACTAGGTCGTATCCCGGCTGAGCGCGCCCGGTCTCGACGAAGCTCAGGTGCCGTGTGGAGACATTGGCGGTCAAGGCCAACTCCATCTGGCTGAAGCGGCGGGTTCTGCGCCAGTGCTTGAGTAGGTCACCGAAGGTATCAATAGCGGGTTGATGGAACATGATTATTTACCTGTGAGGTAATCGTATTGATTACCTTTTGATCGTATCCTGAAACTGAGGTGTTGGAAAGGACAACACGGCGATGCAATGGTTTTGTGGTCTATTGGTCTTATTCGGGGTACTGGGTGTATTGATGCTGATCGGGTTGATGTATCAGACGTACTCAGCGGCGTGAGATCGTGAGGCCCATCCCCCAACCGGCAAGTTGGTCGATGTGGGAGGCTGCCGGCTTCACACCCATTGTGAGGGGAAGCGCTCGCTTCCGAATAGGTGCAAAGAATGGCGCTGTAAACGCCGTCAGGTTTACGAGGGTTCAATCACTGTATGGAGGTTATGAGATGCAATCTGCTTTGTTGAAGACCGCGTTGTTGTCTAACGCCATTTTTTCGGCGGTATCTGGCATCATGTTGCTGTTCTTAAGTCATCCGGTGGCTGACCTAATCGGTGTGGGCGACGCGCTGATTTATCAAGCCGTCGGCGGTGGGCTGTTAGGGTTTGCCGGTTTCGTCGCCTGGACAGGCACACGCAAGCCTATCGACATATTTGGGGCAGCCTTGATCAGCGTAGCAGATGGTCTGTGGGTCGTTGGCACAGCGCTGTTGATAATCTCAGGAATAGGGGTGTTGCAGCCGATGGGGGTAGCTGCCCTGTTGGTTGTGGCGTGCGTGGTCGCGTTCTTTGGCGTGCGACAACTTCAGGGCATCGCGCAATGCTATGCAGTTGAGGGCAAGCCCAACACTCATCGTTTGTGCATGGCAGTGGAAACCCCTACACCTGCCGAAAAAATCTGGACAATCATTGCCGACCTGCCCAGTATCCGCCGCTATTCGCCTAACCTGACGCAGGTCATCTTACGTGATCACGCCGTGTCCGGCGTCGGTGCAGTACGCCAATGCACCGATGTAGGCGGTAAAACATGGGGAGAATACTGCAAGCGTTATGACCCCCAAGCGCGCAGTGTCGCGTTCGAGTTCTTGGCTAATGAGCCGAAGTTCCCCTATCCGTTCAAGACCATGACAGGGGGATGGGAGGTGAGTGCAAGCGGTGCGGGTTCCACGGTCATGATTTGGTTCGAGGTCACGCCGAAATACGGTTTGGCACATCCGATCATTTTGGCACTGATGGCGCGAAATCTGCCCAATGGGTTTGGAGAGGTTGTGGCGCGTATGACGGCGGATGCTAATAGCCAACCGGTGGCAAAGGAGATCGTGTCTGCGCAGTATGGCGTCACGAGCCAGTTGTCTCCCTGCCCATGAATCTATACTAAACGACGCGCCCTTATCTTCGAGGAAGATGAGGGCGAATTAGTTACAACGCCACCTCCCAATCTACATTTCCCTCAAACCGCTCCCACACTTCCGGCGAGGCATTCGCCCCAACAGGGCGCGCACCGCCTCATCTTTGTGCCAATTGGCGCGATCCCACAGCAGCAGGATGGATTGGTCGGAATAGCAGCACAGCGGGTCGCCGTCGCCGAAGGGTATCGCTTTGGGCGCTGCTCCACGTCCCTTCCGCCATCATCGCCGGCACATCCCGCTTGAAGTCATCCGTGTATTTTTTGTAGCGTCCCATCGTTCTCTCCTTACACTCAGTCTAACGGACATTTTCTCCGTCCGCCAAACTGGGGTAAGGTCATAAGTCAGTGCTATAATGAAGGTCAGTGACGGTTAGTTGTGAGTGAACGGACAGAAAAACCATGAATCTGGGACCAGGCGAACTGCTCATTATTTTGGTGATCGTACTAGTACTTTTCGGCGTCGGGCGTATTTCGCGCATCGGTGGCGAATTGGGCAGTGCAGTGTCTAATTTCCGTAAGGGGCTGGGCGACGGTGCAAAACGCGATGAAGTCATCGACGAGACTACGCCGCCGACACCGCCTATCGCTTAATTGACAAGTATGAATCAAAAGAGGAAGTATCAGGACTTTCGCTTAGGGCATAGAAAAAGCTGGAATGTGAGGCTGACGAAGTCGAGCGCGGAGGTAGTCGCTGAAAAGCGCGTGCTGAACGGCACATAAAGACTGGTGTAATTGGTTGGCACGGAGATGCAAGGCAGCCTTACCGTTTCACCTGTCACCCGAATCCCGGTTTGTTCCGCCATCTAGTCAGCTAAGCATTGCACCATCCGTGTGGAGAAGGGCAAATCGAGACTGCGCGGGCGCACCCGTACCGCAGCGACCAACTGCTCCTCATAGGCAGGTGTGACTTTCGGCGTAATCCTCGGACGGGGTTCATCCTTCAAGCCTTCGATCCCCTCAGCGATGGATCGTTTGAGCCATAAACGCACCGTATTTTCATCGCAGCGTACCACTTCACGGATGAGGCTGGCTGTCCATCCCTTTTCAGCCGCCAGCAGGATCATGTGCGCCCGACTGCGTAAACGCCCATCTTTCGTCGTGCGCTACATCGCCGCTAAGGCTTGAAGTTGCTCAGGGGTTTGAGGCGGTAACTGTATCGCTTTCATATCCTCCTCCTACCTCATTTTACATCCTGACTTTTCTTCTTGCTTGTACTTAGTACCCGACCACTACGATAATTGCAGTTTTCCCCCCACCCCAGCCCCTCTCCCACGCAAACGGGGAGAGGGGCGAAAAGCTAAATATCGCTGTGGTTGTACTTGGACGTGCTGTACATCAAACGCGATGCGTTCCATAGGGTGTGAGGGTCTTGGGATGCCAAGACGCTTTTTCATACAAGTTTTTATCGGTTACAGCCGCAAAACACGTTGCGCCGCTGAATGAATTATGATATTTTCTGTGATGAATACCAAAATCTATCACGGAGATCGCACTCATGAAGAAATTTATTGGATTGGCGCTGGTCGTACTGACCGTGTTGGCGTTCGCTGTGCCAGCGTTGGCGCATGAAGGACGCGAATTGGGCGATGACATCGAAATTTCGTTCGGCTGGAGAGCGGAACCTGCGTATGCCGGGTTGACCAACGGACCCGAAATCTTTATCACGTTCCATAGCAACGAAGAAGCAGCGCCAGAACAGCAGGCGCTGCTTGAAGCCTTAGAAGTCGATCTGCAAGCGACGGTCATGTTCGGCGGCGAGGAAATGACTATGACACTCGAACCTGCATTTCCGCTGTATACCACCTATGAAACCACCGGCTATGCGCACTACGTCGCCAGCTTGATTCCGATGCTGCCGGGTGACTATGAATTCCGTGTGTTCGGCACGATTGGCGACCTCGAAGTCGATGAGTTATTCGCGTCGGCTGATGGCGAATTCAGCTCGATTGCGCCAATCACCGATTTCATGTTCCCGACCGCGGCGAGCGCGGATATCGCCACGCTGCTCCAACGTATTGCAGCACTCGAAGCCCGTATCGTCGAACTCGAAGCCGCCGAATAATTTGCTGTGACGGTTTCTCTTAATAACTCACCTTACGCAGATTGCCCTCATCCTAAATCCTTCTCCCTCAGGGAGAAGGACTTCCGCTACCGCGACGGTTTTTCACCCCTCGCCATGAGGGAGAAGGGGTCGGGGGATGAGGGCTGAAAACGAGGGGCTTGCGTAAGGTGAGCATATAAATCGTCCCCGCTTTTGCCACGCGCGCACGAATCCGCTACAATGAGTCTGTAATCTTCTCTTAAATAGATGGTGGTTTTTCGCTCGTGATCTCTGTTATCGCTACCGTGTTGAACGAAGGCGGAGCCATCGAACGCCTGATGGACTCTTTGTTAAAACAAACGTGTAAACCCGATGAAATTGTGATTGTCGATGGCGGCAGCCGCGACCGTACGATTTATCTGCTGCGCCGCTACGAAGGACGCCTGCCGCTCCGCGTGATCGTCGCGCCTGGCTGCAATATCAGTCAGGGGCGCAATATCGCCATCCGTGCCGCACAAGGCGATATCATCGCCGTTACGGATGCGGGCGTCATGCTCGCGCCAACATGGGTCGAGCGCATCACCCAGCCGTTGCGTAACGATAGCGCCCAACCGCCGCGCGTCAATGTAGTGAGTGGATTTTTCCGCGCTGACCCGCAGACGATCTTCGAAGCGACGATGGGCGCGACCGTGCTGCCGCTCGTGGACGAGATCGATCCGGCGACATTTTTGCCGAGCAGCCGCAGTATCGCGTTTCGTAAAAGTGCATGGCAGTCAGTCGATGGCTACCCAGAGTGGCTCGATTACTGCGAGGACTTGATTTTTGATTTGCGCTTGAAAGAGAAATACAGTGCGTTCGCGTTTGTGCCGGATGCGCTGGTGTATTTCCGTCCACGTACCACGCTGGCAGGGTATTTCAAGCAGTATTGGTTGTATGCGCGCGGTGATGGCAAAGCCGATTTATGGCGCAAACGTCACGCGGTGCGTTATGGGGTATACGGCGTGCTGATTCCGTTGGTGTATGTGTTCGGACGGCGTATACATCCACTGATGTGGCTGCTGTATGCGCTCGGCGGCGCGATTTATCTGCGTAAAGCGTATCGTCGGCTCAGTCCGGTCTTATCTGACGCGGCGCGCGCCAATCGCGTGCGCGTCACCTTGACAAGCAATATTGAAGCGCTGGCATTGGTGCCGGTGATTCGCGTGGTTGGTGATATTGCCAAGATGATCGGGTATCCAGTTGGTTGGCTGTGGCGGCTGCGGAATAATCCACCGAATTGGCGCAATGTGAAGTGATTTTGGGTTAACGCGTCACCGCAATCAGCTACGTCCCTTTTTTGCCAGCAGCGCCCGATATAAATTGTCCATGTCGCTGACCAAACGCTCGATCCCGTAACGATCCAACATCAACGTTTGCGCACGCGCGATCTCGGCGTTATCTGGCGGCGACTGCACCGCGTCGATCAACGCGTGTGCCAGTGCTTCGACGTTCTCGCTCGGCACTAGTGCGCCGAGCGCGCCACCATCGAGTAAATCGCTCAAGCCGCCGACATTCGTAGTGACGACCGGACAGCCCGCCGCTAACGCTTCGATCACAGTGACGGGTGTGCCTTCGTTGACACTGCTGATCGCCAGCACATCGAGGTCGCTGTACACAGGCGCGGTCTCGGCAATCCACCCCGTGATTTGCACACAAGCGCGCAAACCGAGCGCATCGATTTGTGTTTCGAGTTCGGCGCGCAGTTTGCCATCGCCGACGATCACGAATCGTGCGGCGGGGATCGTTTTAGCGATCAACGCGGCGGCACGCAAAAACAGCGCATGATTTTTGACCGGCGCGAGCCGCCCGACGATGCCAATCAATGGCGCGTCTGGCGGGATGTTGAGCGATGCGCGAAATACGCCCTGTTTGCGCGGGGTATCTGCGAAGCGCTGTAGGTCGAGCCCGAGCGGCAGTACGGTAATGCGCGCGCGCCGTATGATGCGATATTCATCCGCCAGTTCGCGGCGCAGTCCTTCGGTCAGTGTGATCACTGTGTCGCTCATGCGGGCGGTGATACGCTCCAGGTTGATGAAAATTTGTGTGACGAACGGCGAAAAATACCCACGAAACACATGCCCATGAAAGGTATGCACGATCACCGGCACGCCCGCGAGTTTCGCCGCGATCCGTCCGACAAATCCCGCTTTTGAGGTATGCGTATGCACGACATGCGGATTAAGCGCGCGGATGACGCGATAAACCTTCCAGATCGTCATTAAATCGCGGATCGGGCTGATTTCGCGTCCGAGTTCTGGCATGATGATCGGTGTCACACCATGCTGTTCGGCATAATACATCATATCGCCTTCGTCAGCGGCGACGCTGCCAGTAAGCAGCGTGCTTTCATAGAGTGGCGCGCCAAGTTTCTCGCTCAAGAGCGTGACATGAATGGCGGGACCGCCGATATTCAGACGCGCGATAATGCGTAAAATACGGACAGTCGGGGTGGGTTTCGACATGAATCAATATCCTATGATGGTCAGCGGGTCGATGAACAGCCGATGCCACCATTCTAGCGTAAGCAGCGCCCACAAGCGCCCCCCGTGATCGCGCCGCCCACTGACATGCTCATCGATCAACGTTTGCACGACTGCCATATTGAGCAGTCCGCGTTCGCGTGCTTGACGACTGAGCAGCGTATCGCGCACGATGCTGGCGTCGCGGCGCAACCATGCGCCCATGGGCACGCCAAATCCGTGTTTGGGGCGGTCGATGATCGCATCCGGCAAAAGTCCGCGCGCCGCCTGTTTGAGAATGTACTTGGTCGTGCGCCCGTTAAGTTTGAGATTGCTCGGAATTTGCGCCGCCAATTCGACCAGCGCATGATCGAGAAACGGCGCGCGTGTCTCCAAGCTGACCGCCATACTGGAACGGTCGGTTTTGATCAGCAAATCATCGGGCAAGTACGTGACCATGTTCGCGTACATGAGTCCATCTAAATCACCGTTTCGCGCGTAACGGGTGAAGTAGTCGGCGGCGGGGTCGGCTATGCCCCTCACTCCGTGCGTGGGCGGCATGTATGCTGCGCTTACCAATTGTTTGGTCAAATCAGCCGAAAATACGCGCACCAAATCGAAATATGCCAGCGCGGGCGGCTGCGACGCGGCGCGGACAAAGCGGCGTCCGCGTTTGAGTAAATTATAGTAGCTCGTGCCTTCTGGCAGCGCCGACAGCGCACGATCCGCCGCGCGCCAAAGCGGTTTGGGGATAAAACCGAGTCGGCTCGCCAAACCCGCCGCATAGAAGCGGTCGTATCCGGCGAATAATTCATCGCCGCCGTCGCCCGTCAGTGCGACGGTGACATGCTCGCGCGTCAGTTTGCTCACCAAATACGTCGGGATTGCGCTGCTATCTGCAAATGGTTGATCGTGATGCCAGACCAGCATTGGCAGCAGATCGAGCGCGTCCGGTTTGACCGTGAACGCGGTGTGATCCGTGCCTAAATGCCGTGCGACTTGTTCGGCGTAGCGGGTTTCGTCGAAGCCCTCACCGCCTTCAAAGCCGATGGAGAACGTCTTGACAGTGGCGGCGTGCTGCTTCATCAAAGCGACGATCAGCGAGCTATCCAGTCCGCCGCTCAAAAATGCGCCCAACGGTACATCGCTGATCAACGCCTGCTTGACCGACTCCGACAGTGCGGTACGCACACGGGTCGCTCCTACGTCTACAGAATCGTTCGGTTGTACGGGCGACTCACTGGTTCGCTCGTTACTAGGAATAGACCAATAGACTTGGGGTGGATGGATTACATGATCATGAATGTAGAGCGCGTGCGAAGGTGGCAACATATGAATATGTTGAAAAGCGGTGTGCGGATGAGAAAGCGCCCCATAAGCGAGGTAGCGCGAAAGCGTATCAGAATCAGTCATTGCCGGTACGCGCGGCACGGCGGGGTGCGCCAACAGCGCCTTGATCTCGCTGGCAAAGACAAAGATATGGGCGTCACGATAGTAATACAACGGCTTTTCGCCCATGCGGTCACGCGCGACGAACAATGTTTTTTCGACGTTATCCCACAGCGCAAAAGCGAACATGCCGCGTAAGTGTTCTAGCGTTATCCAACCGAGTTGACGGTACAGCTCGATGATGGTTTCGGCGTCGCTGTGACTGCGCCAGCGCACATCGCGGAGCGATGGCAGCCGTTCGCGTAATTCGAGATGATTGTAAATTTCACCGTTGAACGCCAGCGTATACCGTCCGTCGTGTGATCGCATTGGCAGCGCACCCGCCGAAGACAAATCCTGGATCGCCAAGCGGCGGTTGCCCAACGCGACCGCGCCATCGACGACGACAGCACCTTGATCGGGTCCACGATGAATAATACGCGCCAACATCGGCTCGACTTCATCGGCGGTTGGCGTGCGCCCGTCCAGGTAAAGAATGCCAGCGATACCGCACATAGAAACTCCTAAAACAGAGGCGAAAAGCAAAACACGGAGACACAAAGGCACGAAGCAGTTATTTTATTAGAGTCTTCTCTGTATCTCTGTGCCTCTGTGTTATGTTTTTGTAAATCGTCATCGTCGCGTCGATCATCTTGTCCGCGCTGAACTGCTCGCGTAGGCGCGCGCCGCCCGACGACCCCAAGCGCAGGCGTAGCGCTGGGTCGCTCAACAAACGGCGCAGCGCCGATACTAAGCCTTCTACATCGCGCGGCGGCACAAGTAAACCCGTCTCATCATCGACGATAATTTCGGGGATGGCGCTGACGCGGCTGGCGACGATGGGCAGATCATGCGCCATCGCTTCGAGTAACACCAGCCCAAAACCTTCCCACAAACTGGGCATCAGAAATATATCCAGCGATGCCATGATCGGGTGAATATCGGCTTGCCAGCCCAAAAATTCAACCCGATCTTGAATGCCTAAATGCTGGCATTGCGCTTCGAGGTCAGCGCGTAAATCACCGTCGCCCGCGATGATCAACCGCGCGTCGGGAAAATCTGGCGCGAGATGGGCGAAGGCGTCGATGCCATAATGCACACCTTTTTGCGGGATGAGGCGGCAGATCATGCCGATACGCAAAGCGCCCCCGCCCTCCGAGTCGCCTTTATGATTGTCTCTCCGCGCTAACAATCCTCTCTGCCTGTATACAGAGACAGGGTTGGGGGAGAGGTCAGCATTTAACCCATAATGCACGGTGTGCATTTTATCCAGCGGTGCGCCTTCCACATCAATACAAAACGAGCGGATCGCGTCGCTGATCGCGATTCCGGCATCGACCATGCGCCACTGCGTGCGGTGGATCATGCGCCAATGGGCAGCACGGCGAAAATCATCGTCGTTATGACGGCTAGTGACCACGTGGGCGACGCGCGCTAAACGTGCGGCGGGAATGCCGTATAGATCGGCGTGCAGCAAATGGGTATGCACAACAGCGGGCTTTTGAGCGCGAAACAGCGCGCGCAGCCGTGGGATCAGTGAAAGATCGGCGTTGGCATGGATGACGACGCGCTCGAATGGAATAGCGGCGGTTTCGGCGGCGGCTTGCAGTTCATCGACTGGACGATCAGGCTCGATTAACGCAATCAGACGGGCGTCGACTCCGCGCGCGCGCAAGCCGGGAATCAGCGTAAGCAGATGTTTCTCCGCCCCGGCGATCCCAGTGGCTTTAATGACATGCAGAATTTTCATGTTAAAAACTCATCTTATGCAAGCCTCTCGTTTTCAGCCCTCACCCCCTGCCCCTCTACCCTGCGGGACTGAGGGGTGAAAAACCGTCGCGGTAGGGGAAGTCCTTCACCCTGAGGGAGAAGGATTTAGGATGAGGGATAGCTGGGGCGTTACATACCGGGCGGGTCTGAGTCCCGCCCCTACCATAGCCATTGAGTTGTGTTTTCGCGCCTACACATCTTCAAATCGATCGCGATAATCGACCTTGATATCGCCGTCGCTCCCTAACCAATACTGGCGACCGCTGCGTTCGCGGCGCAAATAGCCGAGATCGACCATATCGCGCCGCATCGACGCAAAATCGTCGTGCGCCGTCTTCAAAATTTCGTTGACCTGTTTCTCTGTATACAGTATATCGGACTCGAATTTACTCGCCAACCAGCGCAGCGCCACCGTCAATTTCTCGCGTTTATGACGCTGACTCGGCAGCTGCTTCAAGCGACCGTTGACGGTCATCTCGCGCAGCAGATCACGATCGGGAGCACTAAAGCGTTCTGGAAGCGCATTGATCCAGCTATCGTCCGACTCTGGTTCCACTGATGGCGGCATTTTTTCGAGCGTTTGCAGTGCCGTCTTGAACTTGTTCAGCGCTGTGCTGTTCAGTCGGTAAAAACGCTGATTTTTATCGGCGCGCAGTGTGACAAACTCTGCCTCGCGCAGTTTAGCGAGGTGATGCGAAACCGTAGGTTCGCTCAACCCCAGCGTCGTCGCCAGCCTGGTCACATTACATTCACCTTGATCAAGCCAGTATAAAATTTCCAACCGATGTTCATCCGCCAGCGCTTTGATTTGCGCTAACAGCCGTTTGTATACCTCGTTACGCGGCAGCGTGATTTCTGTCATTTGATACCCCTCAAATTAAAACTTGTCTAATTTTAAGTTTATCTAATTTGTTAGATGTGTCAAGTTACAGCTTCAACGTTTGTTGGCGGCGCATGATTGCGACATTGCCCGTCGCGCTGTACCGCCTTGATCACGCCGTTGTCACACGCGGCAGCAGCGTATGCCATGTCGTCGCCTGTTCATACGCATAAGCAGCGCGGATCAGCACGTCCTCGCGGAATGCGGGCGCGATCAACTGCAAACCAATCGGCATATGATTGTCATCGAATCCGCAAGGCACGCTGATTCCGGGCACGCCCGCCAAACTCGCGGGCAGCGTGAACACGTCTTCCAGATACATTTCGAGCGGGTCGCTCGTTTTGCTGCCGATTGGAAACGCCCCTTTTGGCGTCACAGGGGCGGCGATCACATCCACTGTTTCAAACGCGCGTTCAAAATCACGCTTGATCAATGTACGTACCTGTTGTGCCTTGCCATAAAACGCATCGTAATAGCCAGCCGAAAGCGCGTACGTACCGAGCATAATACGCCGTTTGACTTCGGGACCAAACTGTCCGCGCGTCGCCTTGTACGTATGCCACATCTCGCCTTTTTCCAGGCGCGGCCCAAAGCGTATACCGTCAAAGCGGGCAAGGTTCGCGCTGGCTTCGGCAGGCGCGATGATGTAATAAACGGGCAAACTGTAGCGCGTGTGCGGCAGACTGATCTCGACCACCTTGGCGCCCAGTGCCTCTAATTGCGCGATCGCTTCACGGACGCGTGCTTCGCTTTCCGGCGACATGCCGTCGATAAAGTATTCTTTAGGCACGCCGACGCGTAAGCCTTTCACGCCGTCGCGCATCGTCGCCATCACATCGTTGACAGGGGTATCCATACTGGTCGAATCAAGCGGATCGTGCCCCGCCATGACGGTGAACATCCGCGCTGCATCTTCGACCGTGCGCGTGATAGGACCCGCTTGATCGAGCGATGACCCAAACGCGATCAACCCGTAACGGCTGACGCGCCCATAGCTGGGCTTTAACCCAACGATCCCACAGAACGCGGCGGGCGTACGGATCGAGCCGCCAGTATCCGTGCCGACTGCGCCCAGCGCGAGCTGACCTGCCACCGCCGCCGCTGATCCACCCGATGAACCACCCGGCACCCGCGATGTATCCCAAGGATTGCGCGTGATCTGATACGACGAGTTTTCGGTCGAAGACCCCATCGCAAACTCGTCCATGTTGGCTTTGCCCAACATGACCATGCCTGCATCGGTCAGCCGCTTAACGACCGTCGCATCGTAGACGGGCACATACCCTTTCAGAATTTGGCTGGCGCACGTCGTTTGAATGTCGCGCGTGGAAAGCACGTCTTTAATCGCCAGCGGAATCCCTAACAATGGACGATCATCGCCTGCCGCCCGTGCCTCGTCAGCGCGTGCTGCGTCTGCCAACGCACGTTCGGGCGTCATGGTGATGTAGGCGCGCAAGCTCGGCTCCAGCGCGTCGATGCGTTCAAGGTAAGCGCGCGTCAATTCAACGGCGGACATGTCTTTACGGCGCATCGCGTCGAGCGCCGCGCTCAAACTGAGTTCGGTCAATGCGGTCATCGGTTGTTGTCTCGGTCAATGGATTTCAAAAATGTCAAACTGGCAGTATAACACGTCGTGCGCTAATATTAACTTTGCATCTGCATAAACTAGTTGTAAAAATCGTGTACAACCTTTATGCCTTTTTTACAGATTTGATCATCATTTTCGATCATTTCTTTGTATGCTTGGCAAATGAGATATAAAGCATACGTCTCTTCTATCAGCTCATGGATAATCAGGAGTTAAACAATGCAAATTTCGAAATGGCTTCTTCGGATTAGTGTCGTTGCGTTCATCTCAATTCTGGGCGTCGCCGCACTCTTCACACCTGCTTCACTTCCTACACAAGCCCAAAGCACCACTTGTGTCTCGGTCAGCCGTACGTCGGCTGGTTTGGATGAACAACCAGGTCTCGCCAACAGCCTTGTATACAACGTGCGTATTCAGGGTACATTCTTATTCAATGAGACGATCACGATTGTCCCATCGTCATCACCCGGCGGTCAAATCACGTTCAGCCCTCTGTCGCGCCAACTTACCCCTGCGGGTAACGGTTCGGGCAAGAACTTCACCATTTTTGTGGTCAATGATGCAGTGATCGAAGCTAACCCGCATTTGACGTTCATCACCCACATCGCAACCAGCAATCAACCCGGTCGTGGTCCCTTCACAGAATGCCAGCAAATCACGGTCGCCATCCATGACGACGACGCGCCAACCGCGACACCAACCGCGACCGTGACGCGCACGCCAACACGCACCAGCACAGCGACGCGCACCGCCACCGCAACTTCGACGCCGACGAACACCGCGACCGCCACCAACACGCCGACGATCACCGCGACCGCCACCAACACGCCAATCGTCGAGCCGATCTGCTTCGTCGCCAACGGCACGCCCAGTCAGGAAGTACCACCGGTAACGGGCAGCCAGGGTAGCTCGCAAGGCTTCTTGGTGATTTTCCCGAACAACACGTACAGCCTCGAAGCGACGGCAATCAACTTGACCAGCACCATCACCCTGTCGCACATCCACGAAGGTGTTGCGGGCGTCAATGGTCCTGTCCGCCACGACTTCCTCACCGATGGTGCATGGACGAACAACCCGTCGGCGTTCTCGACACTGTCCATCAGTGGCGCGGCGCTGCAAAACCCGGCGCTCACCATCGATGCGTTGGTTGAGAATCGCGCTTATTTCAACATCCACACGACGAACAACGGTGGTGGTGAAGTCCGTGGTCAGTGGATTCCCACGGCGTGCATCGACATCACGCCGACACCGACCGCGACCGCAACCGCGACCGCGACCGCAACGCCGACCGATACGGCGACCAGCACGCCGACGGCGAGCAATACACCGACTGTGACGCCGACCGCCACTGTGCGTCCGGTCTTCCACGTTATTCTGAGCGCGGGTACCACCATCACCGAAGGCGCGCCGCGCAGCTTCAGCGTGCGCTTCGAAAGCCCGATTCCGCTGCTGCCCGGCGAAGTCGTCTCCGCGACGTTCAGCGATACGAATAATGAATTGACGTTCATGCCGAATCCGCGTCTGTACAGCTTTGGTGATGCGAACAATACCAAGAATGTCACGATGACTGCCAATCTGGGCGATGGCATCGAAGGTCCGCACACCACGATGATTAACGTGCTGCTGACCAGCAATATCCCCGGTTCGTCGTGGAACAATGTGGTCTTTCCTGGCGTCACGATCAACATCGTCGATGTGAGTTAGTTCAAGACCGCTTTTACCGGGGCGATCCACATGGGTCGCTCTGATATCGCTCACAAGGACGGGTCGGCGACCCGTCCTTGTGAGTCATCAATGTTTCGTACCTTCATTTAATCCCCCGTTGTGCGCTAAAATGCGCCCTCAATCTGACCGCTCAACTGAAAGTCTGTTCGCTTGAAAATCACCCTGATCAATACGCCGCGCGCCGTATTCAGCCTGTTCATGTTTGTGTTTTTGTCCGTGCTGGCGGTGCAAACACTGGCGCAAACCGATGATGTCTTCATCGCCCAGTCAACACGTCAGGTCAATGTACGTTCGGGTCCTGGTTCGACATTCGCGCAAGTCGGCATCATTCCTGGCGGCGCAACCGTGCGCGTCGCACAGCGCAATCGCGTTGGCACATGGCTCAATGTACAGTATCCGCGCGCCGACGGCAGCATCGCGCTTGAAGGCTGGGTGTATACAGGTTATCTCGCGCTGCATCCAGCACTCGCGTTCAGTCAAGTCTATGAAAATGCCGCGCTCCCCGATGCTGACGCGGCGGCGTATCCTGCATTGGCGACGCTGTACGGCGCGCCCATCATTCCTCGGCTCGAAGGCGCACTGCTCGACAATGTACGCGCCATTTTTGCGCGCGGACAAGCGCTCGGTTTGCGCGCCGATACGTTTACGAAAGTCGGAGACAGTTTATCCGCCGACCCGCTCTATTTATCGGTGATGGCATCTGAGCCGCGCGAACTTGGGCATTACGATTATCTGGCGGAGACCGTCGGCTATTATGCTGCGAGCGCTGCCGAACCAAGCAGCGCGGCGATCATCGGCATGGCGACCTATACGATGTTTGATTCACAGTGGGCGACCGATCCAGGCTGCGAAGCAGGCGAGGGCGCGCTTATGTGCGAGTACCGACTTAAACGTCCGAGTATCGCCTTGATTTTGTTCGGACCCAACGACATCTTGCGCGTCGATACGCCGTACTTTAGTGAGCAGTATCGGTTGATCGTACAGGCATCGGTCGATGCAGGCGTGATTCCGGTTCTATCGACCTTCAGTTACAACGAAAATGCAGGCTTGTGGCGGCAGTCGGTCGCGTTTAACAACGCGATCATTGCGCTGGGCGCAGAATTCAATGTTCCGGTCATCAATCTGTGGCTTGCGTCGCGTCCGCTTCCAGCGTTCGGACTGGATATCGATGGTGTGCATATGCAGCGCAGCGGCGCGACCTCACTGCGCTTTCTGGGAGCGGATGAAGCGTTTTACGGCGCGACGCTGCGCAATTTGTTGTCGATCCGCACACTGCATGAACTACGCATAGCGCTAGGGTTACCCATCCCCGACGCAACTGCTGAACCAGAACTCACGCCGGATATTACACCGACGTTCGTCGGGTAGCCGTAATCGGTGCGCTCGTCTAAAAACCTCAGCCCGTACGCGACCACGTACGGGCTGAGGTTTATTTGTCTTCGTCCAACATGAATTTGTTCCACACACTTTTCTTCAGCTTCCCTTTGCGCTTGATACGGCGCGGACTTTCGTGCAGCAGGTTGTACAGCGCTTCGGCTTCGACGATGCTGCGATGCGCACCAGGATCGACCCATAATTTGCGGTCTTGCCACCACAATATCTGATGTTTGTCTTTTCTCATCTTTATCACTCTCGTTTTCTGACCGCACTTGTAGCGAACAGAATAGCACGAAAGTTCTTTTCATAGGAAACAGATGTTCGGATTTTGCAATTTTGCGACTCTGAAAAAATTTACGCTATTAACGAGGTCTATTGGTGTTTAAGGCGGCGCTTTACCGTATGATTGAATCATCGTCATTAAGTGTTCTGTTCCGTTATTTATAATACATTGTGGCGGAATGTACACAAGAGGGAAGCATGACTTCATCATACCTTGAACTTAAGGCTTATGCGGTTCACGTCGTGCAGAAAGCCCTCCATCGCAGCCCCAAGGCGGTCGCCCTGTTCACCGAATTTTGTGACCAGCACGATAACCCGCTCATCGCACTCTATGCTTTCTGCGTCGTTGATCATCAACTCCCGTATCTCGAAGCGCTGCTGGTCTCACGTCCTGCCAGTGCCTACGCCGATCAACTCGTTGATCATCCCCAGCGCGATGTGATTATGTCGCTGGTCGATCGGGTGTTGGAAATCTATCTCATTGATGTGCGCGCGCTCAGCGCCGATGGTTTCACGCCATCTGGCACACCGCCGCGCCCCACCACCAACTATTTGAACTAGCGCTTCCATGACCCTGATTTTCTCCCCTCTCTATAACTCCATAGGAGAGGGGTTAAGGGTGAGGTTCGTCAACCCGCCCGCACCCCCCATAACCGTAACGTCCCATCGTAACCGCTCGATGCTAACAACGTGCCATCGCTATTCATCGCCAATTCGACGATGCCGCCGTTATGCCCGGTCAACGTGAGCAGCGCGCCCGCTTCACCCGTGATCGTCGCGTCGTAGACGTTGATGGTCATATCCAGGCTGCCAGAAAATAACACGGTTTCATCGAGGTTCAGCACCGCCGATGTCACCGCACGCCGATGACCGAAAAATCGGACGATCACTTGTCCGTCGCGCTCCAGCGTCGTCGTCCCATCCGCGCCGAACGATAAGGAAGAAGAGTCGGCGGTTGAGAGCAAAGGATCAATCACTTCATCGATATACGTGAGCGTTGTCCATGCAACACTTTTAGTGCTTAACCAGAAGCGCGGAAATTCAACCTCGGTGATGCGTTCACCGAACACGGGCGTTAGTTCGTTTTGGGTGATCAAGACGCGCTGGATCGACTCGTCATAAGCGGTGACACTCGTTTCGACCGCCGTTTCGCCCTCGACATCCCATGTACGCATGACACCGCTGATGTCCGCCGATACCAACTTTGAATCGTCACTGCCGTAAAATTCCAGTATCGAGATCGTGTACAAGTGCGCTTCTAAAATACTCGGTATCAGCGCGCCCTGAGTCAAGTCATACAGCCGGATCGATCCATCATCGCCGCCCGCCGCGAGCAGGGTTCCGTCCCGATGAATGGCTAACTTTACCATCGGGATCGGCGTCAGCTCGATGGGTAAAGGGTCGCCCAAGCGCGCGACCTGGAACACACCAATCGTAGACGCGACATACACCACGTCAGAATTGTTGAAGGCAATATCTCGTGCTAAACCATTGCCGATGCGCGCCAAATATTCGATCCGGTCTAGATTGTCGCGTGTGATCACCTCAAGCGCGGGCAGGGGGAAGCCATTCAAATCGGGTGCATCATCTTGCGCCGCCGCGACAATGGTCAAGCTGAAAAACATCAACAACAGCACCACGACACGCATGAAAACACCTCTTGATTATTATCCATATGTCAAAAACCGGATGCGCAAATAGTACGTTTCGTTATATGGATCAGGAGGGATCAGACGTGATCGCAACCAATTGATCGCTATTTATATCCCAAATTTGGGATATATCTCAATCGATCGATCAAGGATTCATTGGGGCAGGGGGGTCGAATTAATGATCGATTGCGGGATAAAACGACAAAATTCACACGTTGAACAGGTATCTGAAGCGGTGGGGGAGTCGGCTTATCCCAAATTATCCCAACCCATGATCCGAACAAATGTTAAGATCGGATCAAGACTTTCGCTTAAACACGATCATTAAGGCGCACGATCTGTTATGAACTGTAAGGCTCATCAATACCAAATACAACCGCACCCCCAACCGCCGCTCTCCGATGCAGAGGCGGGATGTGCCAGCGTGCGGGGTGACGTTTATCACGACACCCCATCCACCGACTCATCGATGATGTCGGCGGGCGGCGGGACGAACTCTGGCACGAAACCTGGCTGACAATCCACCAGATAACTTTCAAACGAGGCGATACGATCGGTATTCGAGGCGTCGGCAGCACGTTCCAATTCATAGCCACGCTGGAGTATTGGCAGCGCCGTGATGCAGTCACCTGTATCCGCGAACAAGCCGCCCGCGCTCAGGAAATGACGCGGATTAGTGGTGCCAGTATCGATGAGTTTGCGGTAGTTTTCGAGTGCATCGCTGGTCGCGCCCGTCACCGATTGCACCAGCGATAGATAACTTAAACACGCCGTGTTGCCCGGATCAGCCGCCGTGCAGCGCATCAGATACTCGACCGCGTTTTCGGGATCGCCGTATGTCTGGTAGTAGAAATAGCCAAGGGCGTACAGCGCATCGAGATTTTCGGGGTTGAGTTCGACCACCTGCTCAAGCATATCCATACTGACATCGGTATTGGCATATTGCCATTCCAGCCACGCCATTTCGACCGGAATATACGGCAAATTTGGCGCAAGATCGCGCGCGACAGCAAAATCTTCGCGCGCCGCATCGTAATCCGTGCCCGAATAATAATTGGCGAGCGCACGCATGAAGTAGCCCTCATACGCATTTGGGTCAGCGTTGATAGCGCGATCCGCCGTCTCCAGCGCCAGACTGGTCTGCCCCGCCAACCGATACGCCTCCGCCAAAAACGCGAGCGCAAGCGGGTCATCTTCGCTCAGCGACAGCGCTTGCAGCGCCGATGCAATGCCTTCGTTGGCACGGTCGTTGCGCGCCAGTGCGAACCCACGCACCGCCCACGCATCGGCGTTATACGGGTCGGCTGTGACAGCGATTTCAGCGCTGATCAATGCGTCGGCATTGCGCCCTTCAATTAAATGACCCAATGCCAGTCGCGTATGTACTGCGGCGTCGTTCGGAACACCCGGCGCGGCGATCGTGTATTCATCGATGGCACGGCTGATCGAACCGCTCTGCCACGCTTCGTCGGCGCGCACTAAGCGAGCCGCCGGGTTTTCGGTCGGCGCGGGCGTCGGTGCGTTCAGGGTAGAAACGCCATCCTGCGCGCTGTTCACTGCACCTTCGATCATCTGTTGAATCGGCGGCGCGATTTGCGCGCGGTTATCGTAAAGCGCCAAGCCGCCAACGATCAAAATCGGCGCCAGCACCCATAACCATAACCAGCGTGTATTCACAACCCGGCGTTCACGATAGCCGGGTTTATACCGTTTCGGCGTTTTCAGATACATGATTAGCCGCCAATCGGCGTTGGTGGAATCGCGGTCGGCGGCGGCGGAGTCGGCAGCGTGCGCCCTTGATACCCAGTACACGAAATCGTGATCAATCGGAAACCTTCTAACACCGCTTCATAAACCGGGTTGAACTCAGTCGGCTGTCCAATAATATCCGCCGACTCGCCCAACACACTCCATGCATCGTCGCATTCACCGAGATAGTAATGGGCTAAGCCACGCAGATACCAGCAGCGAATATCTTCGCCGCCCAACCCGACGCACGTCTCGAACGAATCGATCGCGCCTTCGTAGTTGCGGTTGCGATACTGCACGTGTCCAAAACTCGCCCATGTCGTCGAAACTTGATCGTCGATTCCCAGCGAGTCCTGACAATAACCAATCGCGCGGCGAATTTCGCCCGCCGTGTTATACGCTTCGCACAAGCGTTGATACGCGCGCGCATTCTCCGGCTGCATCGACAAAATCTGTTCGTAGGTGGCGATGGCGAGTTCGGGTTCCTGGTTGTTCAAATACATCAGTGCCAGTTCAAAGTACGGTCCCGTCAAATTCGGACTTAACGCGACCGCGCGCTCCAACTGGATGATGGCATCTTGCGGCAAGCCGACCCATATCAGCGCGTAGGCATACACGCGCCGCGCCGTTGAGTCATACGGATCAAGTTCAATGGCGCGTTCGGCGCGTTCTAACGCCACGTCGTAGCGGTCGATCTCACGATACGCGCTGCTCAATGCGCTGTGCAGCGGGGCGAAATTCGGGTCAATCGCCAAGCCCGCTTGCCCAACCGGGATCGCGTTGGCGCTGTCGCCGCTCAAATCGAGCGCGCGCGTTTTGAGCGCATACCCACGGGCGTCACGCGGCGCAACCTCGATGGCACGATCGCCCAGTTCGATGATGCGCGTATACAGCGTTGGGTCATCGCCACCCAGTTCGAAGAGTGCGCGTCCGTACTCGTACAAATAATCGATGTTATCGGGTTGCTGCGCGACGGCGCGTTCATAATACCCCACTGCCGCCGCCAGCTCGCCCGCTGCAAACGCCTGCATACCCTGCATGGCAAAATCACTGGCGTACGGTGTTGGCGGCGGTGCTTGCCCGACCGCCTCTAATGCCATCGTTTGCAAACTTCCAAAATTCGAATCGACAAACCACAAGACCGCGCCGATAAACAGCGCGAAGAAAATAATCAACCGTAATCCACCGCGGCGGCGGCGGCGGTTGCCAAAAAAGGGCTCGGAGTAATTCCGGCGAATATACATAGGCGGTTTTGACCCACGTCTTTTTCACATGCACAGCATTATAGCAGATCAAGTTTTTGACCCTTCGTTTACAACTTTTAACCAGTTCGTTACGAAATTTAGATCGCCTAGAATAAAATTTAGTGTTGCTCTAAGAAGAGCCTTAAGGTGCAAAGTTCTTAACTTGCACACATCTTCGACAAGAAGGTCGAACTCGCCGCGGGCGAGAACATCATTGCGACTTTAGTCTGCGATTTTGATGGTGTCAGCCGTGCGCTCGACCCGGTCTTGAGCGTGTATTTTCCTGGCGCGGATAGCAGCGACGCTTTCAGCACCGATGTGTATAACGACGACGGTTTCGGTTCGGGTGCCGATCCGAATGGTGTCAATTGCGATGCTTTCTTTAGCTCGCGTGTTATCTTTGGCGCCCCGGTGACTGGCGTTTATGAATAGCGCTAAAACGCTGCTGTCTGCCCGTCTTTGCGCGGGTCGCTGCCACCAGATAATACGCCTGTTTTGGCATCGCGGCGGATGATCTGTCCATCCCCGAACATGCCACGCAGATACCTTGATACAGGGCGCACACGATGCCCGTAATCCGCCAGCCGCGCCATCGTTTCCATTGGGATGCCGTACTCCAACGCCAGGATGACCGCATCATCGGATGTCCCCGCTTGCGGGATGTCCATGCCATCGAGACACCAGCGCGGACGGTCAAGCGCGGCTTGTGGGGCGAGTCCATCGTCGATCATGGCGCTGAGTACCTGCACATGCCCTTGTGGCTGCATGAACCCACCCATCACGCCGAAACTGCCCCACAAATCGCCATCGTGCGTCGCCATCGCCGGAATAATCGTGTGATAGGGACGTTTGCCCGGCGCGAGTTCATCAGCGTGACCAGACACGAGCGAAAAACACGCGCCGCGATTTTGCAAAAACACGCCTGTCCCACGCGCGACAATGCCCGTACCGAAGCCCATATACAGGCTGTTGATGAACGAGCACGCATTGCCTTCGCCATCGACGACCGACAAATAGACCGTGTTCGATCCACCCATCGGCGCGCCAAAACTGGGCGGCGTCATCGCATGTTCAGGCTCGATCAACGCGCGCCGTTCGGCAGCATAGGCATCGCTCAACAAAAAGTCGAGCGGCGCACGATTCGTGTCGTCGTCCGCGATGTATTGGCGCGCGTCTGCGAAGGCTAAGCGCATCGCTTCGACCATGTTGTGAATGCGGCGGGGATCATGCCATTCCAACTCACCGAGCGCGATCTCGTTCAGGATGTTCAGCGCTTGCAGCGCCGCCAAGCCTTGCCCGTTGGGAGGACATTCATAAACGCGCACGCCGCGATAATCGACCGCGATCGGCTGTTGCCAGGTCGATGTATGGTTTCGCAAATCGTCATGTGACATCACGCCGCCGAGCGACTGAATCGTCTCGATAATCGCATCGGCGGTCGCGCCCTCATAGAACGCCGCGCGCCCACCCTCTGCGATGGCTTGCAGTGTGCGCGCCAGACCAGGCAAACGCACCACGTCGCCAATCTCGGGGGCGTCATTGTCAGGTAGATAATCTTCGGTATGCAGGCTGTTTTTGAGGAATGTCGCGCTGCGCCGCCACGCTGCGCCGTAGAGCGGGTGCACTGGAAAACCATCGCGGGCATACTGGATCGCGTCCGCCAAAATCGTGGACATAGGCAGCGTCCCGTGCTGCTCGATTAAATCGTACCACCCTGCGACCGCGCCCGGCACGGTGATCGCGTGTACCGAGCGCGGCGGGATCGCCGTCCAACCTTGACCGCGCAAGTGCGCGGCGCTGAGCGCGGCGGGCGCACGTCCACTGCCATTGAGCGCGCTGACAGATTTCGTCGTCGCGTCGTAAAACAGCGCGAAACAATCGCCGCCGATCCCCGTCGATGCGGATTCGGTCACATTCAAGACCGCCGCCGCCGCGATTGCCGCGTCCGCCGCGTTGCCACCCGCGCGCAACACCGCTAACCCCGCCTGTGAAGCAAGTGGGTTGCTCGTTGCGACCATACCGCGTCGCCCGTATATCGTCGAACGACGTGAAGTGAAGTCAATAACTGAATTCAAGTCGTTGTCCACACGGCATTACCATCGAGAATTTGCTGAACATAGCCCGGAAAACGCTCCAGATCGACGGGCTTACCGATAAATCCGTCAAAACCGATCGCGCGCGTATTCGTGATCTCGCTGGTATGAACCGAACACGCGATGATCGGTGCGTTCAGGCATGTTGGCGTCGTTTTTAACAGCGCGAACACGTCGTAACCATTCAACTGCGGCATTTCCAGATCGAGAAAGACCAGATCGATTTGGTCGCATTTTTCGAGCGTGCGTGCCAACAGCGCCGGATTCTGGATGCTGGTGTAGGTAATATCCATCATGTTGAGCAATTCGCACAGCACCGTAGCGTTATTGGCGTCATCATCGACTACCAAAGCGTGAATCTTCGTCATTTTATTTTCCCTTTTATCTTCCGGTATACCACACTTCTTCGCCTGCCATCAGTTGAAGAATTTGCTGTGGGAATAAATCGTCATCTATCGGCTTGGCGATGAACCCCTTCATCCCCAATTTACGGCATGTTGCGATCGCTTCCATCGGGTCAGATGCCGACACCGCCGCGCACGGAATCGATGCCAGGTCGGGCGCGGCTTGCAGTTCCTGGTAAATATTCAGCCCATTCGCGCCACGCGGCAGCATTAAATCGAGCAGAATCAAATCGATAGGCGCGGACGCGCGCACCCGTCGCAGCGTATCGTAGCCATACATATCAAATTCCAGGTGCATCCGCAGTGACGACAACGCCAAACGCGTGATAATGCGATTTTCCAGATTATCTTCAACAATAAAAATACGTTTATGTAGAATTGCCATCTCCGATGTCCTAGTTTCTGCCTTAAACCTACCAGATCGTATCGCCTTTTTGTATACGTTCTAACAGCGTTGGAAAGATATCGATATCAATCGGCTTGGCGATGACTCCATCGAATCCGGCTTCGCGCAGCAGTGCCACTTCTTCATTCATGACGCTTGCAGTCAGCGCAATTACCGGAGATTGATGAAATTGGGCATCCGCGCGCAGCATTCGCAGCAGCGCGAAACCGTCGTGCGGCGCGATATGGATATCGAGAAAGAACAAGGTGGGTACGGGCGCAATTTGATGCGCGCGCGTCAGAAAGTCGGCGGTCTGGTCGAAAAACGTCACGTTCTTAATGCCCAATTGTTCGCACAATAACAACCGCATAATATCGGCGCTGGGTTCGTCGTCCTCTACGTACAAGATCACAGGCTGCATGGCGCTCACTTTGATCACGTCATCGGTCGGTTCCCCCCTTCCTGTTTATGGGTTAGGGGGTGGGGGCTGATTAACCATATTCGATCTATGCTTGCAACTGTGCTTATGCCAGTGTCGGCGCCAGTTTTTCCGATTTGACCGGCAGCAGCACAAAAAAGGTTGTGCCTTTGCCGACTTCACTGGTGAACCACAAACGTCCACCGTGCGCTTCGACGATACTGCGTGAAATCGGCATCCCCAACCCTGTACCACCGCCCTGCCGCAGCCCCGCTTTCGCCTGTCGAAATGCAGTAAAGACCGCTTCGGCGTCTTCGATGCCAGGTCCCGTATCCGTAACCGATAACAAGAAATTATCGCCGTCGCGCGTCAGCTCAACCTTGACCGAGCCTTGTTCGGTGAACTTGCACGCATTGGTGAGCAGGTTGGAAAACACCTGACGAATACGCTGTTTATCGCCTGTAATCATCGGCAGTTCGGGTTGAATGTGCACGTTCATTTCGACGGGTTTATCGACCAGAATGGGCTGTACGCCGTCGATAGCAGCATGAAGCGCGGCAGGCACATCAACATCAGTTTCGACGAACAGCGTCAGCGATCCAGCCTCGATTTTCGACATATCGAGCACGTCGTTGATCAACTCGAGCAAATGCTTGCCGCTATCCACGACTTTACCCAGTGTTTCACGCTGGCGGTCGTTGACATCGCCCATCATGCCTTTGCTGACGAACTTGGTGTAATTGATGACCGAGTTAAGCGGCGTCCGCAGCTCATGCGACATCGACGCCAGAAAGGAAGATTTGACCTTATCGGCTTGTTCGGCTTGCGCGCGCGCCTCGTTAGCGATGACGACCTGTGTTTCCAGCTCGGTGATCGATTTTTGCAGCCGCGTTGACATCTGATTGAATACGACCCCGACATCACTCAGTTCCGTCACCGTCCGGGTATCAGCCATCGCGGTCATATCGCCCGCCGCCAGTTTTTCGGTGGTCGTACGTAGTCGGGTGATCGCTTGCACGGTACGGAAGACGAACACCACTGCCAACACGCCAAACCCGATCAGCGCGACCGCGGCTTGAAAGATGCTGGTTTGTGCGTTTTGGCGCTGAACACGCGCCACCGCGTCGAGCGCTGAGACCACGCGGTCGGCAAACACCGAGACGATGATTGCTTCGCTGTCGATGATTTCGTTGAGCGCGAGACGCGTTTCGAGCGGCGCGAAAATGTACTCTTGCACCAACGCGCGATATGTCACCCAACGAAAATCGAGTTCGTCCATCGTCGCCAGCACTTCGCGGCTGGTGATCGGGTCGATATCGAGCGCTTCATCGCCGTCGCGCAGCGCGATTTGCGTCGCTTCAAAGTTGTTCGACAGTTCGACAATCGTCGCACGCAGCGATTCGCGCTCGTTTTGATTCGGCGTTTCGGTATAACGATCCGCGTAAAAGCCGATTTGAATGATGTTACGACTTTGGCGCGCGGATATAGCCACCGACCGCTGGGTATATTCAAGATCGGCGGCGCTTCTGGCAGTATTAAAGCCAAAAAAACCAACCGTGAGGATGCCACCTAAAATCAAGACCGGCAGCAAAAATTGTACAGAGTTAATCAGCCGTTTCAGGGTCATAGCGTCCTCATTACGCTTTCGGCGCAGCAGTAGGCTTGATCGCCGTATTCATCATCAGCCCAATCAGTAGCGCACCAACCCCGATAACCAACAGCACAATCGGGACGATGATCGAGGTCAGTTGCAGCGTATTACGCTGATTAGCCACGTCGTTCAACCGACGAATTACGGTGTCGCCTGTCGTCGCCCCTGCCCATGTGCCGAGCGGCTCGACTTTTTCACCTGTCGCACTGTTGTAAATCCAGTCGCCGTCGGTACAGCTTTCTTCAAATTTGACGATCTCACCTGTGATTGGCTCAACCCACATGCGAAGATTGAGCGTGTCATCACCGCACCGCACTTCCTGACCGTCCTCAATCAACGGCAGTTCCCCTTGTGCGTTGAGATACGACGCGGTGTATTCGGCAAAGCCCTGATAGCTAAATACGTAGGTCGTGACCGATTCGATCACTTCCTCACGTTCGAAAGCCACGTCCAGCCCTTCATACGATCCAGCGCGAAAACTATACGGTTGTTTTTGCACGTTGCGCGGAAACACGAAAATATCACCTTCATACTCAGGTGTCGTATGCGCGCCCGTCGCCGGGTTGACAGGTGCCGTAAACGGATAAATCCACGAGACTTGTCCGGTATCGAGATCGCTGACTTCGTAAGTATCGCGCAGCAGCACCGATCCGGCGGGCGCGCTGCCGTCTATGATTTCGATAGTGCGCACATAGATCGAGACAGAGTCGATGGTCAATTCACCTGTGTCTGGGTCGGGGTACGAGTTCGTCCCGATAAAATTGACATCCCACGACCAGCCCGGTGGAATGCGCTGTGCATACTGAGGGTATGAGACGAAGCGAACGAACAGCGCTCCGGTTAATGCCAATACGCCGATGATCAGTAAGATCGGGCGCAAATTGTTGCGGGGTGCGGCGGGAATCGTCGCAGTCATAATAACCTCGATGATAAGATGAAATGTGTCGTCATGATAGTCTACTCAGTGCAAGTTTCGATGTAAATAACATTACTGTCCAGAAACCGTGAATAATCTGTGCTATGTGCAGCGTCATATCTATTATCACGGCTGAGCGCCCACGCCTACCGACTCGCCTTCCAGACCAAACGCTGCGCGCCATTCGTTCAACGTATACGCCATGTCGAACGCATTGGCAGGCGGATACGTGATCATACGGAGCGGATGTGTGTTATTGAAATGAAAAAATCGGTTGCGGTCGCTTGTGCCAATCATCAATGGCATATTGGCGTTGTTGTTCGAGTCGAACACGACCAATGCCGCCGCTGGATCAAACGCGACCCAAAGATTACGCGTGATTAGCGTATTTTCCAGGTTGTATGTGCCCAGATCGTCGTCGCTAAGCCGGAGCGCGCTTTCACCGGCTGCCACGACCAGATTATCGGTCACACGCACGTCGCGCGTATTATGCAGATAAATCCCCGCCGCGCCCACCCACCCAATAATATTGGCGCGCACATCGATATCCATCGAATTGTCATCGATATAAATGCCGTTAGCGCTCGGCGACTCTAACGGAGTCCCCGCCGTGTTGCCCATGCCATCCACGACCAGATTGCCGATGATATGACTGCCCTGTGTACGATAGGCATAAATGCCGCCGCCATCAATTTTGACTTGTGTGAAATGGCGCACGACATTCTGCTGCACCCATACATTTCCCACCACAATCACGCCGATATAGCCGATATGCTCGATACGATTGCGCTCGAAACGTGTTTGTTCCCCTTCGACGCGCACGCCGAGATACTTTCCGTCACCGCTCCCGCCCATGCCTGCCAACAGTCCAATGTGTTCAATCGTGCTGCCGTAAAGGGTACAACGCTGGCAGTCGTCGATGTTCGCACCGTTGTTCAGCATATGCGCGATACGGCTATTAGCAACGTTGAGATCATCGCATGAAGCGACCCTGATACCGTCTGCGCCACCGTTGATCACCGACACACCCACAATACCGACATGACTGCATCGCTCGATGTAGAGCGCCAACGCATCCGCGCCGTGCAATGTCAGATCGCGCACCTCGATGTGGTGTGCGGCTTCGATGCGCAGCAGACTGTCGCGCGCCGTCACTTCGATATCGAACGCGGACGGTTCGCCCGCGCTCCAATACAATGTCACCATCTGCGTATCGGCATCATAGATCCATTCGCCATCGCGGTCGAGCGCGTCGGCGTGATTTTGAATGAAGTAGCCATATCCAGATGTCAAGTCATAGCTCGCTGGGTCAGTCGTGACCAGCGTATCGCCCTCATGCGCGCTGATCGGCAGCCGATCCAGCACCCATGCGATACTCCGCACCACCAGTTCGCCGCCTGACCAGTCAATGTCACCACGCAGCGCGTCATCGCTGATGCTGAATCGGCTGGCGGCAGAGTCGAAATACAGATATCCGTCATCGCCTTGATCAGGGTTGGGGTGGCGCGCCATTGCCTGTAATTCACCGTCAATCATCAAGCCATTGACCGCGCCTTCACACGTGGCGCAGGATGCCTGCCAGCGATCCACGCCGATGCTGATCCACTCGCGCAAGGTTTCCGCGCCGCTTAAAATCGGGTTGTCGCCGTCGCCATAGGCGCCAAGCGTGATCGGTGCGTCGGGGGTGCCGCGCGCGCCCACCCACGATAAGCCCCCGTCAAAGATACTGCCGCGCTGAAGTAAAATCTGATCACCCGGATTGAGCGAATCGAGTGCGCTTTGTACGCGTGTCAGCGTACGCCATGGCTGTGCTTGTGTGCCGGGATTGTGATCGTTCGCAGACGGGTCGATGCTGCTGACATAGTAAGTGTTGGGGGATGTGGGCACAGTTTGACAGGCGGCGACAAGCAGCAGTGCGCCGATATACCAGCCGCTAAAGCGCATTATCCGCCTTTGCCTATTCGTCTTCTCGATATAGACAGAGTGTAACGCGCGAAAAGCATTTGGCACGAATCGTGCTACAATCACCATCTAGTAATAGAACATAAATGTTATGGTAGCCTCGATGAAAACATTGGAACAATACTTGATAAGTTTAGTACGCGGACGCGATAGACAAGTGACAGAAACCGCGTATTATGGCGAATTGGCGACGGTGCTGAACGAAGTGGCGACTCCGTTCAAAGTTGAAGCCAAAGTCCATCCTAAAAGCGATGAACGTAACCTGCCCGATGTGGGCATTTACGATAAAAATCAGGCAGCCGGACAAAAACCCGCGCATGGCGTCGTCGAAGTCAAAGGCGTTGATGCCGACATCGATGTGATCGCCACCAGCGAACAAGTGGCGCGTTACGTCAAAAATTATGGACAGGTGCTGGTGACGAATTACTATCAGTTCATGCTCATCACCCGGCAAAGCGACGGCACGCCGCGCATCGAAGAACGCTATTCACTGGCGGGGAGCGCCGCCGACTTTTGGAAAAAAGCTGCCGATCCACGCGCGATGATAGCAGAACATGCGACCTTGTTGAACGAATATTTGACGCGCGTTTTGCAGCGCAATGCCCCGCTTGCCGACCCGCGCGATCTAGCGCGCATTTTGGCGTCGTATGCGCGTTCGGCGCGTGAGCTGATCGAACACAGCAATACCGATTTTGCCGAGTTCGTCGCGCTCCGTGCCGACCTGCACGATGGACTTGGGATTCACTTTGAAGGCACCGATGGCGAACGCTTCTTCCGTTCCACGTTAGTCCAAACGCTGTTTTATGGCATTTTTTCGGCGTGGATTCGCTGGACGGAGACGACCGCCATCACGTCCGGGCGTCCCTTCGATATTTTTCGTGACTCACGCCGTTTTTCCGTCCCCGTCTTACAAGAACTTTTTTATCAGTTCACCAACCCCGATATGACCGAGCCTTTGAATTTGGAACCCTTGCTCGAATGGACAGGCGACGCGCTCAATCGGGTAGATCGGGATGCGTTCTTTGCCCGATTCGACCAAGCGACCGCCGTACAATACTTTTACGAGCCGTTTCTTGCAGAATTCGACCCTGACCTGCGCCGCGATCTCGGTGTGTGGTACACGCCGAATGAAATTGTCGATTACATGGTCGCGCGCGTCGATCAAAGTTTGCAGACCGATCTGAATATTCCGCTTGGTTTGGCAGACCCGAATGTGTACGTTTTAGACCCGTGCTGCGGGACAGGCGCGTATTTAGCGGCGGTGCTGCGGCGCATTTATGCGCGCGTGCTGGCAGAACGAGACGTAGCAGCCGCGCGCGACGCGGTACACGATGCGATTACCACGCGCGTGTTCGGTTTTGAAATTCTGCCCGCGCCATTCGTGGTTGCCCATTTGAGTTTGGGGCTGCTGCTGGCGTCGTTGGGCGCGCCGCTCGAGCGCACAAAGAACGAACGCGCGGGCGTCTACCTGACGAATGCGCTGACAGGCTGGGGAAGCACTGACAACCAACCGCGCCAAACATTTTTGCGTGGGTTGGAACGCGAACGTACCGCCGCCGAAAAGGTCAAGCAAGGGGGTCGAATCCTCGTTGTGATCGGCAACCCACCCTACAACGCCTTTGCGGGGACAAGTCCCGCCGAAGAACAGGGATTGGTGGAGGTCTATAAACAAGGCTTGCAAAGTGAATGGGGCATTCGCAAATTTAATTTGGATGAGCTGTATACGCGCTTTTTACGCCTTGCCGAACGGTGCATTACCGAAATGCAAACCGAACATGGTGGTGGGCGGCAGGGAATCATTTGCTACGTATCGAGCTTTAGTTATGTGACGGATGCGTCATTTGTCGTCATGCGCCAGCGCTTGCTGAACGAATTCGATCAGATTTGGATCGATTCGATGAATGGCGACAGCCGCGAAACGGGCAAGCGTATCCCGCGCGGACGCGGCTTGTTGAATGAAGGCGCACCTGATCCGAGCGTATTTTCGACCGATTTCAATCGTGAAGGAATTCGCTTAGGAACGGCGGTGAGCTTGTTCGTTCGTCAGCGTCAGCGCGCCGACACCCCGATGATCCGTTATCGTGATTTTTGGGGCGTGGGCAAACGCAGAAAATTGCTTGAAAGCCTGAACGCGCCCGATTTTGCGGCGGATTATACGACTAGCCACCCCACCGCCGCCAACCGCTACGCCTTTCGCCCGTACACCGTCAGCGCCAATTACAGCGCGTGGGCGGCGCTGACCGACCTGTGCGCGGTGCCGCCCTTCAACGGTCCCATCGAACGGCGGGGGATGGCATTAATCGATATGCAAAAAAGTCCGCTAGAGCATCGTATTTCGCAGTATTTCGATCCAAAAGTAAATGATGAAAAAATCAAACTGCTTCATCCCAAACTGATGATGACGGGTAACCGCATTATTGGTGCTGACGCGCGCGCAAAAATATGGCGTGAGCATCATTACGATGTTAATAAAATTGTCCGCTATCCATTCAAACCTTTTGATGTTCGCTGGTGCTATTTAGAAAATCTGCGTCCTTTGTTTAGTGAACCTAGCCCCGAACTGCTCGACTTGCGCGCCATCGCGGGCAATACGTTCTTCATCAGCCGCGATACATCGGATAAGGACGAAGAAGGCGTACCGTTCTATTATTCGGCGCGTGTGTGCGATTACGACTTATTAAGCGGTCATGCGCGCCATTTTCCATTGTATTACTTTGAAAAGCCCAAAACACCGAAAACCAACGGCAAAAGAGTTTCCGACGAAGGCGAAGCACAAGACCCGTTATTGAATGTCCCAGTGCAAACACGCGTCCTCGCCAATTTAAGCGCGTCCTCCCGCACCTACTTGGTCGGCTTGGGCGTTAACGATGTCGATTCGCACGCGCAATCGGCGGCGTTGATCTGGCGTCACGCGCTGGCGATCGGGTTTGCGCCTGCCTACCGTACCGAACACGCCGACGGACTCGCGCTCGGTTTCCCGCGCATCCCGCTCCCCGCCACGCGTGACGTACTCGAAGCATCGGCGGCTTTGGGCAAACAAATCGCCGCGCTGCTCGATATGGAAACCGACGCCGAAGGCGTGGACACCGGCAAGTTTTTCGATGAAGTCAAAAATATCGCCGACTTACGCGCCTTAGATGCCAAGATGCCCGATCTGACCATCACCGCCGGGTGGGGACACTTCAGCGCCAACGCCGTTATGCCCGGTCGTGGCAAAATCGAAGCAACAGACGACGGCTTCTTGAATATCTACCTTAACGACAGCACGTATTGGGCGCGCGTGCCGGTACGGACATGGGCGTACACCATTGGCGGCTATCAAGTGCTGAAAAAGTGGTTGAGCTACCGCGACAAGTCGGTTCTCAAGCGCGCGATCACCAATGACGAATCGCGCGAATTCCGCCGCATCGTCCGCCGTCTCACGCGCTTGATCGCGCTCGAAAACGAGTTGAATACCAACTACGCCGCCATCGCTGCCAATTCGCTTTTGCTCGATTCACAAAACGCACCCTAAACAAACGGCATTAATGCTGCCTCACAAGAATTCTTTGTATCTTTTTCTTGGCTTTGCTTTTGCGCAACTGCCCCACAAATAATGTCCGCTCCTTAGACTGACGTGGAGAGGGCGAGGGGTGAAAAACCGTCGCGGTAGGGGAAGTCCTTCTCCCTGAGGGAGAAGGATTTAGGATGAGGGCAATCTGCGTAAGGTGAGTTTTAAACACTTGTGCTTACATGGCACTAGACCATCACATTTATCCGCGCAAGAATCAGAGTGTTCACATTCTCAACCGCATGTAACATGAACCTTTACGCACACGGGCGACGTTGATGCCGCCCCGACAAGGTTCTATCTGGAAAGGACGGGGCATGACCCGTAATGATTGGCTGCAACTTACATTGCTCGGTGCGATTTGGGGCGCATCGTTCGTTTTTATCAGCGTCGCCGCGCCTAGCTTCGGCGCGTTCCCTTTGGTGGCGGCGCGCGTGCTGCTGGCGGCGTTCCTGTTGATCATCTACGGCGCGGTCACGCGCCAATCGTTCTGGGGCGAGATGATCAAGCGCTGGAAATTGTTTCTGGTGCTGGGGATTATCAATTCTGCTATTCCGTTCACGCTGATTACGACCGCTGAACTCGAACTTCCGGCGGCGATGGCGGCAATCTTGAACGCGATCACGCCATTTTGTGCGGCGATTGTCGCGGCGGTCTGGCTTGGCGTCCCGTTCACGGCACGCAAAATCGCGGGGACGCTGTTAGGCTTGGTCGGCGTCGCCTTTGTCGTCGGCTTGAGTCCGGTACCGCTTACGACACCCGTCATTTTAGCGATCCTGATGATGGTCGGCGCATCGATGGCATATGGCACGGGCGCGAATGTAGCAAAGGTCAAATTTGAAGGGGTATCCCCGATCACGCTGGCGATTGGTCAACAACTTGCCGCCGGGATCGTGCTGCTGCCGTTGGCGATTTTGTTCCCGCCCAAAGGCGAACTGCCGCTCAATGCAATTCTGGCGGTGATCGCGCTGGCAGTCTTGTCTACCGCCATTGCCTATCTGATCTCGTTCAAGCTGCTGGTACGCATCGGCGCGACCAACATGACGACTGTAACGCTGCTCGTCCCGTTCTTCAGCGTCTTGTGGCAAGCGATCTTCCTGAACGATCCGCTGGGTATCGGTCCGGTCATCGGCTTGCTCATCATCGTCGTCAGCCTGGTTCTGATTACGGGCACCAAACTGCCGTTCATCGAAAATCTGATCATGCGGCGCGCGGCGGCGGCGAAAAACCCCGCGTAACCTCCACCCCGACCCCTTCTCCTTCGTGGAGAAGGGGAGAAAAACGCGCTTTTGAAGTCCCTCACCCTGAGGGAGAGGGATTTAGGGTGAGGGCAAAAACAAGGTTTCGTGATTCACTGAAACTGTCCTGTGCAGATTTCGGAGGGGGGTGTCACCCGCTCGTGAGCGAGCGCTAGGTCATTTTTGACACCCTGATTAGCGCTCACTCCTTACCCTTTAACGGTCGTTGTTCGGGCGGTTATCGCTGCCACGCCCACGACCCCACGCGCGCTGTGCCACCTCGCGGCGGTGCTGATCCCACAACACAGGCAGTTCGTTATCGATTTGATGCAAGCGTTGAAGCTGCACCGGCGTCAGGTGCTGGCTGGCAGCCAACCGATACAGGTTGAAGCGTTCGTTCGCCAAGGTGCTGAGCTGTGCGAAGGCGTCGTTGTGATTGTTACTCATCGGGGAGTCTCCGTTTTAGGGCGCGTCATTTATCGTTTCATTTTACCACGTCCGATCAAATTTACGGCTTGGGCAGTGACCCTGTCCCAGTCCCCGATTTGCTGCCAGCGTCCGGCGTGATCGGGTCGTGCATTTTGTTGGTATTCGTATTTTTGATGATGCGCGGCGGCGTGCGTCGTGTTGGCGTGTTGGTCGCGGGATTATCGGTTTTGGTGGTCGTATTCGGCGGATTGGTGTTCTGATTATCGGTCATGTCGTGCCGTCCTTTGCATCTTTAATTCAACGAACACACGCTCAAATTATACGCCGAAAAGTCGCTATTCTTTACGCCCGTTTTACCCGTTGCGTCTTTGCGTTAGGCTTTTCGCACTTTATTGCGAATTTTGCCCAATCTCCGCGCACACCTCACGCATCAACCCCGCCATGAACCCTGCCGCCGGACACGCCAACGCCGAGTCCTGTACGACGACTGTCGCTTCTTCGAGCGCTACGATGAGTCCAACACGTCCATACGCATCCGCGATCACCTGTACGCCCCACGTGTCAGCGCCATGCACGTATTCAATCACAGGCGATGCAGTGTGCGTCGTCGTATCCAACCATGCCTGATAGACCGAGACAAAATCCGGCGGCAGGTCATCGCTGACCGATGCGCGCACCAGCGCAAACATGAATGCGCCGATCATATCGCTGAATCCCGCCGCTGCGAACTCGATCTCTACGTCTTTTAGCCCAACCTGATCATTGATCGCGGTCAGTGCGCGCGCAAACACGCTGTAAAGGTCAGGGATGACACTCAATTTTGGTACGCGTAATTTTTCGTGCGCCCACGTCAGCACCGTATCGCGTAACGTCGTCAGCGCCGCGCCCGCGCCATCGATGCTGCCCAAGCCCGCGTAACTTTTTGGCTGAAAATACGCGACGCCAAAATCCGGCGGCAAGTCGTGCGCTGCGCGAAAGACGCGGATCGGGATTACGTCATGTCTTTCGCCATCAAGCTGAATCGGCATGGGCAGTTATCTGGAAAGCGCCGTAAAACCCCTGCCTTCAGGCATGGGATATAAGGCGTCGGTCTTATGTTTTTTCTGCTGAAATAGGGTATGATGAAAGAAAGGCACCTACGCCGCTAACCTTTCTCACGA
>Ga0163155_10000655_pt1 | contig 42725 bp, 28 predicted proteins | sample OliLakLV19SP4G1_FD_148611 | JGI IMG/M metagenome (GOLD analysis project Ga0163155, IMG submission 148611) | Freshwater microbial mat bacterial communities from Lake Vanda, McMurdo Dry Valleys, Antarctica - Oligotrophic Lake LV.19.SP4.G1 | ecosystem: Environmental > Aquatic > Freshwater > Lake >... | reverse complement strand
AAGTTTAGTAGCGGATGTTAAAAGGTGTTTTTGCTTACCTGTTAAGGCATTAAATATCTGTCGCAATTCTTCATGAAAGCCAAGTTGTAATGATTTATCAAACTCGTCTAGTACAACAATCTTTATAGTATACGACTCAAACGATTTTTTCAAAATATGATCAGCCAATCTTCCCGGAGTTCCAATAACAACAGCCGGAGTTTCGCTCAAACTATTTTGTTCAACCCTCATGGAATGCCCACCGTAACAACACGTTACTTTGAAACTGGTCTTCATGGCTTTGAAAACCTGTTCAATTTGCAGCGAAAGTTCGCGCGATGGAGCAACGATTAATGCCTGTACGCCAGCAACATCCGCTCTCAGCATATTAACAAGGGGAACCAAAAATGCAAGGGTCTTTCCCGAGCCAGTGGGTGCCAGCAACATAAGGTTATGGGATGCGGCAGCTTTGTTGAACGTTTCCAATTGCATTTCATTAAATGCAGCAATTGAAAGATTTTTTAATATGTCTTCGTTATTCACGGTGAAATTTTGATTTGGGTTGGCAAAGGTAGTCTTATAAGGTGTCATTCAAATCTGGTTGCTATCCTATGTGGGTAAGTTAACCTTCATTTTGGTAAAAGCACTCTTATTCCATAAATGGATAGGATTTTTGAGCAATTATCTATAAACTCACGAGAATTTTTTATCAATTGTCTTAACTGGTTTCTATGGCTTCAATCTTACCTGGCTACGAATATGATATATTCATTAGCTACAGGCACAACGATAACAAATACGATGGGTGGGTAACGGAGTTTGTTGAAAAACTCAATCAGGAATTGGACGCCACCTTAAAGGACAAACTCACTATTTTCTTCGACAAAAATCCCCGCGAAGGGCTGCAAGACACTTATCATGTAGACCAGTCTATTCAACATAAAATCAAGTCGTTAATATTTGTTCCTATTGTATCTCAAACCTACTGCGATGAAAAGTCATTTGCGTGGGCGCAAGAGTTCATAGTTTTTAAAAATGAATCGGAGAATGATACTTTATCACGAAACGTGAAGCTTTTGAATGGCAATGTTGCTTCGCGTATTTTGCCTGTGAGAATTCATGATATTGACGTAGAGGATGTGAAGTTGCTTGAAAAGGAATTGTCGGGGTCTTTGCGTTCTATTGATTTTATTTATCGCGATTCTGGAGTTAACCGTCCATTGCGCCCAGTAGATGACGACATGACCTCAAGCGGGAAAGTGCTTTACAGGAATCAAATAAACAAATTAGCAAATGCGATTAAGGAAATAGTTCAGGGAATTAGAGTAGTTGAACGGGGCGAGGCACCTATGGTAGCGCCTCATAATTTAACAGCCCGACAAATAATACCCACTACCTTTTCAACGTCACTTCCATCGGCCATCAAAGTGCAAGTCATCGATAGACAAAGACCAAACGTCTACCTGGCCTGGACTTCTAGTGATATTAAAGAGCAGCGCGAGGAGATGGCAATCATTTTGCAAAAAGCAGGTTTCAATGTACTGCCGTCTATTGATTGTCCTGCCGATGATGAAGCCTTTAAAACTAAGGTAAAAGAAGAGATGAGTCGATGCGCCTGCTCGTTACACATGTTGAGTGGAGAATTTGGAAGACGATTTGAATCGGATGATGAGATGTCGTTTCCGGAATACCAATTCATTGAATCAAAAAAGAAAATCGATTCGGCTGATTCCGAGTTTCACTCATTTGTATGGTTATACCCGGAAGGAAGCCAATCTGTAAAACCTGCGCAGCAAAACTTTATTAAATACATCCGCAACAACATTACACGCAATATGATGTTTAGCAACAGTGCCGGCCCCATGCAGTTGGTGGATGATATTCGCGTGATTATGATGAAGAAGGACGTTGCTGTATATGATTCAAAAGATACCGACATCTTCTTTATTTTTAATCAACAAGACGAGCAAGAAGCAAAGATTATTACAGATCAGCTAAGTCTGGAGTATCCGGTCGAGATTATGAACATCATGCCCGATGGCGAAGAGCAGTATCGTGGTATTTCATCACAACAGATTCCTAAAAGTAAGCTTGCGGTTGTGTATTTTAAGTACGCAGCAGATTGGGCTTTACCCTTCATTAAACAAATCTGGAAGGAAGTAGGCGGAGCCTCTTCACCAACACCTTTGTTTTTGATAGGTGATGATGATCCACGCACAAATCTTGCCCGCAACTTTAAGGCACCGAAGGTGGTTTCAATAATCGTACCTAAGGAAGTTATACCGGCCGAGGTTAAAAAAGTGTATACAAGCATTGTTGACCTTAAGTAACATGTTTGAAGATTATCAAATATGTCCTTACACGGGTTTACGCTCTTTTACCGAAGAGGAATCTCTCTATTTTAAAGGAAGAGAAGAGCATATCGATCATGCAACCGAACAGCTTCAGCGCAATAAATTTTTAATGCTAACCGGAGCATCGGGTGATGGCAAGTCCTCACTGGTGTATGCAGGTATTGTGCCCAATGCTCGTGCTGGATTTCTAAAATCAAAATATACACAATGGAGTGTGGCGGATTTCCGTCCTGAGCGCACTCCGTTTAAAAATTTATGTACTTCATTAGCAAAGCAACTTAATATTGCCAATGCGGCCACCGTTGAGTCTGAATTGCAACACGGATTTTCCGCTTTGGCTGATCTTTACAAAAATTCAAAATGTTTTATTGATGTAAGCGCTAACGCTTGGCAGCAAGCTAGTGATGCTGACAAAGCTGTGCAGAAAAGAAGTGCTGCCAACCTGATAATTATAGTAGATCAGTTTGAAGAGTTTTTTACAAACCCTGAGAACTACCATCATGGTGTTCCTTCGCGGGATTCAAATTTGGTGCTCAATGTTTTACTGGAAACAGCGCGAATTGCGTTAGAAGAAGATCTCCCGATTTATATTGTGTTTACGATGCGTTCGGATTATATTGGTCAGTGCGCAGCCTTTCGTTCCTTGCCTGAATATATTGGCTTTTCGCAATTTTTTGTTCCACGACTTAATCGTTCGCAACTTCAGCAAGTAATTGAAGAGCCTGCTACATTAAGTGGAAATCAAATCTCAAGACGATTAACAGAACGTTTGATACACGATGTAGCTGAGGGCGTAGATCAACTTCCGATTTTGCAACATGCGCTAAATCAAATATGGCATGCTGCCGATCAAGGCAAAGCAGAAATGGATTTGATTCATTATGCCATGGTAGGGGGTATGCAGTCATCTGAGTTGCCTGAGGAACAAGTTGAAAAATTTTCTTCATGGTTTAATGCATTGCAGGAAAAAATTAAACCGTTCTATCAAAAACCAAATCTTCAAAATGTTCTGGATACTCATGCCAACAAATTGTATGAGTCGGCTGGCGAGCATTATAGAAATACAACCGGCAAAGAACTTTCGGATGCTGATGCAAAGGCAATTGTTAAATCGGTATTTGTTTGTCTTACAAAGATTGATCAAAGTCGGGCTGTAAGAAATAGAATGACCCTTAAGGAGATTACCAACATTTTTGGTCAGCCGGGGATTGATGAAAAAATAGTTGGTGGTGTTCTTCAAATTTTCAGAGAAGCAGGCAATACATTCATCAGACCATTTATAACGGAAGAATCTGAAACGGTTGTGTTAGAGGCCGAGCAGGTTCTTGATATTACGCATGAGAGTCTTATTCGAAATTGGGAATATCTGGAAGAGTGGGCCAAAGAAGAGTTTGAAAGCTATTCGGTTTCCCTTGATTTCGGTCAACAACTTAGCAGGTGGGTAAAGAGTAATAAATCAAGTGCGTACCTGTTTTCTATTGGGCCATTAACTTACTTCGAGGATTGGTATAACCGGGTGAAACCAAATGCATGGTGGATTGCCCGATATTTGTCTGATGATATTGACGAAAAGAATAAATTACTAAGGGCAAATAAAATCCTTGTCAACTCACGTGAATTTTTAGAACAGAGCGCGAGTAAACATGCTGTTACCAGAACCATAATGCGCTACGGTCCTAAACGGATTGCTGCTGTGGTCGGGTTGATTGCCATTCTCACCTTGAGTTCATTTGGTGTTAAAAAATATTTCGATAGGCAAAATTCAACTGTATTGAAATCCATTCATGAACAGACACTTCAACTCATTAAAAGTCCAAAGGCTGGCTTGCTTGAGCGGATATCACTGCTTGTTGAAGGGGTTAAATTAGGAGAGACAACGATTACTGAGGCGATTAACACAATACCTGATCCCGTGCAAAAAGTTAATGTAACAGTTGGTGTCGCAACCTTATTAGTGTTTCAGGGTGATACAGAACCAAGGCGTGAAATAATGGAAAGCCTTTCATTGGCAGATAGCTTATTAGATTCTTATGGTATTCCTGAAGATCAACAATTACTTTCATCATTATTAAAAGAGATAAATGACCTTCGGGTTACGCTTGAGTTTGCATACTATCATAGTCCGGATGATCAGATTAACCAACTCAAAAAGAAAAATGCAACACGTTCTGCTGCCTGGGTAAATCACATTATAGCTAAACAATCAAAGGACTACACAAATGTTCAGGAGTTTAGCTTGGCGTTGGAAAATGGTTTAAACCATCATCAATTTTCTAATGAGGAATTGAAAAATCTAACAGATGTATTATCACCGTTTGAAGGATCTACTTCCGAATGGGCAAGTAATAATTTTGCTAAGGACAAGCTGCTAATTCGTGGGCATGCGAATTATGGATATAAATTTAATGGACTTTATCAATTTTTGGCATATCTGTATGCAGCTCAGGGTAATAGCGGGCGCGTGCTACAATGTATGGATACATTGCTTCGCTATAACGAGAATAGTTACTCAAATGATTATGCAGCCCAGGTAGACAATGCTACTAATATAGCAGCGGTATTTTACAGTAATGATCAACGTGATCAACTAGACGATTTTGTAGCAGGATATTGTTTTCGAAAGCGTATTGCAGAGCCATATTTCTATGAACAATTTTTTGGCAGGACATTACACTCGAATAACATCGTAACAAATCTTGATTTATATCCCTGGATGGGAATTAAATCAAATCTTAACCTACAATTTATTGGTCGTAATCAGATCTCATTTTTTTATTCCAAATACCGTGAGGTACTGCTAGTCAAAGGTCTAAGTGAAGATGATCGAAATTTTAAAATAGCTGTTGCTTATAAGAATGAAGGAATTGCTAAATCCTTGAACAAAGAAAAATCTGGAAAATCAGAACTCTCTACCAGTCAGTATTTTGAGAAAGCTTTTGAGTATTATAAAAAAGTTAGTCAAGAATATCTAGAAGAAAATATCCAAGTCGTTGGCAATGCAGGGTCTGATCAAATTTTAGTGCCTAAAAAGTATTTATTTATTTATCCAGATGTAAAAACTCCATTCCACCCTTTAGAGCCGCGTAGTTTTTTCTTTTTCTACTCAACCGATGTGTTTATTAAATATATATTAAATAACAATTTATTTGATTCTCTATATCCATCTGGCGCTGAGCTGCAATTTTTTAATCAATGGTTGCTCAGCTATAATTCTAAGGTATGGGTGCCGCAAGGTTTTGCTACAGATTTCGCACGTACCCCTGTATTAAAGAAACTGGAATCAGTTTTTGCAAATCGAAAAAGTGAAACGACTGATATTAACTGGCTTTATCTCTATCTCGGTTTTGAAGAGCAAAAGAAAGATAATCAGGATAGTGCATTTTATTATTATAGTAAGTTAAATCATGAGAATATTTTTAATATGCTGCGTTCCAAAGAATATGGAAATAATGTTAACAGTAATTCTTTCAGGTTAATTGGATATGCAATCAAGAGTTTTGCAAGGACAGACCATTTTGATGAGGCCTACGAATTATTGAATGTATTTAAGAAACCCGTCAATCGATCTACACTATATAGTTTTGCTGCCAGCGAACTGCTGCGAAGCGAATTTAATGGTAATGTGATTCAACGGTTATTAGATTCTGCAGAAATTGAGTTAAGTAGAGCAGATGCAATAGGAGGCGGACAACCACATCGCACCATGTTGTCGTATGCTTTAATGTTGCAGGAACCTATGAGGAATTCAGACAAAGCATTACAACTTATTAAGAATAATCAATTTAAATTTTTTGCAGTTAGTTTGATTTGTAGAGCCTATGCCATGAATAATGAGCTCTATGGAGCCATTCAAAATATACCACTAAATAGTTCAGACACAGATCAAGCGAATTTCCTTAATGAGATATTGTATGGAGCTGGATTGCAGAAGCAACAGGATCAATCATGGAATCATTTTAACGACTACTATAACCCCGTGTTAGCACATTGGATAATTTATATAGATGAAGGAATTTGAGGTAGTAAATATTTGTCCGTATACAGGTCTCCGGTCATTTACGGAAGAAGAGAGTCTTTATTTCAAAGGCCGAGATCTTCAGGTAGATCAGATTACTGCCTTGCTGGAGCAAAATAAATTTTTAATGGTGACAGGTGCTTCCGGTGAAGGAAAGTCTTCCTTGATCTATGCGGGCTTGATCCCTAATGCGCGGGCTGGATTTTTTAAAGCAAGATATACCAATTGGGTGGTTGCCGATTTTCGCCCGGAACGGAATCCTGTGGTAAACATGGCTAGATCATTGGCTGAAAAATTTAATAGTAAAGCACAGACTATTGAAACAGAATTAAGACGTGGTTTTTCATCGCTGGTAGATATTTATACTAATTCCGAATTCTACACCGATGAAACCGATGATCGATGGAAACAATTATCTGACCAAGAGAAGAAAGATAAAAAGAGGAAGGCAGCTAACCTAATGATCATTGTCGATCAGTTTGAAGAATTCTTTACCAATCCGGAGAATTTTTTTAAAGAGACTCCTTCTCAAGATTCACAAATTGTAGTCAACCTGATTCTTGAAACCGCTCGCATCGCGATCAAAAAGAATTTGCCTATTTATCTGGTGTGTACTATGCGGTCGGATTACATAGGGCAATGTTCTGCCTTTCGAGGCTTGCCGGAATACATTGGATTTTCCCAATTTTTTGTTCCACGGTTGAAGCGCAGAGATCTTAAACAGGTAATTGAAGAACCCGCCATTCTTAGTGGGAACAGAATTTCTCAGCGACTCATCGAGCGATTGGTATATGATATTGCTGAAGGGGTAGATCAGTTGCCCATTTTACAACATGCATTAAGTCAGATTTGGAGAGCTGCATCGCAAGGGCAGGAAGAAATGGATTTAATTCATTATGCCATGGTGGGTGGCATGCCCGCTGATGAACTTCCTGATGAGGATGCAACAAGATTTCAAAAGTGGTTTGCGCAGCTACCCGATTATCATCAAGGATATTATAAAGAAACCGGTTTAGGAAAAGTAATTGAAATCCACGCCAGTGTACTTTATGAAAATGCCTGGGCGGCTTATAATAAGCGTCATCCTGACAAACCGATTACTCAACAGGAAGCGAAACGAATAATAGCCTTAACATTTAGCTGTCTTACAAAAATTGATAATAGCAGAGCCGTGCGAAGTCGTATGACGTTGCGAGAGATCACGGCAATTATTAATTCGCCAAAATTTTCTACAACTACTGTTGGGGAGGTAATCAATATCTATCGTGAGGATGGAAATTCATTTGTTCGTCCTTTTGTTCTTGCTGAGGATTCAGCAACGAATCAACTTTTGCCGGATGCAGTGCTGGATATTACCCACGAAAGTTTGATCCGAAACTGGGATAAATTAAACACGTGGGCTAATCAAGAGTTTTACTTTTACGCAACCTATTTAGATTTCAGAAAACAACTTGATCGATGGAAGGAAAGTGGCAAGAGCAGTAATTACCTTCTTCCTATTGGTCCATTAACTTATTTTGAAAATTGGTATGCACAATGCAAACCCAATGCGGGTTGGATTAAACGCTATGCTGAAATACAACCTGAAGAGAAGCAAGTGGAAGCACGAGCAAATGAAGTGCTTGCCGATACAGCAGAATTTTTAAAGCGCAGTGCCGGCAGTGTTGCAGTTACCCGCGCTTTTATGAAGTATGGTCCGCAGCGCATTGCAGCCATTGCCGCTATGATAATTATGTTGGTACTCAGTGGTTTCTATTGGTACGATGCGGAAAAAAAGACCAACAAGCGGGTAATCGAACAGGTGCGAAGTGAGTCTATGCAGTTGATTACTAGTAAGGAGGTTGATGATCAAACCAAGGCCGTTCATCTTATTACTGAGGAGCGCTATGCTCCGGGTTCTTTAGCACCCAATTTATTAGCTCTTCCATTCACAGATCGCTTAAGGCTTGCTATTGAATCGTATAAGATTCTACAGTATTTCGATAAAAATCAAAATTTAACATTGAATAGCCAACTTAAGGAATTAATAGTTAAAAGTTTGAATTCACCGCCATCCGATGCAACGTTGGATTTTTTGGTAACGCAAGCCAATAAGTTTAATGTTCTTTTATTTCGCGATCAATATTACAACCCCGAGCCTAAGAAGCTCGAACTATTAAACGAACTAACTAAACTCAACAGAGATCGTGTTTTGATTTTTTATAAAAACAGAGATTTAGTTCAGGCATCAATGCCCACGGAACTAAATATGGCTGTGCAGCTGTGGCTCACAACCGGTAAGGCAGCTAAAGAAGATGTTCTGGAATTGTTAAATACGATTTCACCATTGAGTGGAACAGAGGCTGAGAATTCATTCAACGCATATTATCCGAAGGGTGCACTAGAACCTAATGGTCGTCAGTCAATTGATTACAATGGCGGTTACCATACGATAGTATCACTCTATTCTGTGTTAGGTGATTTCGAAAGTATAGAGTGGTGTTTTGATAAACTCATTGAAACAAACCAACTTGCTTACTTTGAGTTAGGTCGGTTATTTAATAATCATCAGAACCTTCTGGGTTATTTGTATCAATACGATCATAGAGAACTAGCTCCAAAATTATTGAATTGGTTAAGTACACGAACCGATGATAACCCGGCAATCACGGTTTACCGAAATGCAATTATCAGGTCTGGCTATATTTCGGATTTATATTATTTAAATGTTGAAAAGTTAGCTGCCCGATCATATCGGGGTAACTTGTATCCTAACTTATATTTTGCAGATCGTTCAGTTTTTGATGCTATGTGTGAAGATTATGAGAAAGCATTAAATGAAATAAAAGATGTTAACGACAAAAAATTTCAACTCGCTATGCAGTATAAACGTAAGGCTATGTTTATGCATAAATATTGGTTCGATCGTAAGATGGCTGTGGATGAAACTAAGTTGGATGCCTGGCTAAAGAAATCGTTAGAATATTACTCAAGTATTGATACTAAATTTTTAGAAGGCACCGTATCTTCTACTTTACCATACTATTGGGATGGAGTTCGCACTCGGAATGTTAAAATGCATGATCTTTATATCTATCCTGATTATCGAGATGGTTGGTTTAGTTCAACCTATCATTCCGATTACTTCTATCAGTATTTAAATAAGAATAATTTACTTAGTACACTTTACAAGTCAGGTGATGATTTACAAGCTATTCATTTTTGGATAGCAAAGGTTTACGAGATAAAACCTTATCCAGCTCCTAATGTTCTGGAAAATAAGTTTCCATTGCCTGACAAGACGTTAACCGATATTCTATCTTTTGTTGATCAACATCCGGAAGGCACAGTATTCGATAGAAATTTACTATTCCTTGTTTTAGCAAACAACGCGTTTGATCGAGGTGATTCTATAGAGGGTTTGAAATTTTACAAGAAAATTGATCAACCTAATATTACCCGTGCCTATGATCGATATGAATACATAGAAAAAACTTTTTTTCTAAATATGATGAAACAACTTTGTGTTCATTTATCCGATATCGGGAAAGTAAAGGAAGCGACTCAGTTTGTTGAATTATTTTCAAAGGAAGAAGAAAAGATGCTTGGTTATCTGGCTATGTCTGAAAAAGTCTATACGAGTCGGTCTGATCCAAGTGCCTTTATCTATTTAGACTCGGCCTTGTCAAGATATAAAAACATAGATTTCACCATTCTCTTGGAAGAAACAGATCCACGGTTCAGTGGTGTGCGCTTGCTTTCACGCATTGGTAGTGAACGAATTAATAAGCTATCATTAGAAATGTTAAGAAACTCTGATGAGTACCTCAAATTCAGGATTATCTTAAGCCAGGTAATAGGAGTAACTGGAGAGGGTAATTTTTATAGGGCCAGGGCTTCCATACCCAATACATTAACTGAAGCGCAAGATCTTGAGTGCCGCTCTATGATTTTGTTGGAGGCTTGTAAAAAGAAAGAACAAGGCGCATCTAATGATATGTGGAAAGCAATGGATTACTTCTTTGATTGGGATCGGAATTATGTGTTTTATTTGCCTGCTTAATGAGAAAATTTATAACATTTTATTATTTGCTTTTTGTGCTCCTCATCATGGGCACGTTTGCCTCTATGGCGCAGAACGATTATGGGAATGTTATTCTCGGAGTCGTAGCCTTTTCCTTTTCCATTTTATTTGGCATTCAATTTATTACGTCTTTTTCTTCCGATAAGAATCTGAATTATCTAAATCGAATCGAATTGCTTTGCCTCACCTTGCTTGCCATAATTCTTGGACTAAGAGTCTTTTACATTCACTTTCAATGGGTAGAAGCAATTTATGGTCTGGCGGGCCTTGCGCTAATAGGCGTTCAATTCCGCAAAGTATTAATTCAATGGAAGAGCTATTGGAATCAAAATAAGATACTGGCTTTATTGGTGGTTGCATTTCGCGTCTCGATTATTCTTTACTTGTTTTCAATGACTATTGTGCCGTTTGTACCCAGACTTACTGAACCTACAGGCGAGCTGGCCTTTGCTTTGTTGATTATCTTCCTATTAGGCACTTATCTTAAAAGAGATTTGATAGTAGCAGGAGAAAAAGTATCGCCATTTAAGATGATCAATCAGCTCAAAGATCATTCATTAGTGCTAATGACTTTGTTTATTCTTTTTACCGCCTATATGGGCCTTACCAGAATTGGAGCAACACCCGCTATGTATTCAGATGAATTGCCGCAAGCCTATTTTGAACTTATTAAACAAGATGAAAGAGAATCAAAACTTCGTGAAGAGGTATCGAAAACTGAAGAGTTTAAGGAAATGTATGATCAGTTTGTTGAAAAACATAAAACCTTAGAGAGTAAATAAATTAGCCTTGTCAGATTCAATAGATACGATAGAGGATTTAATCAATCACGGTCGCTTTCTGGAAGCTCGATCGAAGGGGGAGTCACTTGCTGGTTCTGGTGATTTGCGAAGCAAACAATTATATGCGCTAGCGCTTTCCAAATCAGGGGCACCCGAGGCGGCACGCGACTACCTCGAACCCGTTTATAAAGAGAATCCCGATGATCCGGAGACAGCCGGCATTTTGGGCAGTATTTATAAGGAGCTCTTCAAAAAAAATCAGCAAACAACGTTCGCTCTTAAGTCGCGCGATACTTATCTCAGCAATTTTTTAAAGACCAAAAGTTATTACACTGGCATCAACGCGGCTTCTATGTCGGCCATGGTGATGCAAAATGTAAAAGGAAAGGAACTGGCGCGCGAAATCATTGCTTCCATAGAACCCAACACCAAAGACTTTTGGGAATTGGCAACTTTGGGAGAAGCTTATTTATTATTGAAGGATAAAGATAAGTCGGTTGAGTATTATTTGAATGCCAGAAATATTGCTGGCACTGATTGGGGAAAGGTGACAAGTGTTCATAATCAACTGTGGTTATTGAATCACTACATACCCGTTTCGAAAGATGTGCAGCGGATTTTTTCTCCACCCGAGGTGGTTGCTTTTGCTGGTCATATGATTGACGCTCCAGGTCGGGCAACCCCACGGTTTCCTGCATCCATAGAAAGTAAAGTTAAGGATGCTATTAAAGGAGCAATTAGAACAATGCATGCCAGCATCGGGTATTGTTCTCTTGCCTGTGGTGCTGATATTCTCTTTGCAGAAGCGATGGCTGAAGAAGGTGGGGAAGTAGTTGTTTTGATGCCCTTTGAGAAGAGTGATTTTGTAAATACAAGTTTGCGTTTTGCTGGAGAAGAGTGGATTGTACGATTTGAAAAACTGGCAGCCCAATTCCCCGTCTCGTATATTTCTCAGGATAATTACGGGCGAAATGATGACCTGTTCTCACTGCTTGGTAAAGCTGTATTTGGCTCGGCTGTCTTGCGCAGTCAAATGTATCATCAAGAGCCCTCCTTGCTTACGGTTCTGTCTGAATTTGATTTGAAACGCATGGAGGGCGGCACGCGCGACACAATTCAGATGTGGCCTTACCCGCAGCGGCACACCAACATTAACCCCAGTGTGATGTTTCATGCTGCTGAGATTCAGCCAACTTCTTCAGCTTCTGATCAACCTGCACTTGCTGTCATTACTAACAGACCTGTTCTTTACATGGCAAGTATCGAACTTTCCGGAGTTCTGCCGATGGAAAAAGAACGTATTGAAAAGTTGATAAAGACAATTGCCGAGGAGCAACAATTTTCATATAAAGTATTTTTAATTAGGGAGAGTTCAATAACTCTCGCACTTGACACAGAGATCGCTTTGATGGATGTGCTTCGCTCGATCTGGAATAGCACAGCTCCCTTTAAACCTGTGAAGCCAATCCGTATTGGTTTGCATGCTGCTCCTGTTTATTTGAATATGATTGATGAGGATGTAAACATGAGCAATCTGAAGGCGATCACTCAATTTGCTGCGATGGGAAGCATTTGCTCAACGATGGGCTTTGCTTCTATACTCGCGTTGCATCCCAAAAAATTTCAACTTGATTACATTGGAATGATTCAGTTTGATGAGACAGAAAGCAGCAGTTTATATCAGGTAAAATTCCTCGCCTGAGAATTATAAGGCCTGTTGAGAAGGTTCTTCGATTTTACTTTCCACAAAATACATGTCTACTTCACCAATATTCTTTGCTGAAATTTTACCTCGGGGCGAGCATTGGTAGTGGTCGCTCACTTGATAGAATGTAGATGAAGAGATGTTCACTTTGCCAGGTTCACCGTTAGATTCCATACGGCTTGCAATATTTACAGTGTCGCCCCAAATATCATAAGCATATTTCTTCTTTCCCACCACGCCAGCCACAACAGGTCCTGTATGAATACCAATACGCAACTCCCAGCCACCCGGTAATCCTTTTGACTGTCTTTCCTCGTTTCGGGTAACCATAAATTCCTGCATGGCTAATCCGGCATGCACAGCATCTAATGGATGAGTTTCGTTAACTGTGGGAATGCCCCCGGCACACATGTAGGCATCACCAATTGTCTTTATCTTTTCAAGATTGAACGTTTCTACAATTTCATCGAAAGCAATAAAGTAATCATTAAGTTCAGCAACTAAATCTTGTGGTGTTAGCTTACCGGCAATTGATGAGAACCCTTTAAAGTCAGTAAACAGGACGGTTACATTATCATAGAATTGGGTTTTAGCGGAGCCGGATGCTTGTAATTCACGCGCTGTTTCTTCCGGTAAGATGTTCAACAGTAGTTCTTGAGACCGATCACGCTCGTCCTTAATAATTTTATTGGTTTTACGCACGTACCTGTACCGATTATAAAACCCAACGATAACAAGTAGTAGAAGCCCCCCGGTAATAACGGCTGCATAGTTCATGATTTTTTGACGCTGAATCGTTGCGGCCTTTAAAGCCTGATCCGCTGTTAACAAGTCAATCTCGGCTTCCTTTTTCCCAATATCAAAATTGAATTGAAGCTGCTGCAATTTTCTATCATTGTCTGTATTGTAGAGCGTGTCCTTAATGCTCCGGTATAAGGTGTCATAGGTATAGGCATTTTTGAAATCTCCGGTAAGTGAATAGGTTTTAGCAAGGCCGCCATACGCTTCTTTTAATTCTTCTTTTGCACTGATCTCTTTCGAAAGAGACATGGCATCTCGAAATTGTAAAATGGCTTCTTTGTACTTGCGCTGTTTTCTCAGCGATTCAGCAATTCCCAATAAGCTTTGAGACATTTCAAGTTTGGCATTTAATTCCCTTGCAATTTCCAAAGCCTTGCGCTGATACATCAAAGCTTGTTCAAAATCACCTTGGTCCGCATAGATGGCACCAAGCATGTTTAAAGGAAATGTCGCATCAATAGTACCTCTATATACTTCAAGGGATTCATCAAAATAGAGTATCGCTGAATCGTAAAGTTTTTTCTCTTTGTAGATCTCGCCCACATTCATAGCGATCATCCCCGTACCATCTTCGTAGTCGATTCCCTTAAAAATAGGCAACGCTTTCAAGTAATAGTCAAGTGCTTTATCTGCTGTCGCTGGATTATTATTGTAAGCAGCACCGATCCCGTTTAAGGAAGTTCCCATATAGAGTGAATCTTTTAATTCTTCCGAAATTTTAAGAGACCGTAAATGAAAGTCAATCGCCTTGGTATTTTCCCCAGCATTAAAATAGGTGGAACCTAAACTATTGAGAATATTAGCAATACCTACTTTAAAATCAAGGGAATCAAAAATTGCTAAAGAATTTTGGAATTGAGTCGCTGCTTCTGGATAATTAGAGCGATAATAATACCCTAACCCAATTGCTTTGTAAGCGTATGCCTCCCATTTTGGAAGCTTTAACTTTTGTGCCAGCGCAAGGCTTTGGTTGGCATATTTTATAGACTCGCCTGGGTCTTCATTAAGAAATCGGCTACTCAGAACAATAAGATTATTTACTTTAATAGAATCATCTGGCTGCTTAAGAATTGAATCTTTAAAGTCATTGAGCTCTGTATTTTGAGCCCAACCTGCACACGTTGCCAAAATTAGTAATGAAGCTATGTATAGTCTGATAGTCACCTTCAATAATCTTTAGGGACAAGGTACTAATGATTTGAGCAAAATTTATTAATAATTGGAAACAAAAAAAGGAATGGAGTAGACTCCATTCCTCTTTTATCGAATTGTTAAGTGTTATTGCTTAAACACTTTCAAAGTTTGAACACCCCTGCTGTGATTAATCTTAATTAAATACATCCCGTTTTCTAAATTGGTTAGATCCAGCTGTAGAATTGAATTATCTGCTTGCCAATTAGATTTAACAGTAAAGTTTCTTCCTATCTGATCAACAATCAAAATATTCGGAGCACTAGGTATTTCTTTTACACCACTTATCGAAATGTTGATATAGTCGACAGTAGGGTTTGGATATGCTACTATCGATTCGCCAATTTCTTCAGCCAGATTATAGGAAATTGGAATATTTGTTTCCGTTGAGTTGGTTCTCGCTAAGCTTGAATTGCTTAAGCATTTTGGGGAACCTGCACTCGCAGTGGCTAAATTTGTTTGTAATTGTCTAAAGAAATAACTCTTCACGGTCCAGGTTAAAGGACTGCCATCGAAATAAACATCAAATTCACCTTTACCAACCGGAAACAACTGTGGTACTTGACCTGAAAAGTTTCCAGTACTTGTAATTTTATTGTCGTCTCCTGCAATAATATATACTGCGGCATGATTTTCATTGGTGTAAACGAAATGGGCTTTGTATCTATATCCTGAAGGGTCACGTGATAATTCTTCAACACACTCCAGGGTTGGTTTAATTGCCTTGGCAGTAAGGCGATTTGGAATGACATACAAGGTTCCATTTGTATATTGAATTGAATAATTGGTATTGCTTGTTAATTGCAGGTTGCTTGGTACAATTGTGTAAATCCCGGCCCAATTAAAATTTCCGGTTATCTTAAGGACGGGTCCTCCGCTCACCAGCGTGGCCTGGGTATCACCACCAACAAATCCTGTTATCGTTGCAGATAATTTGGGAACGGTAAAGCAGCATTCTATTACTTTGTCATCAGCTGTCACGATCAGCACAGCTTTTGTAATTGTAAGGATGCCATTTATCGAGGTAATATTATAATTGTTATCCAGGCCTGCGTTCAAGTTAATAGTATATTGACCAACCGAACTGGATTGGTTTGCAGATGTTGAAGCTACGGGTCGTGTATCCAGTACCGTTGCATCTTCACCATTCTTAAATCCAGAGTAACTTATAGTTAGTTCAGGATTCGGGCTACCATATACTTTGGGTCGGTTATCTGCAGTTGCCGCTATTAATGCTTTATTGATAGCGATTGCAGCAGAACCTGTTACTGGATTGTAATTTTCATTGCCAGGGAAGGTTGCCGTTGCCTCGTAAGTTCCTGCATTTCGCGGAGCGTTGGTAGTTATGGCGTGGACAGTAGCACCTGTTCCTGAATACGTAAAGCTTAATGCCGGACTTAATAAATCCGGTTCACCACCAATTCCATAAGCAAAGCCGGTTGCTGGCTTACTTAATCCATCGTATGTAGTTGATACGCCCGTTACACTCACTACCGGCTCGGCTTTGTTTACGGTAAGGGATCCATAAAATCCATGTGCGTAATCAACACCGTAGTTTGCTGGTTGCTTTAAAGTTATAGCTGGTATAATGTTATAGGCACCCGCGTTGATAATACCATCACTTGGTAATCCTGTAATCCCGCCTTTATTTAAAGTATAAGAAATGAATTCAACAACGGAGGCTTGATTTTCTTCAAGGGTTACTTTCTCAATAGAACCTTCCTCGAAGAAACTTGTGCTAGTTTCAAAACCTTCCAGTGCAGTAGAATATTCGGGGGCAACATTTCCATATACAATCTCATCTGGATTTGAAGTTGTGCTTACTGTTAAGACGGCCGGTGTTATCGTTAAAGATCCGGCTTCGTAGATTACCACAAAGTTGTTCGATAAGAATGTTCCGGGTACAATGAGATGAGGCTGATCAGGAGGTGTTACACCAGTTCCACTTATTAAGTTAATGGAGTAAAAATCTAAATTGGCATCCTCAACAGAATCTTCTTCAGTTGCGTCCGCACCGAAATCATAGTAATCTTTATTGTTGGCTGTCACCTCAATGGCAGGGTCCAAATCTTTTTGACCAAATATGATAAGTGAAGTACTTAAATCGGACGCATCATCGCCCGCACCTTCCGTGCCATTGATTAGGGTTCTGCCGTTGATTAAAGTTCTACCATTGATTAAGGTTCTACCGTTAATTAAAGTCCTTCCATTAATCAAGGTTCTACCGTTGATCAAGGTTCTTCCATTAATCAGGGTTCGCCCATTAATCAATGTTCTTCCATTCAATTCGGGATTAGTCAGTGGCTGATTTCCTTCCGGAGCACTGAGATAATTAAAGAATGAACTGATTGGCGCATCAATCGCATTGATTAATGTGCGACCATTAATCAATGTTCTTCCGTTAATCAATGTTCTGCCATTGATGAGTGTTCTTCCACTCACCATGAAACTCAAGTTGGAAACATCGGAGTTAATTAAGGTACGACCATTAAACTGGCGGGCATCAAAAATCGCCAGCGGCAGCGCATCCTCTCCGGGTTGTTTTGATTTTTCTAGATCTGCCCTATACTCGTTTTTAATATCAGTCGTCAAAGTTCCAATGTTGGCGATGGTAACGGCATCGGCTGGATTGGTGATTGTAATTTCATAATCAATTTTGTTACTAATCGATTCTCCATACACCAAGGATGGTTGAGTTGTAATTGGCTTAATCCGGATAGGCAATGGTGTAATCCTGATAAACCCTGGCAGATAAGTATATCGTCCACCGAATAAGTTATCCGTTCCATCGTAGGTTACAAGATCAGCGTTATCAACTGCACCAGCATAGTTCAAGAGGTCAAGGAATACCGCACTTGTTTTGGCATGGGTAGGGAGAATTCTATAGTTCTCTTCGGCAACCGGACTTCTATCGCCTTTAATATCGTATTCTGCTCTTTCGATATTTAAATGTACCAGTGTTTCTGTAGCAGGACCGAGAGTAAGCCCAACGTCTGATAAACTAAGATCAGACTCTTGCCAACTCCAGATACCTGAAACAGCATCTTTGGTAAGTTCATCTATGGAGACAACAAATTCAGATTCAGTAATAGTTTGACCAAACTTTTTATTGATGTCATTGATACGCAAGGCAATCGTTTTTCTTGGTTGCGTTAAGATTGGTACAGGCGAGGAAGTGCCGCCATCTCCTTGATTTGATAGGGCTGCATTTTGTACCTGAATAGTTGGGTTACCCCTGAAAGGATCGATATCCACCACCAGGAAATTTGTTGTGGGGTCAATCGTTGGTGTCAATATCAAAGGCACTACATTAGTTTCATCCGTAAGCAGAACAGTAGATCCATAGTAAAAGCCATTTCCTTCTATTATAAGTTGAAATCTCTCTTCTCCTACAACTGCATCGGTAGGAATTGTGCTAAATTGAATAATTTCCGGCTTTGGTGCCGCCAGAGTTACCAACGCGCCATCCGCGCGAACAAGGCCAGAGCCAGAAGCTTCACCATATATATTTTCGGCCGTCAGCTTTAGTACTTTTCTTATATCGTCAGGTGAATTACCTGTCGTCCAATCTGTTCCATCTTTGTGTTTAGGATTTGTTGCAGGATAGTATTTTGTTCTGGCTTGCATGACCAGCGCGGCAACGGCTGCTGCGTGGGGTGCTGCCGCTGAGGTGCCAAAGAAGTTAGGAACCTGATCTCCTTCGAGGTCATTTTTAAGATTACCATTCACATCTCTACCTAAGAGATCGACCGTTGTGTTGACACCATTGGGTGCAATGAAATCGGGTTTACCTCTTTCAAGACCATTGGTAATTCCTCCTCTGGAAGAAAATGTTGCAACCTTTAGGGGTGCAACGCCATCAGGCACTGGAGGGAAACTAAAGGCCGATGAGTTTGCCGTATTGTTATACAAAACGGCACCAACTGTCATGGCTCCCGATGCATTAGCCTGACCTACAATAGTGGGGGCACCTGAGAAATATTCGTTAACTGTTATTTTATCGCCACGGAAGATGATGTATTTGAATTTAACATTAACATCACCCGTGGCCCTTAAAATCATAATATCGGTACTAACGGTGGAGCCCTCAGGAACTGAAAAATTCAGGATTTCAATGGGATCACCATCAATATTGTTTCTGTTGAATCCAAAAAGCGGAGCGCCCTGGAAATTAGTGAGGTAAATATCCAAATCATTTGCAGCGCCAGATAGAATCTCTCCGCGCGATCCAATGGAGTAAACAGGGTCGTTCCATTGAAGAACTATCGTATAGTTTCCCGGGCCTACTGTTATGTTTTGAAGTGTGTCTGTTCCGCCAAATGCATGAGCTTTTTTACCCGGATATGGATTGAAAATTGATTCATAAGATTTATTGCCAAAATTGCCGGCCGCGGTGAAGTAAGAAACTCCTAAATTTTTAACATCATTAACTGCCCGAGCAATTCGTCCGTCAGCGTAAAAGGGTTCTGTGATATAGGTAATGTCGTCTACGATAATATCGGCATTTTGATTAGTCTTTAAATCCCGAATACCTTTTGCAAAATCCCCAGCGGTAATAAAACCTGTCCTAAAGTAAAGCTCGGCACCAGGAGCAACATCATGTATAATTTGAAGCATGGCTCGACCTTCGTCTGAACCTTGCCCATATCTTGATGGTAATTCTTTAACTACCGTTACATTAGGTAGTTCACCCGTTGCTTCATTGTCATTGGCTTTGGTATTATAGCTATCAGAAAGGACACCAATTTTGACCCCTTGACCGGAGAGTTCATAGCCGGCACGCGCCCAGTTTGAGCGCATTACTTTATCACCCTGAGTTTGGATTGTGTTTGCGTTTCTAATCGGGGGAATGGCAGGCCTTACAAAGTTGATTAAATCAGGATGCGTGTTCAGGTCGTCAAGATTTTCGAATGGAATAAAACCAGTAACAATCAATGAGCCCTCCAGTTCACTGATATCCTCATCGGTCTCAAAGTTTAAACCAGTAAGTACGGTTTGCAGTTGCCCCAGATCGGTATCTCCGAAAAGTATTATTTCGACCAGTACTGTAGTTCCGCTGATGTAGAATAACTCATTGGTAGTTACCGGAGCACCTTGTTGTGTATTTCTAAAAAGCTCTGTTAATTCGCCACCAATAATTTTTGTATCATCTACTTTGCCTCCGGTGGGAGCACATACATCAAATGATTGCGCCTGATTTACAGTGACGATAATCTTGTCATCGTCAATACAGCCGTCCACAGGGTTTCCAAAACTATCTTTTACTTTCGTTGTGTATTCGGTAGTCGCGATTGGAGAAACATTCACAGCAGCCTGTGTTCCTATAGAAATTCCATTGGCAAACCATTCATAAGTATAAGGTCCGGTACCACCAGAAACAGTTGCTGTTAACGTAGCATTATTTGCATTAGAACAAACAGAAATATCTTCTCCGGCATTGACTGTTAGTGGAGTATTTACATTCACAATCACAGCATCGCTGGAAGAACAATTGTCGGCTCCTAAACTTGTAGCAGCTACTGTATAGGTAGTAGTATTGGTTGGACTTACAGAAATTGAGGCTCCCGTCATACCATTATTCCAAACGTACCGATAGGAACCAGTGCCTCCGATGATGGAAGCAGTTAAGGTAACCGTATTGGCGGACGAGCACACAAACAAATCCAATCCGGCATTAACTACAGGAGGTGTATTATTGAGTGTTACCAACGCTATGTCTGTTGCTTTACATCCATTGGCCTGATTTGTTACCGTTAATGTATAGGTTCCTGCTGCATTAACCGTTGGTGTGGCAGTGGTTGCTCCTGAGACTATATTGCCGCCATTGGAAGCAGCCCACGCAAAAGTTGCGCCTGCCGTGGTGGAAGTTCCATTCAAGGGTAAAGAAGTAACGGTACAGGTAATTGATTTATCTAAACCTGCATTCGCATTTGGAAGGGTATTATTGAGTGTTACCAACGCTATGTCTATTGCTGTGCAAGTGCCGGCAGTAACGGTCAGCGTGTAAGTCCCTGCCGAAGTAACGGTGGGAGTTGCGGTATTGGCACCTGCTGAGATGGTACCTCCATTGGAGGCTGCCCAGCTATAGGTAACCCCTGCCGTTGAGGATGATCCGTTTAACTGAACTGTGGTAGCCGAGCAGGTGACCACCCTATCTACCCCGGCATTAACGTTAGGAGTTATGCAAGTTCGAAAAGGCGCGTAAAAAATATTGACACCACTTCGAATATTTACTTGATTACCGCTCCAAAGGGCACCTGTAATATCACTATTGCCTGTGCCAGAACCTACATTGATTGCAGCATAAGGTGCATAAACTGTGCCTAACCACTTCGATTTTGATGCAGACGAACCATTTGCGATATTAAAAGCATATTTACCATTACCCAATCCACTTCCGTGTACTTCTATAAAGATGCGGGAAGCACTTCCGCCATTAATCATGCTGACGCTGAGCTTTTCAAGATTTACGTTGTTGTGCACATGTATAATAATTGTACCGGTTGGATTGTTCTGGAAATCGAAGACGAAACTGTTTGTAGTTCCGGCCTTGTTTTCAATCTTATCAAGGGTGTAAACTCCAGTTCCCTTAAAGGTTAATGTTTTACCACCCGATAGTTTGATATCATCATATTCTCCGGGCGTAATATCACGAGTACCAGTAATGTCAGCTAGTTGCGGAAAGGGCTTGAAACTGACAGGTGCCGGTAATGACGGAAAAGTGATATTTACTGTCCCAACTTCTCTACCACCAGCTGGTGTTGGCCCGTTGTATGTAAAGCCAGCAGGTTGCGTAACCTTCCCCAATACAGTGCCACCCCCGATAACTATTTTTCCATTCACATCAATATTTCCCCTCAGATTTGCTCCCGATCCTACCGAAAGAATGGTAGATGTACTACCCAAGGCAGGCGAGTTCAAAACACCAATTCGGCCTGTTACGATATTGCTATTATTGAGCTTCACCTGCCTTTTGCTAAAGACATCCCCGGTAACACAAACACTGGCCGAAGTCTGAACTAGCTCAAGACTACCAACGGCTCCGCCTATCGTATTCGAAGCGCTGCCTATCAGGACTCCATTGCCAGGGGAGGCGCACGCAGATACGCCTGGTCCACCGGACCCTGAAAACAGCACAAAATCAGACATCTGGAGCTGTTGGGCAGTTTGACTCCAGGTGATTTTAGGTGTCGCAATTAAGAATGCGATAACAGCCCAAGCGATTAAGGTTTGATTCGCACGAGTTATTTTGTTGTGAAAACGTATACTTTTCGGAATAAAAGATACCTTTTTCATGGGTTTAGGAGGGTTAGTAGGGTAAAAAAGCCAATAGATAACAGACTATTCAATGTAAGAACGATGTAATATACAATTTTATCAAACTTAGTAACCTACAATCATTCGTTAGTTCGTATATTTTGTACTTGCGTTCAAAATGGATTGGGCTCAAATAAATTAGGATTCCATGGTTTTTTATAGCTTAAAATTGAAACAAGTATTGGTAATTGTTTTAGGCTTTTTCTCAGGATTCATTCAAGCACAGTCATCAGAGCTGTTTGAAAAAGAAGATTTATTGGAAATTACCTTATCTGGAAGCATTGCTGAGCTACTCAAAGATCGTTCAAATGAACCCCAGTTTAAGGAATTGACAATGTCCTATAAAGATGCTGGTAACAAGTTAATTACCATTCCAATAAAAGCTAAAACCAGAGGTCACTTTCGGAAACAAAAAGGGGTTTGTAGGTATCCACCATTGTTGCTTAACTTTTCTAAGGATCATAGCAAAAATTCAATTTTTGATCAGCAGGATAAGATAAAATTAGTAACTCCTTGTAAAGATGAAAAGTATGTTGTTTACGAGTATCTCACCTACAGACTTTACAATTTGATATCTCCAAAAAGTTTTAAAGCCAGATTAGTTAAGGTTGTGTTCGATATCGCCAGTGCAAAGTCCCCACCAGAGCCTCAATATGGTATTCTTCTTGAAGAAGAAGAACAAATGGCAAAACGGAATAATAGTATTTCGGTTGAAGGAAAAATTGTACGGCCTGAGCAAACGGATCCAACTGATTTTCTTACTATGGCTGTATTTGAATATATGATTGGCAATACAGACTGGTCTGTTCAGTATCTACAAAACGTGAAACTGATTTCAGATGAGTCCGGAGCACTTCCTACTGCGGTTCCCTATGATTTTGACCATGCTGGAATTGTAATGGCTCCTTATGCCAAACCTGCTGAAGAATTACTTATGAGTTCAATTCGAGAAAGAAGATATAGGGGCTATTGTATTCAAGACATGAATCAGTTTACAGCTGTGATCGAAAGATTCAACGAGAGGAAACCTGAGATTTATAACTTATATACCGACAACCCGCTGTTGGATGAACGGTATATAAGATCTACCATTAAATTCCTGGATGATTTCTACGAAACCATCAACGAACCCAAAAGATTGAAATCAGAATTTCAATATCCTTGTGATGTAAATGGAACTGGGAATGTTGTGATTAAAGGAATGAGGAAAAATTAATAGTCTCCAATCGTTTCGGCTAATTGATTAAGCGCAGTTTTTAGTTGTTCGTCATTAGGAGCAACGCCATGCCATTTGTGCGAGCCCATCATAAAATCAACACCAAAGCCCATTTCAGTTTTCATCAAGTTGAGCACCGGCTTACCTTTTCCAGAAAGAGATTTTGCGTTCTCCAATCCGGCAACAACGGCCTCCATATTATTGCCATCAAACTCTTGCACAATCCAACCAAAGGCTTCCCACTTTGCTTTCAAATCAAATAGTGAAAGAATTTTATCAACTGCACCATCAATTTGTTGGCCGTTGTAATCTATTGTAGCAATTACATTATCCATTTTATTGTGAGCCGCATACATAGCGGCTTCCCACACTTGTCCTTCTTGTTGTTCGCCATCACCCATCAGCACATAAACCAGATTTTTATCGCCATCAAGTTTCTTTGTTTGTGCAGCACCTAACCCAACTGATAGTCCCTGACCTAAAGAACCCGAAGCAATGCGAATACCGGGAAGGTGTTCATGTGTTGCAGGATGACCCTGCAATCTTGAATTTAAAAAACGAAAGGTAGCTAGCTCCTTTGCATCGAAATACCCAGCGCGAGCTAACGTTGCATACCACACAGGTGAGATATGGCCATTGGATAGAAAGAACAAATCTTCATTTTTTCCATCCATATTAAATTTAGGATCATGCTTAAGCACGTGGAAATACAGTGCAACGAAAAAATCAGCGCAACCTAATGATCCACCCGGGTGACCGCTCTGGCAGGCATGCACCATGCGAACAATATCTCTGCGAATTTGACTGGCGGTACTCTTTAATTGAGCAAGATCTGATTTTGACATGGACTAAAAATTTTACGTTGTCGCGAAGGTAAGACATAACTGTTTATGCCACCTAAAACGATGCAATAAAATGTGCTGATGAAAGTAAAAATTACTTCTTCTTTTTGGCCGCTTTTTTCGCTGGCTTAGCAACCTTTTTAGTAGGCTTACTTTTAGCCACAGGCAGTTTTGCAGTTCCTAAAATTTGAGCTGCATGATTTTTAGTATCAACCTTTTCGATTACTTCGGTGATAATTCCCTTTTCGTCAATAAGATAGGTGATACGCGCTGTTCCCATATACTTTCGCCCATACATAGATTTCTCAATCCATGCGCCAAACTTTTCATGAACCGATTTATCCGTATCAGCCAATAGTCTGAATGGGAGACTTTCCTTTTTTATGAATTTTTTATGAAGTTTTTCGGTATCCGTGCTGGCACCCAACACTTCGTATCCAGCTTTTTGAAGTGCTTTATAATTATCGCGTAAGCTGCATGCTTCAGCTGTACATCCTGGAGTCATGTCTCTTGGATAAAAGTAGAGTACAACTTTCTTTCCTTTGAGATCCGAGAGTTTAATTGGATTGCCATCCTGATCGGTTGTTTTGAAGTCCGGAGCTTTTGAGCCAACGGTAAGTGCCATAGCTATATTTTTTGTTTGAAAATACTTTCGTTACCAGCCTGATCAACAACCTTTAATTCAAAATCACCTATCAGCATTTTTGTGCTATCTAGTTTTTCTGATTTCAGAATTCCGGTTTTATAATCGTATACCATTAACAACCACTGGCCATTAAGGTTTGCTTCGAAATATGAAATTCCACTTAAGTTATCGCGAATTTTAAACCGGGCTGCGGCTGTTGATAACCCAATTTTTGTAATGATTGGCGGAATAGTGTCGCGCAAGAAAGTAAACTGACCAAAGTTTCGGGAATTGAATTTTACTCGGTTGCTTTTCCATTCGTAGGGTACATAAATAAATCCTTTTCCTTCTTTGCGATATAGCCCAAGATTGCGCGATTGAAAATAATTAAGTTTAGGTTTAAGGGTTATAGATATTGATTTACTCAATGCTTGTGTGCGATTACCTATGGTAAAGAATTCTTGTCCTTGCAAGGTATCATAAGATAGTTCGAGAAAAGCGGTATCGTAAAGTGATTGTCTCGGAAACTCGATGTCGACCCAATCGCTATAATATTTGTACTCAGTTTCTGAAGGTATTTTATCTTTGAAGTTTGTTTTTACAGTGCCTCGGCAGGATTGTATTGAATCTGGAAGTAACGTTTGAAGATTGACTAAAAACACATATTGATTTGCCCCAGTGTAAGATGCATCGATAGTAATAGGTTTTCCCTTTTCCCAAAGCGTAATTTTGTTTTCATTACTACATGCCTTGCAGGTAACTTTTAAAATATTTTCCTGAATTTCAGTAACAATAGGTTTGTTTATCGAAGTAAGTAATGAAGTTTCAATAACAGCGGGGCTTTGTTTTAACACAAAATGAACTTTACTAAGATTTCCATTGAAATCTTTTAATCTGATATCAACTTGTGTTTCGGTTTCTTTTAAAGCAACTCCATTCTTCTTCGTCACGCCCGAATAATAATCTAACCTATTACCGTCATCAATATAAAGTTTGTTGTACCGGGCTCCGTTAAGTTCCAGTACTTTGTAATCCATGAGCGCAAGAATGCCCCGGGTTTCATTGAAATTAATTTTATCAATAGTTTGCGTAAAAACTAACTGACTATCTATACGCATGTCAATGTAATTGATACCGTAATGAAACCGTGAGTTTTCCATTTTGTCGTGCGCAAGAATTTCTATACCAATATTTCCGGTAGCTAAAATCGGATAGGGTAGAAAATAGTTTGATCCATTCTTTACAACTGAAAACTCAAAGCGACCAAACTGATCGTTGATTCTTGATTTTATGTCCATTGTCTTTAAGGCCACTTTAAAAACTAGTGGCGATACATTGTCCATGACTTCAGTAAAATCGTAAGTAAGCGGATTGATAGCTTCATTATTTTCGTTGCGTACTTCGAAATGAAGATGCGGTCCACCTGAGCCACCAGTATTGCCAGAAAGCGCCAGCACTTCACCTTTGCTTACTTTAAATTGGTTTGGTAAAAAGGTTAGGTCTGTCTCAGAAACTTTTCGTGAATAGCGTTCTTTACGAATGTAATCGCCAACTGCGCCTTTAAACTCATCGAGGTGGGCATACACAGTTGTGTTGCCATCGGTGTGCGTCACATATAATACATTTCCATAACCACTGGTAGTGGCTGTTGCTCTTGAAATGTATCCATCATCGACTGATAAAACAGGAACTCCAATACCAGGCGTGTCAATGTCAAGGCCAGCATGAAAGTGAGTGCTACGCAATTCACCCATAGTGCCCGTAAGCAAAGCCGTGTTTCCAGGTTTTATCGGAAACAGGTAATTGTTTTTCTCTGCCCTGCGGGGTAAGGGTATTTTATCAGGACTGAATTGCGCAAAGGCACTGCCGCAAAAAAGAAAAAGACTAAAAAATACAACTTCACTTAACTTCAAACTCCAGTAACTTCTCATGCTCTATGTAGGCGGATAGTTTATTTCCAATTGCCACGGGGCCAACTCCCTTTGGGGTGCCGGTAAAAATTAAATCCCCAGTGCGTAACGTAAAAAATTTTGATAAATAAGAGATTATATAATCAAACGAAAAAAGTAGCAAACTTGTATTGCCTTCTTGTTTTAATTGTCCGTCAACTTCCAATTTAAAATTGATGTTTGTCAAATCCTTGAACTCACTAACAGGTATAAACTTATCTGAAAGTGGAGCCGAGCCGTTGAATCCTTTTGCAATATCCCAAGGCAATCCTTTTTCCTTAAGCTTGGATTGTAAGTCGCGAGCAGTAAAATCAATTCCAATGCCAATAGCATCGTAGTACTTATGGGAAAATTTTTCCTCAATGTTCTTTCCTTCTTTACAAATTCTCAACACTAATTCAACTTCATGATGAATGTCTTTCGAAAAATCAGGATAGTAAAACGGTTCATTGTTGCGAAGGACGGCTGTATCAGGTTTGGTAAAAACAACGGGGTCAGTCGGGCGCTCATTATTTAGCTCCTTTACGTGTTCAGCGTAGTTTCTACCAATAGCAAAGATTCTCATGCAGGTTATTCTTTCGTGTAAATTTAGGAACAATCTGAGGGGAAAACGGCAAATTCATCGAGAATTTTGAATTTTTAAAGACAATCGGCTCTACATTTGCTACAGCAACGAACAAAAAGTCATGATTAAAAAATTAATAGTTCTAGTAATAAGTGTTGCAGTATTGTACGCATGCGTTACAGTTCCAGTCACTGGCCGAAAACAACTTAGCCTTGTTTCGAGTGCCGAGATAAATCAAATGTCGGCAGACCAATACAAAGAAGTAATTCAGAAAGGCCCTATCTCAACCAATCAGGAGCAAACTGCTATGGTGAAACGAGTGGGGGTGCGCATTCAAAAAGCAGTAGAGCAATACATGGCCAGTAAAGGAGCCAGCGATCAGCTTGCTGGGTTCAATTGGGAGTTTAATCTCATTCAAGATGATAAAACAGTGAATGCCTGGTGTATGCCCGGTGGAAAGGTTGCCTTCTACACAGCCATCTTGCCAATATGTAAAGATGAGGCTGGCGTTGCTGTTGTAATGGGCCATGAAGTTGCGCATGCTATTGCTAATCATGGTGCAGAACGGATGAGTCAGGGAATGCTTGCTGAGTTTGGGTTAAGCACTATAGGAGTAGCTTTGGGGCAAGACCCAACAGCTACGCAACAAATATTTATGCAAGCAGTAGGTATGGGTACCAATGTTGGGATGCTGAAGTTTTCAAGAAGCCACGAATCGGAAGCCGACCACATGGGTTTAATTTTTATGGCTATGGCCGGCTATGATCCAAACACGGCTCCTAAGTTTTGGGAACGAATGGCAAGCGTTGGTGGGGGCGAGGCGCCCCCAGAATTTTTGTCAACTCACCCTTCTCATGAAACCCGCATTAAAGATTTGGAGGGCTGGATTCCTGAAGCCATGAAATACTATAAGAAGTAATCAATTTTTATAATCGATTAAACCATTTTAGTACCTGCGTGTTAGAATGGTCTTGTTATGGTTGATGCGTATAACTTTTTAGCCTCTTGGCAATTATTTCCAGAAAAAGGAACGTATGAATTTGGTAGCAGACCAAAGTCTGGGATTTTTAGAATTGAGTTAGAAGGCACTGGTAAGCAGCTTGCTATTTCTATGAATTGGGTTTCGATAGAGGATCAGGCCTTTTCATCAAACTACATCGTAACTCCTGACAGCAAGGAAACCGATTTCGATAATCATGAGCTAGGAGATACAATTAGGGCTGAGTTTATAGATTCTCTTTCTTTTAAAACAGCCTTCTTTAAAAATCAAAAACCTTCGCTTGAAGTATTGCATGAGATTACACCTAAAGGATATTTGAAAGTAACGCAGCATAATTATAACGAGCGTGGCGAAAAGTTTGTAAACGAGGAAATCTATCATAAGCAGTTAAGTGTCCTTCCATACTCAACTTCGGTATCGGGTGCCGTTATAAAACCATCGGAGGCTGGCGTTATCCGTCATCAGGCATTGTCGGCTATGGAAGAGCAGACCAACATGCAGCTTACGCAGATTCGGCAACAGATTGAATTGCTAGCGATTCAGGCAAAGGAAATACAAAAACGAAAGGAGCTATCAATGATTATTTATGATGCTCAGATAAGTTTTGCTCCAGTGATAGGTCAGACCTACTTTTTATATGAGAAAGCGGAGGATTCACACTTAGTTAGCATGATTAGTCCTAACGAGTGGGGAAGATCAAAGTCTCCTTACAAGAATTTTATTGCGGCAGTCAGATTGTTAGCAGATCATACCTGGAAGGAAGTCTGAGTTAATTGACAACGGACAAATTACAATTGACAATAATTCGTCATTGATGCTAAATTGTTGCGGAATAAATCATTCGAGTTAGCAGCTAGAGTTCATTTAATTTTTGATTTTGTTAAACCTTTTCAGGATCAGGATGTATCCAGCCAGATCGGTAAGCTCGTTGAAGTAACTTTGTTGCTTCAACATCTCCTTTCACCTGCCTTGTTTTAGGATCATACACCATTTGTCTTCCGGTTTTCATTGCCATGTTTGCAAGAATGCAACTAGCAGCTGAGATGTGACCATTTTCAATATCAGCTATCGGCTTACTTCCGTCATCAATAGATTTTAAAAAATTAAGCATGTGATATCGCGTTGCGGGTGCAGTATGCAATTCAATATCTTTCTCTGTCAAATCTTCCGGATACTTCTCACGCTCATAAGTCACATCTTTGTGAATAGCTTTGCCTTCGCCAACAGGCGTGAAATCATATTTCATTACACTACATGATAGAGTTCCTTTCTCACCGTAAATTTTATAGGCCCATGGATATTCAGAATCAACCGGGTTACCCCAACTGCGGTGTTGCCAAACACAGTTGAGTCCATCAAATTCAAAAACGGCTGTTTGCGTGTCGGAAATATTTGACTTACCGGGGTTAGGCATATAAATGCCACCGACAGATGAAACCTTCGTTGGCCAGCCAAGATCAAGCGTCCAGCGCACTGCATCTAACATGTGCACACACATGTCGCCAACTATGCCATTACCGTATTCCATAAAGGCGCGCCAATTTCTATGCAGTAAACCATCGTAAGCGCGCATCGGAGCCGGACCTGTCCATTGATCATAATCAATATGAGCGGGAACAGCTTGAACAGCTGGGTTACTGTTGTCGCGCATGTGGTAATAGCAACACATTTCTACATGTGAAATTTTGCCTAACAATCCGGCTTCAATAATATTCTTTTTAGCTTCTGCCAAGTGGGGTGTGCTTCTACGTTGCATGCCCACTTGTACCGTACGTTTATATTTATTGGCGGCAGCCACCATAGCTTCACCTTCTATCACATCCGTGCTAATTGGCTTTTGAACATAGACATGACTCCCTGATTTCAATGCATCAATAGTTTGTAATGCATGCCAATGATCGGGTGTGCCAATTAAGACAATGTCAGGCTTTTGTTCTGACAATAGCTTTTTATAATCTCTATACAATGCAGGTACTTTGCCCGACTTCTGCCTTGTACTAACTAATCTTCCAGCCTCTGTAAGCTGATGCTTATCGACATCACACAGCGCAACCACATCCACAGGAGCTACTTGAATTAGTCGGAATAAATCACTTTTACCATACCAACCTGTGCCGATCAAGCCAACACGTAAAGCCTTTTGAGGATTTAGAATTTCCATAGCCTGTGCACCGATGGCACCGAGCGCCAAGGTTGCTGTGGCTCCTTTTATAAATCGTCTGCGATTGATGTTGAAGGTATGCATAGAAAGAATTTGAAAAACGAACAAATCTCTTACTAAAATAAGGGTTTCTCTTAAAACTCCTCAGCTCGGCCAAGTAGAATTTTACTTCTTAGTCAACAAACTCAACTTAATCTCTGTAAGCCTTCGTTTTGTATCAAGTGGGAAGTCGCCTTTCAACATCCAATCGTAAAAGGAAGGTTCATCTTTTAGTACTTGTAGCACAGCCTTTCCTTTGTGTTTTCCGAAATTGAAGACTGCTTCATCCTTCTCATTTCTAATTATTCGGCCGGCAAGGTCAATCAGGTTCGAAGCTGTGAGTTTGTGCAGCACGTCCATATTATTTTGAACCTCCCCAACTTTCTTTCCTAGTCCGTCAGTTACTTCCTGATTTTCGTAGCGTTCAATCTGGGCAAACAGCACTTCCATAGTGGCCTGAGTGTCTGCTTCAGCAGAGTGTGCATCGGTCATATCTTTATCGCAATAGAATTTGAATGCAGCCGACAAGTTTCGCTTCTCCATCATGTGGAAAATTTTCTGTGCGTCAATGAGTTTCTTACGACTATAATCAAACTCAACATCGGCTCGTAAGAATTCCTCCACTAAAACAGGGACATCAAATTTTAGAATATTGAAACCCGCCAGGTCGGCTCCCTCAAAAAACTTTGCATACTCTTTGGCAACTTCTTTAAAGGTTGGTTTATCCTTTACATCCTCATTGCTTATACCATGTATGGCTGTGGATTCGGGTAGGATAGGGATGGTTGGATTTATGACATTGCTCTTCTTAATAAGTTCACCATTAGGCATTACTTTTATAACAGCTATTTCAAGAATTCTATCCTGAGAAACGTTTATGCCGGTTGTTTCAAGATCGAAAAAGCAAAGCGGTATTTTGAGATTTAATTTCATGATCAATTAAGAGATAGATAAAAAGATCAAATTATGCAGGCTGGTAGGAGGTAAGTGCATTATAAAACTGACTGCTGGTGATGCCTATTTTTTTAAGAACCTCTTTAGCAGCACTTAAATGTTCCAAATCTTTTCCTCCCGATAAGGCAATCGGAAACTTTTCATTGCTACTTGAGATGAGAATGGTTTTACCATCCTTACTTTCATGCTTGTAGCCACTATAGCCAATAGCCTGAATGTCAGCTCGCTCGCGCGAACCAAGTTGCTTCAAGGTTGAATCAGACTCTGGATATATAAACGTTCCTCCTTTAGAGGTAGCATCAGCAAGTAATTCAAATTGAGTTAATTCTTCTTTTGAAGTTGTACTGCTTAATATTAATATATGATGCTTATAATCAGCTAATTGATGAGTGTCATATATAAGAATAATAATTGAGTCTTTGCTTATTGAAACGGTCTTGCTACGCTGATACAAATCGAACTTTCTGTTATACGATTTTAGCACGTGGGCAATCAGTGAAGTGATTAAACCACCACCTTCACCTACTGCGAGGATACGCTGTTTATCAAGGCTTTGCTGATAGATTTCGGTAGCTGTCACGTGTTCAGATTTTTTAATCGGGTTAAATATAATCCAAAATGTGTAGTGATTAAAAAAGTTGTCGGTAACCTTACTAAATTTTAATCGATTTTGAAATTGAATTTATTAACAAATTCACACGTTCAATTGTAGATAACTTGTTGAAGGTAGAATTATTCTTAGCAGTACGTTTGTTGCCCGAATAAGTAAACTACGTACAACAACCACAAAGTATGGAGCAAAGATCAACGCCAGTGAGGTTAAGTTCTGCGATCAGCGGAATGGGAAACAAATCCAAACTTTTAGTGAGAGACATCTCCGAAAGTTTAGGTAAGCTTCCGCCTCAGGCGCTCGATCTGGAAGAGTCAATTCTTGGAGCCCTCATGCTTGAGAAAAATGCCTTGACGGCCGTGGTTGAGTTTTTAAGACCCGAACATTTTTATTCCGAACAACATAAAGAGATTTATAATGCCATCATCGACCTGTTTAAGGCTTCTGAGCCTGTGGACATGCGCACGGTGGTTGCACAACTTCGCAAGAGTGGCAAGATCGAATTAGTAGGAGGTGCGTTTTATATTGCCGAACTCACAAGCAAAGTAAGTTCGGCTGCAAACATCGAGTACCATTCGCGTATTATAATAGAGATGGCGATCAAGCGCGATCTCATTCAGATTGCCTCACAGATTCACCACAATGCTTACGAAGATACCACAGATGTTTTTGAATTGTTGGATAGTGCTGAGCAAAATATCTTCAAGATTTCTGATTCGAATCTGCGCAAGAATTATGATTCAATGAAGTCATTGATGTTTCAGGCGACTAAAGAGATTCAGGAAAAGCGAAATCATAAGGATGGCCTCACGGGAATTCCTAGTGGCTTCTCGCGATTGGATCGGGTTACTTCTGGCTGGCAGAAATCAGAACTCACCATTATTGCTGCGCGACCGGGTATGGGTAAAACAGCATTTGTGGTTTCAGCTTTGCGAAATGCAGCTGTGGATTTCAATTTTCCAGTTGCCATATTCTCTTTAGAGATGGCCTCGCTTCAACTCGTTAACAGGTTGATTTCTGCGGAAGCAGAATTGGATTCCGAAAAAATAAAGAAGGGCAATCTTGCCGATTTTGAATGGCAGCAAATGGTTACAAAAACCGCCCGACTTTCCAGCGCACCAATTTTTATTGACGACACTGCAGCACTTTCTATTTTGGAGTTGCGTGCCAAGTGCCGCAGGCTTAAGGCCGAGCATAATATTCAATTAGTAGTAATCGATTACTTGCAATTAATGAAAGGTGAGGCTGGTGGAAACCGGGAACAAGAGATTGCTTCTATATCAAGAGCCTTAAAAGGAATTGCTAAGGAATTGAATATACCCGTGATTGCGCTATCGCAGTTAAGTCGTGGAGTTGAAACCCGTGGTGGCGACAAACGCCCGCAGCTTTCTGACTTGCGTGAATCCGGTTCTATTGAACAGGATGCAGATATTGTTATGTTCTTGTATCGTCCTGAGTACTATAAAATTACGGTTGATGAAGAAGGTATGCCCACACAAGGTATGGCCGAAGTAATTATTGCCAAACATCGAAACGGCTCGCTCGAAAATGTGAAACTGAAATTTATCGGCAAGTACACCAAGTTTGCGGATTACGATTCGCCTGAAGGATTAACTCCAATGAGCAGCATCACTCGCGAAAGCCGCTTGAATACCTTTAATGAACCACCACCATCACCGATGAGTGATGATGATACTCCGTTTTGATAGGCGAGGAGTTGAGAGTCGATAATGGTAATTTTTTTGTACTTTAGAACTGGATTGTTAAAATGCCTACTGTTTTAAGAATTGGTCAGTTTCGATTTCACTTTTATTCTGATGAAGGGAATGAGCCTGCTCATATTCACATTGCTACCTCTGATGGAGAATGCAAATACTGGCTTAATAACCCTGTTAGATTGGCAAGGAATAGAAATGTGAAGCCACATGATATTAGAGAGATAGAAAATTTAGTTTTTGAACATCTTGATTTTTTTAAAGCAAAATTTTATGAATTCCATAATCGTTGAAAAAGAGACATTTGCCGAACCTGTAGCTATATCTACTTGGGTAGAAAATAGGATTATTTATGTAGAGCTCACAGATGGACGAATCATTGGATTTCCTGCTCATCGTTTTAGATTATTAAAAAATGCTTCCGATGAACAGCTTCAGAAAGTTGAAATTCGACTAAATGGCTACGCGCTGCGCTGGGAAGAATTGGACGAAGACCTTACAGTCAAAGGAATCGTTTTGGGTAACTTTCAGTTAGCCTAATTTCATTATTTAAGTTTATTTAGATTTCAAAAATTCATTTTGCTTTAGTACCTTCATCGCAGAAACTATTGTATGAAGGCACTTGTATTAAAAGAAGCGGGCAAGATAGGATTAGTGGAGCTACCAAAACCTTTGGTTAGTAATGGTAAGGCGTTGGTGCGCATCAAAGCAGCCGCGCTCAATCGCAGAGATGATTGGATACGCGAAGGGAAATATCCAAATATAAAATTTGGAGTTACTATGGGCTCCGATGGAGCAGGGGTGGTTGAAGCTGTTGGAGATGAAAAGGATCAACCTTGGGTAGGTCAGGAGGTAGTTATTAATCCAAACATCGATTGGGGTTCCGACCTTGACGTCCAATCTAATAAATACACAATTTTAGGAATGCCGGTTGATGGCACGTTTGCCGAATATGTTTCAGTTCCTGTAGATCGTTTACATCGCAAGCCTCAGCACCTGGATTTTCTAGAGGCTGCGGCACTACCTCTTGGAGGACTCACTGCGCATCGGGCTTTGTTTCGCAGAGGTGAATTGAAAAGCGGACAAAATGTATTGATCTCCGGCTTTGGTGGTGGTGTTGCTCAGTTTGCTTTCTTGTTCGCGCAAGCAGTAGATGCCAATGTTTATGTAAGCTCAGGCAGTGATGATAAAATTGATAAAGCATTGAAGCTTGGTGCGAAGGGCGCCTACAATTATAAAAAGCAAGCAACGTATCCTGACTTATGGAAAACAAAGGGTGGTTTCGATCTTGTGATTGATAGTGCGGGTGGTGATCAGTTAAATAATTTCATTCAAGCACTAAAGCCAAAAGGCAAGATTGTTTTTTATGGGGCAACCAATGGGCTGCCAGCTAAATTAGATATGTACCGCATGTTTTGGAATCAACTTTCATTGCTAGGTTCTACTATGGGCAGCGATCATGATTTTAGCGAGATGTTGGCCTTTGTAAGTAAGCACCAGATCCGACCGTTAGTTGATTCTATACGTCCGTTTTCTAAGATCGTTGAATCCTTTCCTGATATAACTAAGCCCAATAAGGTAGGTAAAATTGTTTTCCAGATTTAATCTTCTATTTGTTGAATGGCCGCTTGCAATTCGCGGCTAGCCGAGTGATTTTTCTGACTTCGTGCCAATTCCAAGCCCTTTCTAAGTATCAAAAGCCCTTTGGCATTTTCCGATTGATCGGAATAAAACAATCCTGCGATATAATAGGTTGGCAAGTAATCAGGGTGTGTAACTAATAAATGTTCAAAAAGACTTTTGGCTTTTTCAGGCTTTAGGTCTTTATACTCTAATGCAAGCGCATAATGATTAAACGGATCCGAATTGTCTTCTTTAAGAAACTGCTCTAACATCTCAATACGGTCTTTATTCATCGGAATTTCAAGTTTTTAAGTCTTATTTTAAGTTTTTATCCTTTATCTTGAGGCCAAATTTAGATCGGTTAAGGTAAAGTTTTGATTATCATTTTATTAAAGTACCTATGAAAATATTGGTTTGCATCTCACACGTGCCAGATACCACTTCTAAGATCAATTTTGTGGATAATAATACAAAGTTCGACTCTTCAGGCGTGCAGTTTATTATAGGACCGTATGATGATTATGCATTAGCTCGGGCAATTGAAATAAAGGAGGCTACACCCGGAACCACAGTTACAGTTTTAAACGTAGGCTTGGCTGATACAGAACCAACTATAAGGAAGGCTCTAGCGATTGGTGCCGATGACGCTATTCGGGTAAATGCCGACCCAACTGATTCGTTTTTTGTGGCTACTCAAATTGCAGAACATGCCAAGGGATACGAGTTGGTGTTGATGGGTCGTGAATCAATTGATTATAATAGTGGAGTTGTGCATGCTATGGTGGGTGAGATGTTGGGTTTACCTTCTGCATCACCCGTAATGAAATTAGATATTGATGGCACTAAAGTTAAAATGACGATTGAGATTGAAGGGGGCAAGGAAGAAGTTGAAGCTAATCTCCCGTTAGTCGCAGGTTGCCAGGAACCAATTGCCGAATGGAAAATTCCGAACATGCGCGGCATTATGTCAGCGCGCACAAAACCTTTGAAAGTTGTGGAGCCAAAAGCAACTGAGGCAACTACTCTATTGCAAAAGTTTGAACTACCACCACCAAAAGGTGCGGTGCAAATGATCTCATCGGATAATGTAGCCGAGTTGGTAACTAAATTAAAAAATGAAGCGAAAGTACTTTAGTATTTACCCTCTCTTTGGTAGAGGGGCAAGGGGTGAGGTTAAAAAATCTTAAATAACATATATGGCCATATTAGTTTTTGTTGAAGTAGCTGAGGGTAAAATCAGAAAGTCATCGCTGGAGGCAGTTTGTTACGCGCAAGCAATGGGAGATTCAGTTACTGCCATTGTGCTGGGCCCTGCCGATGCAGCCGAAGTAAAGTCATTAGGTAATTATGGCGCCAAGAAAGTGTTGCATGCTGCCGATCCTAAACTTGAAAAACCCATCATTCAAGTCTATACCTCGGTGCTAACAAAAGCAATGGAAGATGAGAAGGCAGATATTTTAGTATTAGCAAACTCATCGTTGGGTACACCCGTAGCTGCCAAAGTAGCTATAAAAACAGGAGCAAGTTTTGCTGCTAATGTTGTTGAGTTACCCAATACAAGTGCTGGGTTTGTTGTGAAAAGAAGTATTTATACAGGCAAAGCATTTTCATTAGTTGAGTTAAAGAATGCTAAGAAAGTTATTGCTATAAAAAAGAACGCAGCTGAGGCGAAAGAGACGGGTGGTGCAGCTGAAGTAGTTAATTATTCAGTTACACTTTCAGATGCTGACTTCAACACAACTATTCTATCTTCTGAAAAAGCAACTGGTGATATATTACTTCCTGAAGCAGAAATTGTGGTGTCTGGTGGTCGTGGACTTAAAGGGCCTGAGCATTGGGCAATTTTAGAAGACCTTGCAAAAACATTGCATGCCGCAACAGGTTGCAGTAAACCAGTATCAGATATGGGTTGGAGACCACATCATGAACACGTGGGACAGACAGGTGTGAAGGTAGCCCCGCAGTTGTACATAGCAATTGGCATCTCTGGCGCTATTCAACATCTAGCTGGCGTCAATTCATCAAAATGTATTGTGGTGATCAATAAAGATGCCGATGCACCATTTTTTAAAGCTGCCGATTATGGGATTGTTGGCGATGCATTCGATGTAGTTCCTAAATTAACGGCTGCCATCAAAGCCGCAAACAGATGATGCGCGATCAATTTTTGTTGAAAGATGTGGTTTTATTACTTTTTGTATAATTTCAATTTTCTGTGGCAGCGTTGAAGAAAATAAAACTTGAAATACTTGGGCTCTCATCAAGTCAATCTCAGACTGGGTCTTTTGCACTCGTGCTAGGTGAGGTTGACGGCAACAGAAGACTTCCAATTATTATTGGAATGTTTGAGGCGCAGGCTATTGCAATTGAGATAGAAAAAATAATACCCAACAGACCAATGACTCATGATCTGTTCAAATCATTTTCAAATGCTTTTCATTTTCATGTGGAGGAGATTGTAATTTCCGATTTAAAAGAAGGTGTTTTCTTCGCTAAAATTGTTTGCACCGATGGGCTTAAGAAATCTGAAATAGATGCAAGACCTTCGGACGCAATTGCTATTGGGCTTAGGTTTGATGCACCAATCTTCACGCATGAAAGTATTTTAGCTGAAGCCGGCATTGTGCTAACCGATCAGGAAGAAGAAGATGAAAAAGCCGAAGTAAAACCTGAGTCAAAAACTAAAATTAAAAAAGAAGTCGCTCGCAAATCCAGCGGTGCAGAAGACTATAAAAATTATTCGATCGAAAAACTGAATGACCTCTTAAAAGATGCCATCGATAAAGAGGACTATGAACGGGCAGCTAAGATCAGAGATGAGCTAAGTAAACGTAACTAATCTTAGACAGCGACAGAAACATGGATTATTTGCGTGGTTTCCTGGGTATCATCTTTATTATTGCTATTGCATATTTACTTTCTGGCAATCGTAAAGCTGTTGATTGGCGTTTGGTCTTAATCGGTATTACCATTCAACTTGCCATTGGCCTAGTAATCAGTAAGGTCGAGTTTGCACAAATCGCGTTTCAGTTTGTCAGTTCAAAGTTTGTTACTTTTTTAAGTTTTGCCGCTAAAGGAGCAGAGTTCTTAATCGGTGACCTTTCAAAGAACAGCACTGGCGATCCAACTGTAAAGCACAACCTGGGTTTTCTCTTTGCATTTCAGGCTCTCCCCACAGTTATCTTCTTCTCAGCAGTAACAGCCGGATTATATTACCTGGGTATTCTTCAAAAAATTGTTTTTGGTTTTGCTTGGATCATGGCGCGCACTATGCGATTGTCTGGGGCGGAAAGTTTATCGGCAGCCGCCAATATCTTTATGGGGCAAACCGAGGCACCCTTGTTAGTGCGACCCTTTATCAATCGCATGACAAAATCAGAATTAAACTGTTTGATGGTAGGTGGCATGGCAACTATTGCGGGCAGTGTGTTGGGTGCTTATGTTTCTTTTTTAGGCGGTGGCGATCCTGAGCAGCAAGCGAAGTTTGCAAGTTATTTGTTGAGTGCGTCCATTATGAATGCGCCTGCGGCAATCGTTTTGGCTAAACTATTCCTGCCTGAAACCGAGCCTGAAAAAATTGACCGCAATCTGGTAGTTAACAAAAGTCAGATTGGGGTAAACCTTGTTGACGCAATTGCGGGAGGTGCTGCTGATGGACTGAAACTAGCATTAAATATTGGAGCGATGTTGCTTGCTTTCATTGCAATAATTTATGCTGTCAATTGGATATTGGTTGACTTCATAGGAGCGTACACTGGTCTTAATGATTTTGTTGTACAAAGTACCAATGGAACCTATCAGGGATTCTCCTTGCAATATATTTTAGGTCAGTTGTTCCGGATATTTGCTTTTTGCATAGGTGTAAGTTGGGACGAATCGTTGTATGTGGGTAGCTTACTTGGCCAAAAGATGGTGATCAATGAATTTGTTGCTTATCTTGATTTAGCCAACTTGAAGGCCGCAGGAGTGTTAAGTGAAAAGTCGATTCGAATTTCTACGTATGCGCTATGTGGGTTTGCCAACTTTAGCTCTATTGCTATTCAGATAGGAGGCATTGGTGGCATGGCACCAGAGCGCCAGGGAGATTTGTCTAAGTTAGGATTGAAAGCCATGATTGCGGCATCACTCGCCACCATGATGACGGCAACCATAGCAGGAGCCATATTTTAGAAATACTATTGTCGATCATGAAAATCTTTAATATTATTCTATCGCTACTGTTTGTTGTCTTTGCCATTGTGCAATTCAACGATCCGGATCCTACCATTTGGATTTTGATTTATTTAAATATGGCAATCATTTGTGCTTACGGAATTTTTAAAAAGCATAATAGTTTATGGCTGTTGATTACAGGTGTTTTATACTTCGTTTATGCCTGCTTTTTAATTCCCGGTGCGATGGAATGGTTTCGGTCTCCAAATAAGGAGATGCTTTTCGATGACATTGCTAAAATGCAAAACCTCTATATTGAAGAGACCCGCGAGTTTTTAGGGCTAGTCATTTGCCTGCTGGCAGTTGGCGGTTATATGCTAAAGAGCTGGGCTAGCAAGAGTTAAATCTTTTGTCTTTCATGGATTGTTGACGGAAGTTGGCTTGAGGCTCATCATTTTCATCTGTCGATTTTGAAACATCACGATTTCAAGAAATAGTGGCAATGGTTGCGAAATTTTATTACAAATCGGTTTTTATCGTTTTGCACGGGTAGTTCAAATAATTACCTTTAAGAGAATGAAGAAACTGCATTTATATACCCTCTTACTATTCTTTGGTTGTGCAGCACCCAAGGAAAAAATCCTAGACTCACCTATGTCATCAGCACAGGAAAAAAAATTAGTCATCTATCAAATGATGACTCGGCTATTTGGTAATCAAAATACTACCAACAAAACCCATGGAACCATTGAAGAGAATGGGGTCGGGAAGTTTAATGACATTAACGAAACTGCCTTAAAAGGGATCAAAGAGTTGGGCACCACCCACGTTTGGTATACGGGTGTTTTGGAACACGCAACCTTAAATGATAATACCGAATTTGGAATTCCATTAGATGATTCCGATGTAGTGAAAGGCAGAGCAGGTTCGCCTTACGCAATAAAAGACTATTACGATGTAAATCCCGATCTTGCTGTTGATATCAAAAACAGAGTTCAAGAGTTTGAGCAATTGATTGATCGCACCCATGCACAAGGCATGAAAGTGATCATAGACTTTGTACCCAATCACGTTGCGCGTGTTTACAAAAGTGATGCTAAGCCAGAAACGGTTAAGGATCTAGGTGAAGGCGATGACAACTCTGTTTCGTTTAAAGCCTCAAATAATTTCTATTATCTACCGGGGCAAAGTTTTCAGCCTCCCATCAGATATAATTCAATAGGCTCCAATTCCTTCCCCACAAAGGATAAAAAGTTTGAAGAAACTCCCGCAAAGGTTACAGGCAACGATCAATTTACGGCATCACCTTCAATAGATGATTGGTTTGAAACCGTAAAATTGAATTATGGTGTTGATATCCAAAATGGAAGGACAAAACAGTTTGATCCCATCCCCAACACATGGGAAAAGATGCGCGATATTTTGATCTACTGGACAAATAAAAAAGTAGATGGCTTTCGGTGCGATATGGCCGAAATGGTTCCAGTTGAATTTTGGAATTGGGCAATACCTCAGGTAAAGGCAGTAAATCCGGAGATAATTTTCATTGCAGAAATTTACAATCCAGCCGAGTACAAAAATTACATTCAAACTGGATATTTTGATTTCTTGTACGACAAGGTTCAATTGTATGATACCCTTAGGTTATTGATCAATCGAAAATCTAACACATTAGGTATTGATCAAATTCAAAAAAGTCTTTCAGGTATAAATCATAACATGGTTCATTTTCTTGAAAATCATGATGAGCAACGAATAGCTTCACCATTTTTTGCAGGTGATTATTGGAAAGCTGCGCCAGCGTTGGTGATCAGTGCGTTGATAGATCGCGGACCCGTAATGATTTACTTTGGACAAGAAGTAGGAGAGCCTGGTTTAGGAAGTGAAGGATTTGGTGGCGAAGATGGACGAACAACTATTTATGATTATTGGGGTGTGCCACAACATCAGAAGTGGGTAAATGGTGGAAAGTATGATGGTGGGTTACTGAGCGCAGATCAAAAACAACTTCGCCAATTCTATAGTGATGTGCTCACATTTGCGGCAACAAACAAAGCAATTGCCAATGGTGATTATTACGATCTTACCAAATACAATTTAGAACAAGGAAATATTTCAAATCAAATTCATGTATTCGCACGAGTATTGGGTGAGGAGCGATTAGTAATTGTTTCTGGATTTGAGGATAAGCCAGTACGTATAAAGATTAAACTTTCGGACGAGGTTGCTCAGGCGTTTCAATTGCAGAATGATAAGGTTTATATCGGTCGCGATTTGTTAAGAAGTGGTACCGATATCGGGCTCGACAATTCATTTATGTTTGAAACAGATTTGTTTCCGCATACAGCGTACATTTTTAAGATTAAATACTGATGCAAAAATTTCTCGTCTTAAGCTTTATACTAATTTTCTCTGCCTGCCAAAAGCAATCGGAGAATGTTGCGCGCTGGCCATACGGAGTTAATTATGAAGTCTTTGTTCGTTCATTTGCCGATAGCAATGGCGATGGCATTGGCGACTTTAATGGGTTGACAGCTAAGTTAGATTACTTAAAAGATTTAGGAGTAGGGGGTATTTGGTTGATGCCAATAATGCCTTCGCCCACCTATCACAAGTATGATGTTACTGATTACAAAGCCGTTGATCCCGAATACGGTACTCAAGAAGATTTTGAAAAGTTAGTTACGGAAGCGCATAAGCGCGGGATCAAAGTATTGGTGGATTTGATTTTAAATCACACGGGTTCTGATCATCCCTGGTTCCAGCAAGCTATCTCAGACAAAAAAAATCCGTATCGGGATTATTATGTGTGGGCGAAGAAGGATTCCGTTCGTGCACTGATTTCTAAAAAAGAAACTTCTTTGGATTCTGATAATATCACCCAATGGCACCCTGTTAAAGGCGATACCTTAGCCGAACAATACTATGGCTTCTTTTGGGGTGGCATGCCCGATTTGAATTTTGATAATGAAAAGGTGAGAGCTGAATTTGTTGAGATCGGAAAATACTGGTTGACCGACATGAATGTTGATGGATTTCGACTTGATGCCGCCAAACACGTTTATCC
>Ga0163155_10000654_pt1 | contig 42748 bp, 36 predicted proteins | sample OliLakLV19SP4G1_FD_148611 | JGI IMG/M metagenome (GOLD analysis project Ga0163155, IMG submission 148611) | Freshwater microbial mat bacterial communities from Lake Vanda, McMurdo Dry Valleys, Antarctica - Oligotrophic Lake LV.19.SP4.G1 | ecosystem: Environmental > Aquatic > Freshwater > Lake >... | reverse complement strand
TGGCGATTGCACGACCAGCGTCGCGAGTTTCTGCCAGACGCAGGCTTCAATAGATGCTGGGCGGCCTGATCGGAGGCGGTCGCGGAGCCCGTCGAAGCCGGCTGCAAGGTAGCGCTTCAGCCAACGCCGGACCACTTGATGGTCCAAAGACAAGGAAGAGCAAATTTGCCCAACACTGAAGCCTTTCCCGGAAAGAAGTACGATCTTCGCGCGCTGTACCATCCAATGTTGAGGGCTTCGCCGCCGTACGAGCGCCTCAAGCCGTCGCCTTCGCTTGTGGTTGAGCTTAACCTGATACTTCGTTACCCTTTTCCTCATCCGTCCGTCTCCCGTGGTTTCGTCGAGTCCCAACTCGATTCCACGGGTAAACGGACGGGTACCTCAAATTATTTCCATGATTCGAGCCTAACGATCGTTACTTCTGGGACGCTGCACTAGTTCTACGGCGATCGCGCGGGCTTGGTGAAAGATCCTTTCGGGCAGCGCTGGTCGATCATGACGCACAAGGAAGATCTAACGCCCGAAGAAGTGCAAGCGCGCATGGCGACGATGAGCGGCTAAGGCAGGTATGGGTCGGAACTCTTTAGTAGCTGGGCTTGGGGCAGCGTTCTTCACGCTCGCCATAGGAGGGCACGCCCACGCGCAGGCCTTTGATCAGGAAGTGGTGATCACCAACCTCACCCTGCCGACGGCGCTAGAGTTCGCTCCGGATGGGAGAGTGTTTGTGGCTGAGAAGCGCGGCACCATCAAGGTGTACTCCTCGCTCACCGACACCACCCCTGACACCTTCGTGGATTTGTCGCAAGGAGTGATGTCCCAATCGGATCGCGGGCTTTTGGGCATGGCGCTGTATCCTAACTTCCCGAATGCGCCGTACGTGTACGTGCTGTACACGCTCGACGCACCTCCGGGTGGAATGACACCAGCCTATTCGGACGCCTGCACGAGTTCCAACGACGGTAGCTGCATCGTCATGGGGCGCCTCTCGCGGCTGCAGGTTGGCGGAGATAACCTGTTGGTAGGCACTGAACAGATCTTGCTTAACGAGGAATATTGCCAGCAGTTTTCGAGCCATTCTATTGGGGATCTCGCGTTTGGTGCGGATGGCGCCCTGTATGTGAGTGCCGGCGAAGGGGGGAGCTTCAACACCGTAGATTTCGGGCAGCTCGGCCTTACTACCAATCCTTGCAGCGATCCGCTGGGTGAGGGGAGCAGCGTCCCCGTGCGTCACGAGCCTGAAGCATCGTGCTGAGGAGCCCACGGTCGTTCCGCGCGTGCTTGCGTTCCTCGCGGATGAGGGCAAAGACCGCACGGTCGAGAGCCCAGTTGGCGCTTCGGTACCGCAGGTTCGCGAGGGTGGGAAGGTAATGCGGGTAGGGCAAGCACCGGATTTCAACGGTTCGGTGCCAGCGTTGCACCGCGGTGGCCGCCCGCCGAATGAAGGGTCGAAGCACCGCCGAGTCTACCCCGAAGAGCGCCTGACAGGCGACTTCAGGGCTCACCTCGATCATCTCTTCGTAAAGCTCGGGCGTGTCGCCGTCCCGCCAGGCATCGAGCCGGCCCTTCTTGCACGCCCATCACGCAAGGCCTGGCAGCGGGCCCTTGCAGTAGGCGGGATCGCCAAACGTGGTCGCTTCGAGTCCCATCAGATTCAAGATTGAGACGTAGAGATCGTTGTGGCTGGCGTCGGTGTACTTCAGCAGGCGTCCAGTATTGAGCGCGCCGCCGGCACCACCCACCAGGGCAAACGGCATCTTGCCGAAGTCGTGCGTGTGACCCACCCCAACCTCGCTACAGACAAGCACCAACGTGTTGTCCAGCAATGTGCCACCCTCGTCCGGGATGTCGTCGAGGGCTTTGCAGAAGTCGAAGAGCCTCGACATGTACCAAGTCTGGATCTTCTTGAGCTGATCTTGGGCGCCGCCGTCCGTCTTGTGCGAGAGCGGATGATGGTACTCGCTCGCTCCCACCCAACTATGAACGGTTCCAGACTGAGCGCAGGACCACTGGAAGGTTGCCGAACGTGTCCGCCGGCAAGCGAGCGCGGCGGTCAGCAACTTCTGCTGTGCCTCCGCGTTGTTGGCAAACTGCGCCTTGTCGTTGACGTCGCCAAAGCTGGGGGTTTCCGGCGTCGTGCACACCGCCCCGCCGCCGCTGGTACCGCCCATCGGATCGGCCCCGCTGAAATCGATGCGCTTCTGGATGGCGTCGATCTCCTCAAGGTGTCGGTCCACGCGGCGCTTATCTTCCGGCCCGAGTTTGGTGACAAAAGAACGGTAATCGTCCATCACGAAGTTGAGGATGCTCTTCCTGCGCATCAGCGCGGCCTGCACCGCAGGATCGAGTCCCCCTGTGCTCGGAACGACACCACTTCCGGCCGGTGGCGCCCAGAGGCCGCCAAAGACGCGCTCGAACATCTTGGCCGGATCATCCTGAGCGGGAACTTGGGCCTTAGAGCCCGAGTAGCTGAGGTAAGACTCGGCGGCGGTGGCGTAGTGCTTCATCGTTTGCACGCCGAACTGCAACGACTCGAAGCCGCCTGGCGTGGGAAGTCTCTTTCCGATTTCCACGTCAAGCGTGATGCCCGCGCCCCAGCCGAGGATGCCGTGTTCCGAGCCCTGACCGTCGGTGAACTTGCGCGCGGTGAGCAGGTTAGTCATCCCGACCACGTGCGCATTTCCGTCGTTATCGCGCGCGGTTCGCATGCCCACCCCGTTGAGAAGGACCAGCTTGTTCTTGAGGGGATCCATGGGTTGTAGGATCTCGGGCAACGTGTAGGCGGCGTCAGCTCCCCCGCCATTCCAGAGGCCTTCGTTGACGCCGTTCGAGAAAAAGAAGGTCACGAAGCGTTTGGCGTTCTGCCGTCCCCCGAGGGCCGCAGCGTGCGACCGGCGCAGCTCCATCGCCGTAAGAAAGGGAAGCCCAATGGTGACACCGCCCGCACCGCGGAGAAAAAATCGTCGAGAAAGGGGATTAGAGAACCTCATGGCTGCTACTCCTTACTGCACGGTGCGATTGAGGAAGGCGGGCGTGTGCGTGATAGCCACGATCAACTTCTTGAAGTCCCACGCGCCCCTGCGAAATTCGTCCTTCATGAGATCGAGAGTGCAGGCATCGTCGGAGGTCTCACCACGTGCCTGCGCGTATCGAAACCACTGCGTGGCGACGCATGCCTTGGCTTGCTCGCTGCCCGCAAGGCGAGTGCCGAGCTCGACAGCGCCGCGAAACGGGCCATCGACGTCCGCTGAACCGATGATATTGCCGCTGCTATCGATGGGCCGCCCCTGATCGGTGTCACGCCACAAGCCAACGGCGTCGTAGTTCTCAAGGCCGTGGCCAGGCGGATCGATGAGCAAATGGCAGCTGGCGCAGGACGGGACAGAGGTGTGTAGTGCGAACCGCTCGCGCGTGGTGCTACCGGGAGTCACCTGCGGCACTTCGATGACAAGGTTGTTGGGCGGCTGAGGCATCTGTTCACACAGCAAGTGCTCGCGAATGAACAGGCCCCGGTCGATGGGGGAGGTCTGGTTCTCCTTCGAATGAACCGCCAGCATCGAAGCCTGTGTTAGAAACCCAAGCCGCTTGGAGGTATCGAGCTGTACCCTCCGGAAGTCGGTACCGCTCACGTTGGGGATCCCGTAGAACTGCGCGAGCTCTGCGTTGGCGAAGGTATAATCCGCCTGAAAGAAGTTCTCCCAACCGCCGCTCCGGCCGCTCACCAGCTCTTCAAGAAAGAGCTCCGTTTCCTGCCGCCAGAGCGCGCGAAGTTCCGGTTTGAACAGCGGGAATACGCTGACGTCTTTGTCGAGGGCCAAGACCCGATCGAGTGTGAGCCACTGATCGAAGAAGCGGGCCGTCGACTGCTTCGCTCGGGGATCGGCCAGCATCGCTTCTGCCTGGGCTGCTACCTCCGCCGAAGTGTTCAACTTCCCGGTCTCGGCAGCCGCCAGGAGCGCGTCTTGGGGCATCGTGCCCCACAGCATGTAGGACAAGCGCGTAGCGACTTCGAAGGGAGTTAGCTTGACGACGGCGCCGGGGTCGCCACTGACCCCTACTTCGGCTTTGTAAAGAAAGCTTGGCGACTGCAGCACCGCCGCCACCAAGGCTTCGAAGGCCACCGAAAGACCACCCGTGCGCTCTGTTTGCCAGAATGCGAACAGGCGATCCTGCTCGGCTTGGGCTAGCGGGCGCCGATACGCGCGGCGGCCAAACTCGGCGATAAAGCTCTTCGCACAAGCTTCTTCCCCCTGTTGGGCGAGATCGCAACGCAGCAGCGCAGGCAGATCCTTGGCTGCCGCCAGCGCGAGCTCGTTCGCCACCTTCTCGTACTGCTCGACCAACTCGGGACTGGGCGTCTGCACCAACGCGAAATTGTCAAAGCCCATCGTCCGAGCTTCGGGCGGGAACGCAACCGCTGGCGCTGTGGGTAGCTGCAGAAGATCGGTCACTGTCCGCGCGTATTCACGGTTGGTGAGACGTCGGAGCGGCGATGGGCCAGCCTTGGCCCCCGACAGGCAGGAAGCTGGCAGCTGAACACCAGCGGGCGGCGTCACCACGGGAACCTCGCCAGAAGGATTCGACGACGATGGCGACGGTGTCGGGTTGGAGGGCTGTGAAGTTGGTTCCGGCGTCCACCCTGTCCGGTCAGTTCGCGCAGAGTCGGTGATAGTTCCGGTGCAGCCCACAGCTCCAGTCGCAACCAGAAGGCAGAACGCGCCAAAAGCGTTCATGGACGTCTCCTTGGCAGAACCGCGGCAAAAATTCGCAGCTTCCAAGGCGCTGGTGTTTGAAACGCATGTCATGGGGAGTCTCCTTCGGCGGCACCACGGCCTCGCACGGGGCACATGGCCGCTCGGCGGAGATCTGATCGCGCTGAATGCAAAATAGGCAACTTTTAGGTCTTTCGTCGACCTTTTCACTGAGCCGTGATCAATCGCGAGACGAGCGGCCATTGAGATTTTGAGCTCCGCTTTGCGTCGGGTTCACCGCTCCTTGAGCTTCGGTGACGTGGTGAGCAGGGTCAGAGTGCTGTCGGCTAGGTGGTCTGCTCTTGCCTATGCTCCTCCTTCCGACTGATTTGGCACTTCGAATGTCTTGTGCTCCAGAAACTTTGCAACCGATTTGGACGCGATCACCTGGGAGTTTGCTCGGCTGACCTTGACTTGAGATGTGTCATGAGTTGGAAATGAAATGCATTGCCGCTAGCTCAGGCAGCCGAGATATTAGCAATTATGTTAATAATAACAGTATTTTATAGATGCAGCCTTTGATGACAGCGTGGAAATGAGTTAGAAATTGACCATGGCAATCCAGTACGCCCTGCCGTCGGATTGGATCCGATACGACCAGCAGGCTATTTTTGGTGCGCTGCTCGACGCGAAGGCTGCAGTTTACGCACTCATTGAAATGCCATTTCAACGGGACTGGGTGGAGAAACTACAGCAAGCCCAGTTGAAAATGGAGATCGCCGGAACCTCTCGCATCGAAGGGGCCGATTTCACCGAACTGGAGCTGGATCAGGCTTTGCGCACCGAGCTAACAATGAGCGAATTGGTTACCCGGTCGCAGCGGCAGGCGCACGCTGCGATGCAAACGTACCGATGGATTGCCGCGCTGCCCGCAGATCACCCCATTGACGATCGACTGGTTCGAGAAATTCACAGTCGAATTGTTACCAATTGCGACGATGACCATTGTCAGCCGGGTCAATTGCGAACTGCCAGCCACAACGTGACTTTCGGTTTTCCTCGACACCGGGGCAGTGAGGGCGGCACTGAGTGTGGAGTGGCCTTCTCCAAACTTATTGCGGCAACTAACACCGCCTTTCGGGGGCATGATCCGCTGCTCCAGGCGTTGGCCTTTCACTACCACGTTGCGGCCATGCACCCTTTTGGTGATGGGAACGGCAGAACGGCGCGGGCTGTGGAGGCTTTGTTCCTACAGCGATCGGGCCTCCGGGATGCGGTATTCGTTCCGATGTCAAACTACTACTACGAAGAGAAAACTCAGTACCTTGAGGTGCTCGGTGAAGTCAGAAAACGCGACCACGATTTGACCCCGTTCTTGCTGTTTGGCCTCAAAGGGGTTGCGACGCAGTGCAAACGGCTGTTCCTGGAGATCCGCAAGAACATGCAGAAAGCCTTATTCAGGAACACCATGTTCGCCTTGTTCAGTCGTCTTGAATCGGAGCGCAAGCGGGTCATCAAGGAGCGTCAGCTTGAGATCCTGAAGTTGCTCTTGGAAGAAGAGAAGTTGGAGTGGCAGGAGTTGCTGCGCAAGACGAAAAACAGTTACGACAAGTTGAACAACCCAAGGAAGGCCATTATTCGTGATGTCGTGAGTCTGGTTGATTTGGGCTCAGTGACCGTCAATGCAATTGATGAGCAGCGCGTTGAGCTGCAAATCAATCTCCTGTGGCCCTCTCAGATTACGGAAACAGAGTTTTTTAAAAAGATCAAGAACATGCCCAAAGCTAAGAGCCATCCGTTCTTGTCGTAGAGATTCATGGAGACGATCCTGGTTTGCAGGAAACGGTGGCGGCGCGCCGTGGTCGCAATTCGACGCATGCTCTGGTGTGGTATTTCGCTGTCAACCCTCGCAACGGCTCAGTTATCGAACGCGCAGCAAGCGGTCGTACCCCGTGATGCGGTGGTCACGCCGCCCCGGGCATGGGAGGACCCCGGCGTCGATCGCGGCCGATGGCGCTCTGCCCGCCGTGATGGATGAAAACTTGGAGCCAGGTCAGGAGACCAATGTGCTTTTGCGCCTTGCGCCCGAGCCCGGCACAGCGTCGTCGCAGGTCGTCGTCACGGTCACTGGCGAGCGCCCGCCGCGCGAGGTCAGCAAACGTGTCCTCGGGCGGGACGAAATCCAGCACAGCGCGGGAACGCAGGGCGACGCCCTATTGTCCGTGCAGAATCTGCCAGGAATCGCGCGCCCGCCCCCGTTCAGCGGCGCACTCGTTGTGCGCGGTTCCGCGCCAGACGACACGGCGGTTCTCGTCGACGGGACGGACGTGCCGCTCGCTTATCACTTCAGCGGTCTAAGTTCGGTCGTCCCGACCGAGTTGCTGAATCAAATCGACTTCTACCCGGGAAACTTCAGTGCTCGTTACGGGCGGAAAATGGGCGGTATCGTGGATGTGCAACTGCGCCCGGCGGGTGATGAAGAGGTGCTTTCCAAAGTGTCCCTCACACTGCCGAGCACCGTGAGCATCGACAGCGACGCCTATTGATCCCTCAGCCGCGCCGCCGCTAATTGGACGTAGGATTCGAGGCGCGAAGGCTCGCCAGCCTGGGGCGGAGCACCACGCGGCGAACACGCCGGCGGCGCACTTCATCGACGATGGCATCATAGGCACCGATCCGCACTTCATCACCGGGATGGGCAGGACGCCCCAGCGAAGCCGTGATGTAGCCGGCCAAGGTATCCTCAGCGTCGGCACTGCCGGTATCCAGACCAACCACGATCAGCTCATGCACCAGCACCGCACCATCCGCGATAATGGTGCCATCTTCCCGCAGCTGAAAGCGCGGGGCCTCCTTATCCAGCTCGTCCGTAATCTCCCCAACCACTGCCTCAACAGCATCTTCGAGCGTCACCAGGCCTGAAGTGCCGCCAAATTCGTCCACCACGATCGCAATCGGAACGCCTTCGCGCTGAAATTCGGACAACACGTCACCCACGAGCGAGGAGCCTGGCACAAACAGCACCTTGCGCACGCGCGCTCGCAGATTCTCCGAGCCGCCAGCCGGCGACACGAACAAATCTTTCACGTAGAGGTAGCCCGTGATCTCATCCGCGCCACCATGTTCGCTCACAGGATATCTGCTGAAGCCATGGTGACGCGCGGCTTTTAAGCTCACTTCGGGAGAATCAGCGAGAGCCAACGTGGTCATGTCCACACGTGGCACCATGATCGCTCGGACGGGTAGATCAAAGCCTCCGAGCACGCGCGTCAGCGTCTCACGTTTCCGCTGATCCAAGCCGGTTTCAGCGAAGGAACTCTGAAGGACGATCCTGAGCTCGGCCACCGAAAGGGAATCGCTGCCGTGTTCGACGGGCCGTACGCCGACCGCACGCAAGAGCCTATTCGATACGCCATTTAAGACCCAGAGCGCTGGCGAAAAGAGCCAATAGACCACGCGCATCGTCGCAGCCGTTTGGCGCGATACTGCCTCGGGGAATTGGATGGCGAGCGACTTGGGAACCAGCTCCCCCAAGATGATGTGCAGCACGCTGATAATCACGAACGCCGTGGTCAACGAAATCGCGTGGCTGGCTTTTTCGGCTACGCCAAACTGCGATAGGACTGGTGAGAGCAGCGTTGCCACCGCCGGCTCACCCAGCCAGCCGAGTGCCAGCGACGACAAGGTGATTCCGAGCTGCGTGGCCGCAAGATATCCGTCGAGCTTACGGATGGCAGCGAGGGCTGCCTGGGCCTTGGCATCTCCAGTGGCAGCCAAAGCCTTCAGCGACGTTGGACGCACTTTGGCGAGCGCGAACTCCGTGGCCACGAAGAAAGCGTTGGTAAGAACGCAGAGCAAGACGGCGAGGAGGAGCAGGGCGAAGATGCTGGCATGCTCTCAGTCTGCCTTCAAGCATGCGAGATCCGCCACGGAAGGCCGTCAGGCGTCGCTCAATAGACACCAATCGGAAGCGCTCGTCGGCTGAGCAAGGCGCTGCCTAGGCCCACATCGGCGTCAGCCGCGAAACGGGTGGAAAAGGCCTCTCGCAGCACGCTTTCGGCAAGCTTCGCTCGGGGTGAAAAGCCCCACGCCGGTTCTTGCGACGTGTCGTTGGGATCGGCATAAAATCGCCACACAAAAAAGCCAGCAAACCATTTCTGATCCATGAACGCCCCGAGAAGCGCGTGGTATGCCTCTGCCTGCGCCAGCTCGTTCACCTCAACTCGCCCAAGGTGTTCGGGCCATTCCCACGGACGCACGGCCGGGTTGCTGCGTGTGGTGTAGCCGAACTCTGTAAATATGACAGGCTTTCCCCACGTAGTAGCTAGCTTCTGCACACCCGCTGCAACTTCTTGCGCGCCCGCCCGCAGCACCTCTGGAGAGGCGCCGTCTTTTTGAGCCAAAGGGTAAAAAGCATTGATCCCGATCAGATCCAGCTCCCCCCAGATAGTGGTAGATTCGGCATCATCCCAATTGGCAGCGTAGGTTAACAAGCCAGAATAATGGCGGCGCACCTCGCGGATAATCGGCAAAAACAGCGGGGTTCGAGTCGTTGTCACCCAGCTTCTCAGTTCTACGCCGAGTGCGAAGATGTCCGCATGAGCGAGCTCCGCCGTGTCCGCCCAACCGAGCACAAACCGGCGGTAAGCTTCTGCCCAGGCTTGCCACGCCCGATCATTTGTAGGCTCGATTTCAGCGCGCCAGCCGCCCGTTTCCACCCAAAGGTGGGGAACCAACATGACCTTCAAGCCACGCTGATGAGCCTGTTGAATGGCAAGCACCAGCGCTTTGCGATTGCTCTCATAGGGAGCTTCGAAAGTCTGTGAGATCCCTGAAGGTGTCAGATCCCAAACGCGTCCAAAGGGCGTCAAGCTCACCCAGCTGGCGCCCATGCGTACGGCTTCATCAAGCGTTTGCTGGTACGCCAAGCTGCCATAGCCTCGATCGGGATGCAGGCTATTTTCAATGGGCCCGACCGTGATGCCTCGGATAGCGTTTTTGAGCGGTTCGTCGCGCTCTTCCAGATACTTGTCGTCGTGTTTCAGGGTCAGAGCGGGAACGGCTGAAGACGCAGGCTCTGCCCGCACGGATCCGAGCACGGCCGCGACTGCGAGGCCCACACAGAGCGATTTCCAGCGAAAATTCCCGGTCAGCATGAGCGTGGCGTCAGGCCCCGAACGCGGATGTATACAAAGCGCTCAGCGCTTCGGGGCTCATTTCAGCGAGCGTGGGGAAGGTGGCGTCGGCGCCCGCTGCCGACAATTCTGACTCTTGGTAGCTTTGAGCTACAGCAACACAAAAGAGGCCCGCTAGCTTGGCGGCCTTCACACCCGCCAATGAATCCTCGATCACGAGAGCCTGCAGCGCCTCAGCTTTCGGCAGCCGTGTCTGGAGGTACAGTAGGCCGAGCTCATACCCTTCCGGATCGGGCTTGGAGCGTGTCGTGTCTTCTGCCGAGATGATGTGATGAACCGAACTTTTGGCGTCGAGAAACTCCAGCCCGAGAATGATTTCGTCCCTCAGCGCTCCCGACACGATGCACACCGGGCCTGACTGGGCACGAAAATCGAGCGCGGCCTTCGCACCCTTGAAACCTTTGAGTTCGGCCTGAGCGAGGCGCAGGTAGACGGGGCGCTTCCGCTCAATGAGTTCCCGCAAGAAGGCACTATCAAACGCGCGCTGAGCGTCGTTCAGAATGGCAGAAAAAGCACCCGCATCGTCGAAGCCAATATAACGCTCCCAATAGGTCGCCTCGTCCACAGCGAGGCCGAGCGGGCTCAACACCTCCCGGAATGCGGTTAGATGTACGGCTTCGTCATCAATCAACACCCCGTTGTAGTCGAATAAAGTCGCAGGAAACGTCCTCATTGCTCGGCGGCGTAGCACAAGAGCCACCGTCTGCTTAGACCAAGCTGCGCGCGCCCTTGAAAACCCCTTGCCGTTGTGCAAGCTTCCGCGCCCTAAAACTCGAGGAATGCCCCTGAATGAGCAAAGGTGATCTTTTGGAAATGGAGGGTGTCATTCAAGACGCTCTCGGCGGCGGGCAATATACCGTCAAAGTCGACCAAGCGGAGGCCGTCGTTCGGGCTCAGCTTTCAGGTCGCATGCGTCGCCACCACATTCGCGTGCTCCCGGGTGATCGCGTTCGAGTCGCCGTGTCTCCCTATGATCTGAGTCACGGTTTGATCGTCTACCGCGGAAAGTAATTTGGTCGGCTCGCGGTCGCTCTGCGTACTTTTGTGTGCGGGCCTCCTCGGCTGCCGTTCAGAAAAATCCGACAGCGAACCAAGTCCAGCACCGAAGCAGGCTAACGCTCCTTCTGAGCGAACCCAGCGTCAGCTCGGGAATGCTGGGCAGCCAGCAGTTCTCTATTTGCCAGCCGAGGGTCTTGGTGTCGTTGACTCAGTGCCGCGAGAACGCGTCGGTTTTTGGGAGCAGCCACTCGCCGGCCGGCGCCGGTGCCCAGCAGAGATGGTGGATGTCCGGGGTGAGTACTGCATCGATCGCTTCGAGGCGAGCTTGCAGGATGAACGCACTCACAGGCCTCTTTCGCCATTTTACCCGGCTAACGTCCGGGATACGCAGCACTGGTTCAAGCAAGGCCAAATGTTGCGTGGCTCCGCGAGAACCGAGGCGGGTCGGAGCCTAGCGGTACCCGTACCGCCTGAGGTTCAACTCACCGGAAGCGTGAAGCCGATGGCAATCTCCTTGCAAAATCAGCTGCCGAACGGCTACATGAGTGGCGAAGCTGCGGCGCGCGCCTGTCAGAACGCGGGCAAACGGCTGTGCACCGCCAGCGAATGGCGCTCGGCTTGCCGCGGGCAAAAGCAGTCCCGCTACCCTTACGGCGATGAATACCGCCCTGGCCTGTGCAACGTGTTCCGGGCGACTCACCCCGCCGGCGTTCTGCATGGCAATCCCTCCCTTCATCACCTCGATCCACGGCTGAATTTGGTGGCGGATAGTGAAGGTCCGCTGCTCAGGAAGACCGGAGAGCTGGCCACGTGTCGCAGCGAGTTTGGCAACGACGCCGTCTTCGACATGGTCGGGAATCTTGATGAATGGGTAGCTGGGCCTCCCGGGCTATTTTTAGGCGGATTTTATGCGCGAGCCACGCGCGACGGGTGCGACTCAGAAATCTCCGTCCATGCCTACGAATACCTGGACTACAGCCTCGGGTTTCGCTGCTGCCTGTGATGGCCCGGCCGCGGGGAGTCTGTGATGGCCCGGCCGCGGGGAAGCGGTGATGGCTCGGCCGCGGGAAGCGGAACTGCTTTTCGAGAAAATCACCGAATTTTACCGGAAGATTTGGCCCAAAGTTCGCTTCTTTCGCATACTTCAAGGGTGATGTGCGGTGCTGGCTATCAGGGCGCGAAACGGGGGAGCTGCGCCTTCGAAGCTGAGTCTGGCTAGCGATGGCCTTAGTCCGAAAGCTCTGGAGGTCGCGCTGGTTTCGGCGCTTCGGTGTCGTGGCAGCCTTTGTTCTCACGAGCCCGACAACCCAACCGTTGCCGGGGCCCGGGCTCACGGCTCCGACGCCTGAGGCTGCTCTAAGCGCATTGCTTTTGAGACGGAAGATCGTTGCGCGCGAGCAAAATGTGCACTTTCTGCAGGACTGCGTCGGCAAGTGGACGTGCTACCTGCGGGGGCGGGGCGTGATCGCACTTGGGCGTCGCGCTAACTCATTGCCCGATATATTTCTGCTGCATGCCCGAGCATCCCTGGAGGAACGCCATGTTTTGGGTCTATCCCTGACCTACAATACGACCCACACGCGGCTCGCCGAAGAGACTGAACTCGTGGTGCAGTCGCCGTTTGCTGCTTGGACGCTCACAGATGGCGAACGATCACAAATCTTTCTTGTCGATACGCGCGGGGAACCCGCACCTGCCTCACCGGACTGGACTCGGTTCAATCGCCTGCAGAACGCACTCACCAACTTTCAGGAAACAGGCCAATTTGATGGGCTTGGGATCCGCGCCTTCGCGCACCAACGGGCAATCGGGATCCGATTGAGTTTTGAAGCGGATGCGCTCAAGGTCGAAACCAAGGCTGGAGTCAACCGCATCCCGCTCGATCCCGAAGCTCCGTCGAGCGGGCCCTTCATCAAAGAAGTCACTCAGCCCAAAGCCCGTCCGGGTAACTTCGTCACGTGGGCGGTCGATCGAGTGCGAGCTGTTCCTTGGATCGGTGCTTCGGGCATCGATTGGCTCAAGGCCGTCGCCTACAAAGCCGACGATGGGCTTCGCCAGATCAAGAGTGAAGTGCTTGAAGAAGACGGAAAGCTCGAGCTCGAGGAAGCGCTCGGTTCCCTTTCGGCGGTGAAACCGATCGAAAAAACCAGTGCTGTCGCGGGTTGGCCCCCAGCTCCCGTCCAGCCACTGTTTCGGACGCCACTAGTTAACGAAGGGAAGTGGGCATCGCTTGAGGGTGACCCTTTCGTCGGCACCACGGCCGAAGGGACACCTTTCGCCTCGACATTCCTTAGGCTGGATCGGGCGCGCTCTTACGTGCAGATATTCATCACACTTTGGGATCCGCGCCGTGTGAGCTTGCACATGGTGAGCGGCACGGTCGAGCCCAGAAGCGCCACCGCCGAGGTGGGTACGGGCATTATTCCCAGAGATCCGGAGATTCTGGAAACGGTGGTGGCTGCGTTCAACGGCGGCTTTCAGGCCATGCACGGCGAGTTCGGAATGATGGCAGATGATATCGTGTACCTGCCACCCAAGCCCTACGCGGCGACGATTGCTGAAACTCGTGACGGCGCGACAGCTTTTGGAACCTGGCCCGAAACTAATGTGATCCCGTATCGACTCTTGTCGTTTAGGCAGAACCTCTCCCCGCTCGTCGTGGACGGCCAAATCAATCCTTATCGGCGTCACTGGTGGGGTGGAATGCCCGACGGCTGGACGCAGGAATCGCGGACTGTGCGGAGTGCGTTGTGTGTCACGCGCGACAACTTCATTGCCTATTTCTATGGGAACAGCGCCGATCCGGAGCAGTTGGGTAAGGCCTTGCAGCTCACGGGGTGCACCTATGGGGTGCATCTAGACATGAACGCGGGTCACAGTGGCCTGGAATTTTATCGGATTGCCAAGCGCGGAAAGCTAGGGCCGCTTCCGCGACCGCTTGAGGAATTCTGGCAGGCTGAAGGCGAAGTGCCGGAAATGAAGAGCCATGATTTTCAGGCACGGCTTATGAATAAGTCGACCGCTCTGATGAATTTTCCTCGCTATATTCATCGATGCACTCGCGATTTCTTCTATCTCAGGCTGCGCCAAGCGCCCGTGCCGATGGAGCAAGCGGTGGTGCGAATCTTTCCCGAGACACCCATTCTGCCACCGAATAAGTGGGCGTTCGTCCAAGAGCGTCCGGTTGGGAGCGCTGTGCGTGAGCCTAAGCCAGAAGAGCTGAAGGACGTGCGCTGAATGGTACTCAGCAAGTCAGCGATCATCGGGATCATGGCGTTAGCCATTGGCGGTATCGGCGTCTGGTTCGTTGTGGAATCGTTGGTTTCCCGGGGTTGGGACCCGAGCCCTCGGTCCACCCGGGCGCTCGGCACGGCCCAACAGCCTGCGGTTCCAATGGTGCCGAAAGCTGGCCCCAATGCGAGCTCGGTGTCGGCACCTGCGCCGTCGGCACCGACGCTCGAACAACTCCCGACGTTCTCCGAAGAAGCGGCGGCAAGCACACGGGAACTGCGACCGGTTGAGGCCCAGCGCGAAGCACTACTCGAAGAGCTGCATTCGTACTTTGCGCTCAACGCAGAAACGATTCAGAAGCTCGCGGTCATCTTTGGCACGTCTAAGTACTTAGGGCAGGGCCTGCCCAAGGTGACCGTGCACCCACTAAGCCGTGCTGAGTGCCTAAAAACAAGGGAAAATTTGCGAGCAATCGATACGGACGCATTGGCGTGCGGCGCCAAGAACATGGCTCGTGTCACGAGCAAAACGAAGGGCGAGGGCAGACAAGCTGCTCCGATTTGCATCGATCGCTTTGAGTTCCCCAACATACCCTGCGAGTATCCGTTAACCTGGGTGCGCTCCAGCGCGGCATCTGAGATCTGTCAGGCGCTCGGCAAGCGCTTGTGCGATGCGCATGAATGGGAGGGTGCGTGTGCCGGAGACTTGAGGCCTGCAGAAGAAGAGTACTTCTTTGGCAAGCCTCGCTTCCAAGCTGAGTACTATTCCAATCTTCGTCGTCCCGTGGTGTGGAGTTACGGCCCCACCAAGAATCACGCGTTGTGTGCCACCGGTGGCCTCAAAAGCCCCAAGTGTTTTGCGAGCGGCTACAGCTGCGGGTCGAATACCTATCCAGCAGGTTCGTTTCCAGAGTGTAAGAATGTGTTGGGTGTCTACGATCTGCACGGGAATGCCGCCGAGCATATGAACATGCCCAATCAGCCCGACGAGTTCACCAGCAAAGGCGGGCTCGGGCGGACGGAGATGAAGGGGAGCTGGTTCGTTTTCCAGCAAAAGGAAACCCATCCCGACGATTGTCGCTGGCGCGCACCAGATTGGCACGCTACCGACATCGAGGATCCCAACAGCCACCACAATTATCACCTTGGATTTCGCTGCTGTAAGAGCCTCGCGCCTGGCAGCCCTTGAAGTTAACGCTTTGCGGTGCGGCGCTTCGGGCTCTTGATTAGATCCGAAGCTAGGCTGGCGAAGCGTTGAGCTAAACCGGTCCAGTCGAAAGCCTCCGCAAACTGCCGCCCGCTTCGGGCTCGCTCGTCGTCGCCCACCGCACTGAGCAGCGTCACGATGTGGGCCGCGGTGGTTTCGGCATCCGTTGCCGGCAGGTAATCGGTGCCAGATTGAAGCGCAAAACCTCGCACCGCAACTTCGCTCGCCACCAAGGGTAGGCCACTCGCGAGGGCTTCCAAGATTTTAAGTGAGGAGCCCGCGCCTTGTGAAAGCGGCAGTGCGCACACGCGAGCCTGTTCAAGAAACGGGGCAACCGACGCTACTCTACCCGTGACTACCACGCGCTCGGAGCCGAGCCGCAAGACCTCACGCGTGGGATTGGCGCCGCACAGCGTGAGTTGCGCCTCGGGGCGTACTCGCCACACCACGGGCATCACGTTTTCTGCCAACATTTTAGCTGCAGCAACGTTGGGCGGGTGGTCCATCAAGCCAACCAACAAGATCCCGCTGCCAAGTCGTTCACTGGGCGGAATGAAGCGGATTTTTGACAAATTAACGCCATTCGGGATCACCTCCGGCGCTCGGTCTCGAAATGGCGCGATGTGCTCCGCGTCGGCTTCAGTGACAGCCACCACGCTCTCAGCTTCACGCCAGAGGCGTCTCTCCCAGGCCTCCAGTTTTCGAACCTCAGCCAGTCCTCGGCCCTGTCCCAGCGCCTCCAGTTTGGCAGCGAGAAAACGGCTTTCGATGTTGTGCTCATCGAGCAAAAGGGGCGCGTCGAGGGTCAAGGCCCAGCGGGCGGCATGGCTGTGCTCCACGACTGCCAAATCAAACGGGCCAGCAGCCCTGAGAGCGGCCTTTTGCTGCGTGGGAGAACCGCGGAGAACTCGCTTTGGCAGCTTCGACCAAGGCCAAGTTGGCACGAGTCGCCGTGCGATGTGCACGGAGCTAAACTGGGCAAGCTCTGGCGCCGCTTTTGCCTGCGCGCTCTCGCTGAATCCCGCCTGAGCGAACAGATGAACTTCGCCGAGTTGTTGGAGGCCAAGTGCCAGCTCTGAAATACGGATCCTGCCGCCGGTGAAAGCAGGGGCTGGCAGATACGGAGTGAACAGAGCGATTTTCGCCACGCGCCGACTTTCTATACGGAAACAAGCTCTCGGTATGCGGCGGCCGTGGCGCGCCCCACCAGGTCCGGCGAAAGTTGCTCCAGGTGTTCACCCGCGGTGTGTTCTGGCAGAGCTTGAGCCACACTGAGGGCCTGTTCGAGCAGCGCGGGCTCCAGGTGTCCGCTGTACAACTGCACCCAAGTGCTGCCCATGAGCCGCTCAAGATCCTCCGCGGCACCTAGGCGCGGCATCAACACCGGACGATCAAAAGAGAGCGCTAGGACAGCCGAGCCGGAGTTCAATATTTCTTGGTAGGGAAGCACCACCACGTCCGCGGCTCTGAGGTAATTCTGAAGCTCGCTGTCCGCAACGTGATCGGGGCGCAAGAGGATGCGCGAGTCTCGCGCTGCGAGCTGGTCAAGGCCTCGCCGAATTTGCTCGGTACGTGGACGCCCGGCAATCACAAGTCTCAAATCATCCCCGGCGAGTGCAGAAAACGCAGACCCCAACGCGGGGACGTTCTTGTAATCAGCGATGGTGCCGACAAACACCAACACTCGGCACGCTTGGGGAAGCCCGAGGGCGCTGCGCGCTTGCTCGCGCGAAACTTGGTCAGGGTAGCAGCCGCGATAGTGCGGATGCGGTATCGTGAAACCCGCTTTGCCCCGAAGTGCCGGAAAACGCTGCTGTGCGGCATGTTTGCCAGTCTCGCTGAGTGCGAAGTAGCCATCCAAAAGCGGCACAAAACGTCGCCAAAATGCGGCTTCTTGCAGTGGAAACCGCCGATCGTGTGCGCCGAGATTGTGCACCGTCCAGATGAGCTTGGTCCCCCGTTGCTTCAGACGCTTCATCGCCAGCAACAGCGCTTCGGTGGTGACGCGTGCCGAAAGCAGTCCGTGGTTGAACACGGATTCAGGCCAGTGCACATGAAAGATTTCATACTGGCCAAAGACCGCTCGGGCGAACTGGTAGCTATCGACTCGGATCCCGAGCTGCCGAACGTGCCGGTAGAGAATGTTGGTGTAGGCGTTAAGGCTCGAGGCCGCGGGGCGTGCGAGTACCCGCATTCTTTACTTGGCGCTTCTCGTACGTACTGCAGAGAGCGGAGGCTCGGTCGCACGGGCTTGATCATTCCAAACCGGCTGGCGAATGCTTTTAAGGTCCATCGCAGAGGGTGGCCGTAGGCAACCACCCAATGCCAGCAAGCCATGCACCACGCTCATGTTGACTAAACGGCCAAAAGCCTGCCTCGGGGAGTTTTCCGTGGTTTCTCGCGAACAGTGCTCGCGGGCCTCACCAAAGGCTTCATAATACGCTGCGATCCCACGCTCAGGGTGTCTCAACTGGCGGGCTAACTGTGAAGCTTGGTGTCCGAGTTGTTTTCGTTGGGCGGAATCTCGGAGCAAGCGAAGGACTGCGTTGGCGAAGCGCCAGTTGGCCTCCTCAACGTTGTTGCCGCTCGGGATGAGCACGCCGTTCTTGTCTGTTTGGACCTGCTCGCTCACTCCCATGTTATCGGCAAGCGCAATCACCGGCAGTCCACACCACATGGCTTCGCTCACGACTTGCCCGTACGTTTCCGAAAGGGAGGTGTAAACAAACAGATCGGCGTGTTGATACCAATGGGGCACTTCGGTGAGCGGCTTTTCCCCCACAAAGAGCGTGCGCTCCCGCACGCCCAAGCGTTCAGCATGGGCTTTGAAGGCTGCGTGGTCCGGGCCATCGCCAATTAGCGTCAGCGTGGCATCGGGGCAGGCCACGGCGATCAGAGAGGCGAAGATGTTGAGTAACCGCTCCACTTCCTTCTCCCGCGTGTGGCGACACACTACCAGCAAGCGATAGCCACGCTTCATGTGCGAAGGATAAGGATCGACGTTCGTCGTGCGGTTGAAGATGGCTGGATCCACGCTGCGCGGGATCACGTGAATTGGGGCCAAAACGCCCTGCTCCTGCCAGTAGCGCTTGAGTCCGCCGGAAAGTACAACGACACCATCGGTCTGGTTGTAGAGCGCGGCATTCTGGCGTTGAGCCCAAGGCAACACGCGATCAGAAAGCAGATTCTGGAGGCGCTCCTGGCGTCGCAGAGAATCTGGAAGGATGACGTTCACCACCGATGGCAAGTGCACGGTGTTCACGCAGAGCATCGGTACACGATGCTTCTTTCGGAGCCACACCCCGAGCTCCGTGAGACGCGAGCCGGACTGAGCCAGCACCATGTCAAACTTCTCTTCGGCAATGCGCGCGAGGGCCTTGGCTCCTGGAAAGGGCAGATAGACCCCCGGATGCACACGCAAAGGCACGCTCGGCAGCGTGATGTGGCGTTCGGGCAGCTCCTCCGGTCTTGCCGTCGGATCATGCGGACCTACCACCGTCGCTTCGTGGCCGCGTTTGCTGAACTCGCGGTACAGCATTTGGGAAGCAAATGACGAACCATTCGCGTACGGGATGCGAACGTAGTCGTTCAGGATCGCGATCTTGCGCGGCCAGCCCGCGTGTCCGCTGAGGTTGTCGGGTGTCCGGCTGGTGTCCGGTGAATAGGGGTAGAGGGGAGCGTTCATGGCTTGCAGCGCGTCGTAGGGCCCCTCTATAGGGGCGGGTCCGAAGTAGGAAAAGGACTCGTCTAGAACCGAAAAGCGGGCCAACTTCAGCGTCAGCCGCTAGGGTTGGCCGCCTACCTGCAAGGATCTCGCCAGTGCAAAAACACAGCAGATACGCCATAATTCAGCCCGCGCTGCGCCGAGCGAGTCTGGGAGTGTCGCTTGCGTGCGACACTTTCATCGCTCCTGTGAATGAGGGATACACCTGGCGGAGGAGTAGGCGGATGGGATCTAGTGTCAGTGAAGGTGAGTCCCGTTTTAAGAGGTGGCCAGGTTTGGCCTCTTTTGTACCGTTGGGTCTCCCAGTGCGTCGAGTTTGGGTATAACAATGAAATCATTGGATAAATCTGCCAACCCCGAACTCCCGCCGCTTGGCGTCGATCGACTCTTAGGCCGCATAACTGAGTACGCAGTGCGACATCCTTGGCGAGTGCTCGCTCTTGGCCTGCTCCTGCTGGTGGTCTGCGGAGCCCTGGCCTCTCGGCTTCGGGTGAATGGAAACTTCGTCATGCTGCTGCCTTCGGAGAGCGCAGCGGCCCAGCGTTTCACCAAGACGGTGGAGCGAAAGGGAGGAGTCGGCTCGACCCTGATTGTGCTCGTCACGTCCCCCGATGCGGTCTCGAATCAAAAGTTCATTGATGACCTGGAGTTGCGGATCAAGAACGCTCACCTCGAGTCCATTCAGAACATGGAGCACGGTCCGTTGGCAGTGCGAGAGTTCTACCAGAAGTGGCGCTGGCTCTTTGCACCACTTCCCGATCTGGTGCGTCTCGAATGCGAGATCGCATCCGAGTTAGCGCGCCAAAGTCCCGGATACTTAGGGCTCGATGAACCCTGTGTAACGACCGAAGCGAAGAAGGCCGAAAGTGTGCCCGGCGCCGACGCGCAGGCACAGGCATCTCCCCTTGTGTGGTTGCGTGAGAAATTTGAGAAAGAGACTGCCAAGGCCGATCAATTTCCAACGAATTACTATCGAACTCCTGACGGGAGCACGTATGCGCTGGTGATTCGGAGCACTGCGGGTGGCATGGGAGAATTCTCAACGGACGCCCTTTTCAAGAGGGTGCAGGAGCTGTCCAACGGCTTGCCCAAAAATCGCTACCACAAGGCTTCTTTGTACGGTTTTGGGGGAGATATCCCGAATGCCATCGCCGAAAGGGATGCCCTCGTCGATGACATGACGATTGTATCGAGCGTCGCAGTGGCGCTTATTTTAGGCGTGATCGTCATCTTTTTTCGATCCCCGTTTGTGCTCTCCCACATTGGCCTCGCGGTGGCTATCGGCTGCTCGGTCGCGTTTGCCACTGCCTATCTGGCGTTCGGACATTTGAACGCCGCCACGAGCTTTCTGATCGCGATCATTGCCGGCAACGGCATCAACCCCGCCATCATGTACCTGGCGCGTTTCTTTGAGCTCAAGCCGAGTCGAGGCTTTGCGCCAGCTATTCTCCAGGCCGCGCTGGATACACGGCGTGGTACCTGGCTTGCGGCGGTGGCCGCCGCCGGTGCCTACGCGGCGTTGATGTTCACGGGGTTTCGAGGCTTCAGCGAGTTCGGTCTGATCGGTGCGGTGGGCATGCTGGCCTGTTGGTCCGCTACCTTCGTGTTTTGTCCGGCTTCACTCGCCGCAGGAGAACAGATCCGTAGCCGACTAGGGCTGCGAGCCGCGGAAGCGCGGCGTTCGAGTTCAGGGAGGTTAGCGGAGCTGGTCGCTCGGATGACCATGCAACATCCAGCTTGGTTTGTGGTGGCCGGCGTGTTGGTCACGGGCGCGTTGTGCATCCCGTTACCGGGCTACTGGGCGAACCCCTGGGAATACAATTTTGCCAACCTGAAGAGCCGTTCGAGCGCCGATCGCGGTGCCGGCTTCTGGAGTACGCAGTCGGGCAAAGTTTTTGCTAGTCGAGGCTCCGATCAGCTGCTTTTGGCAGATTCCATGGCGGAAGCTCCGGAAATCGGCGCCCGCGTGCTGGCCCGCGACAAGCAACTTTACCATGGGAAGTACGTCGAAAAGGTGCAGACGATTTTTGATCAGTTGGGTGGCGCTCCGGAGCTCGTGCAGCAGAAGCTGGAGCTTCTCACATCGATTCGCCAGGATCTGGATGAGGCGATGCCCAAGCTCAAGGGAGCCGATCTTGAATTTGCCAAAACTTGGCGGCCGCCTGAATACCTACGCGCGCTCTCGGTCGCAGATTTTCCCGCGAGTGTGAAGGAGCGTTTCACGGAAACCAATGGCCGCGTGGGCACTCCCGTTTATGTCACGCTGGCGCGCGATGTGTCTCAAAGTCGTGGGGAGAATCTGTTGGCCATTGCGGATATCCTGGAGGGTGTTCATTCAAAGAGCGGGCAGGTGGTCCCGAATGCGAGCCGGGCCTCGATTTTTGCTGAGATGATTCGATCGATGGGGCGGGATGGGCCGAAAGCGACACTTCTAGCGCTGCTGTTGGTGAGCGTGCTCACGCTGTTGGTGACGCGCAGCCTTTCGGGCTCGTTGGCGGTGCTAGGTTCGCTCTTCTGTGCTGTGATATGGATGGTGGGAGTGGCGGCGCTCACGAACATTCGCCTGAATTTTCTCAACTTCGTGGCCTTGCCACTCACCTTTGGCATCGGGGTAGAATACGCCATCAATCTGTTCGAACGCGTCCGTGCAGAGGGCGGCGACGTGGCGCGCGGCATTCGCTCTGCCGCAGGCCCCGTCGCTCTCTGCAGCTTAACAACTATCCTCGGATATGCATCTCTTTTGAAGGCAGATAATCAAGCGCTTCAATCCTTTGGCCACTACGCGATGCTCGGTGAACTGGCTTGTATCATCAGTGCCGCACTGCTGATGCCGGCGGGGCTCACGCTCGCCAGGCGGTTTAAGAAATGAAGATCGTGGACCTTTGCGAGTTCTATTCGGAACGCGGCGGCGGTGTGCGATCCTATCTGGACAAGATGCGCAAGGCGGCAGCCGGGACCGATCACGAAGTGATCGTGGTGGCTCCGGGTCCGGAGGATTCGACAACCACCGAAGGGCAGGGCACGATCATTCGATTCGCGGCGCCCCCAATGCCCTATGATCCAACGTATCGGATGCCGTGGCGGCTGGATCGCATGCGCAGCATCGTCACGAAGCTCCGCCCTGACGTGCTTCAGGTGTCGAGCCCGTTCGCTCCGGCGTGGGTGGCTCGGACTATCACGGACGTTCCACTCAAGACCTATGTTTACCACTCAGATCCCATCGGGTGTTATGTCACGCGTGCGGCAGCCAGCGTCAATTTTCCCCCGCTCACCAGCCTGCTTCACGGAGTGAGCTGGGGATACTTGCGCGGCATCTGCAACTCGTTTGATGCCACTCTGGTGGCCGGGAAATGGCTGGAGCAGCTACTCACCGAAAAGGGCTGCCGTGGCGTGCACACCGTACCTTTCGGCATTGATCATGCTGATTTCAGCCCAGAACATCGCGATCTTGAACTCAGAAAACGCCTGCTTGGTCCCTTCGCCGAGCGCCCGCAGGCAAAGCTGGCTCTGATTGGCGGTCGGCTTGCCGCAGACAAACGCCAGGGCCTGCTCTTGGACGCTCTCCGCCTGGTGAATGAAACGCAGCCTGTTGCGGTGATGCTGCTGGGCGATGGACCGGAGCGTGAACGCTTGGAGCAACAAGCGCGGGCTTTGCCTGCGTTCTCCTCAATGCTCTTCACCAAAGATCGAAAGGCCTACGCCACGCTGCTAGCCAGCGTGGATCTCGTGCTTCAGGGCTCGATGTGCGAAACGTTCGGATTCTTTCCGGCCGAAGCGCTCGCGTCGGGAGTGCCGCTGGTGGTGCCTGATCAGGGCGGCGCCGCTTACCTCGGCGATGCGAGTTGTGTGGCGAAGTACGCGGCCTTCGGTGGCGCCAAAGCGGTCGCTCAGGCCATCTTGCAGATCTTAGGACAATCGAGTTCAGACTTGCGGGCGGGTGCCTTGCGCGCTGCTTCAGCTATCCCGGAGAGCGCTGAGCATTTTCGAAATCTCTTCAGGTTTTACGAAGGGCGTGTGGCGAAGCCTCGCTAGGTTTTGCCCCTCCCATGACTCCCGGAGGGAGGCATGAGGGAGGGGGACTGCCGCGCTCGGGCGGCAGCAGGGAGGGCAACCCTCATCGGCTGAAACCGAGGAATCGCTGGCTCGATCATTGTGAGGTTCCAGTTAAAGCTGTTTAATATTAACTCACTCGTCGCTCCGCACAAGCCCAGACGTGGAACCTGTCTCTTGTGGGTGACTGGGAGAGCACCCTACGAGATGGGGTTTCGGAAAAGCGCACGCACTCGCCCGCGCATGAGATCCTGAGCGTTACGCGATCTAGCACCCCCACCTTGACGCTCAATCACGATGCGAAGGGGAACATGATACTTACGAGCGCAGGGCAAACGCTTGCTTGGGACGTTGAGAACCGGCTGGCCAGTGCCAGCGCGGTCCCCGGCTGGCCGGGTGGTTCGTACCAGTACGATGCTCTGGGGCGGCGGCTCAGCAAGACCACAGGCGGCCTAACGACGCGATTTATCCACGATGGCGACCAGGTCGTCGCGGAGTACGAGAACGGGACGCTCAAGCGCCGGTACGTTTATGGTACGTACATTGACGAACCGCTGGCCCGCTTGGCTTCAACAGGGACCCTGTACTACCATCAAAACCGCATCTACTCGGCGATGGCCCTCACGAACCAATCCGGGCAGCTTGCTGAGCGTTACGGGTACACACCGTACGGAAAGCGCCGGGTTATGTCTTCGGCCGGAGCGACGTTAACAGGGAGCGCGGTTGGGAATCAGATTGGATTCACCGGGCGTTATCATGATGTTGAAACGCAGCTGATTTATTTCAGAGCCAGGTATCAGGACGCGGAGTTGGGGCGGTTTTTATCGAGGATCCGATGGGGGCAGCTGACTACGCTTCCGCGCCAAAACTTACTCTATCCACAGCGCGTATCGGGGAACAGGGTGGATTGCTTCACCTGCCTGAATATTTCTACGCCCAGAACTCCCCTGCAGTCTATACGGATCCCTCCGGCGAATGTATTCCCTGCCTCCTTTTGGCGATCGGAGCCGTCTTGTTAGCTACTACAAGTTGCACGTTGGAGACGGAGGAATGTCAAAAGGCGTTGCTAAAAAAGGCAGCCGAGAGCGTCGCATGCCCCAATCTTGCGAATTCGGAGCATCCAGGGCAGGTTTTGCCGCTCGGTGGAACCAGTAAGAGCAACGAGCGTTCGCCTGAGTGTAAGAAAGCACAGGGTGAATTTGCCGTTGAACAGGAAAAATGTGCTATCTCGATGAAACATGGCCCAATACCTAGTTTGAAGTCCCCATCTGGGGGAGTAGGACTATAGCTCTTCACCCACAGCTTACATTCTGCACGAGTGCCCCCGTGAGGCCTTCTGAAACAGTCGCTCATGTGCTGCAGCCTGTTCCTTGACACAAAGATCTTGCTCGGTCCATCCGTGCTGGAGGCAGGGCCAAACGAGTGGCAGGCTTTTCACGTCCTAGTCCTGGTTGCCGAGGCGTGATATGCCGAAAGTGATTGGGAGCCGCCAAAAGAACGCGAATCGCTGGTATCTTTTCCTTCTCCTACTTGGCCTGGTTCCCATCTGCTTGATCGGATGGATCGTCTACTATCAGGTGCAGAGTTATGCGTGTTTTAGCTGGAGAACTGGCTGTGACCGAGTTGTAGCCACAGAGGAGTTTGTCTGTGCTCACAATCTACCAGGGACCTTTCTATTTGGTGGGTGTGGTTCTCTGGGCGCGCGATATTTAACCGGTGGAGAAGTCCCAAGGGACGTCAGTCGAGCAATGGATCTCCTGGAGAAAGCTTGCTTCAATCGCTTCGAACGATACGGTGAGGGCGGTTGTCTTCTGCTTTCGTTTAAGTACCAGGAGGCGTTTGATTCCCCTCGTTATGTCATGATTTGGGGGGGCCACGGTGATGAGCCGACTTGGGAGTCTCTTGGGCATCCAGGTGTGAACAGAACGCTTGTCGACGCCGAGCACCGTTGCGCGACTGATTTTCCGGGCGAGAAATTGGAGCGTCAGAGACATGATCTTCTAAGGACCTTCTGTTCGGCGCTCCCGAATGCAAGGCTCGCTGTTGCGCACGCTCACAAAGAAGGTCCCACCTTCGTCCGTAGTTGTGAGTCCGGTCACAAACAAGGTTGCCTTCTTGCAGGCATTGTTTTGGCGCTCGGTGTCGGTGTTCCAAGAGATCTGGAACGGGGAAAGGCGTTACTCAAACGTGCATGCGATCAGGGTAGTACTACTGCGTGCGGCGTTCTGAAGCGCGGAACGTGGTGACGCGGCGCCGTTCAGAGGCTGTTTGGGCCACGCATGGGCGACAAACAACTCCGTGGTGTATGATTCACACTAAGCTACCAAGTGGTGCTCGCCCTTGCAAGCACCGCTTGCCGTAAACGGTGGCTCGTCCGAGTGCGCGGCGTTCGCCTCGTCGGCCTGCTCAACTTCTACACCCGGCACGCTGTTTGGAACGCCTGCGATGCATTTTTGGACACTACGGATAAACCTTGCCAGTAGCGTATGGTAGCTCGCCTCGACTAGAATAACTTTCTACCGGATGCGCGCCAGAAAGCAGCCTCAGCGTAACGTTTCTTCCAGACGCCCGGTGAGAGATCGGGAAGCCTCAATCGCTCCACTCCAACGGAAGGACGAACGAGTTGCTCCCCCACGTGGCCGACCCCCATCAGCCTCCCCGAAGGTCGCGTGGCAAGACATCATCTTCGCGCTCCTCGGCTTCGCCTGGCTGTTAATCCAAGACGCTCCAACAATCACCGGAACCGATGATGCCGGTTACTGGAATCAAGCTTCGCACCTCGCGGCTTTCGGCACGCTCACGCGGCACGTTGGGTCTAACTTGGAATACCTCCCGTACCATTGGCACGGAGACGTCGCCTCGGGAATTTACCACAGCAAATACGGGCCCGGTTTGCCCCTTATGGTCGGCGCGGCGATCAAGATAGCCGGGCTCAACAGTGCGTTTTGGCTTCAGCCTCTCTTCGGAATCGCCGCTCTCGCGGGGTTCTATTTTTTGGCGGCGCGGGTTATCAACCGTTCTTGGGCACTGCTTGGCGCTGTACTTCTAGGGATTAACCACACCTTTCTTTGTCGTGTGGCTATCCCGGTGGCGCACTTGCCCGTTGCCGCGCTTTTTCTTATGGCGTGTGCGTTGCTCGTGGCTTGGGATGAGCTTGGCGGAACGTGGCGCATTTTCCTCGCGGGAGCCCTTATGGGCTCAATCCCCGCTGTGAGGGCCCCAGACGTGGTGCTTTGGCTCGGGCCAGGAGTGTACTTGTGGAGCTCGGAGCGGTTCGCGAAAAGTGCGCGTAGTGTTCAATTGAGTGCGGTCTTTGGGTTGCTGATCCCGGTGGTGGCGCTGTTGGTCGGAAACCAATTGGTACATGGTGCGTTCTGGCGGACCGGCTATTCGCGTTCCTCAGAACAATCAGCGTTCCTTGGCCCGTGGTTTGTGACGCACCTCATCCAATACCTGCGTTTGCTCGTAACCGACGGACTTGGTCCCGTGTTTCTCGCCGGTGCGCTGGGTATGGGGTTCATGGTGGCGCAAGAGACCAAGAACCGATTTGGCACGCTCGCACTGCCCGCGGCAGCGGCCCAGATATTGCTGTATTCCGCATATTACTGGGCGCCCTTGTATAACCCCGAGGACACGATGCGGTTCCTGATGCCGACGTTCCCGCTCTATTTTATATCGGGGTTATGGCTTCTTCGACGAAGTGTGGAAGCGCTTGAGTGGCGGGCAAGGGCCGTCATCGTCGCATTGGCAGTCTGTCTCCAATCGGCATGGCAAGGGCTGAATGGCATTTACCAATTTCAGTTGATTGGCTATCAGAAGGCCGTGTTGGCGTTGATCGCCGAAGGCGCTAGGAAACACATTCCAAGCTCATCGTTGGTCGTCGCACACCCGATCATCCAGGGAGTGCTCGAGTATGATTGGAACTGGAAGCTGGTCGATGCACAAGTGTTCACAACCGAGCTCGAAGATCCCAACCTTCCGCAAGGCGTCGCCGTTCCATTTCAGGTGGGTCGGGACCCAGCACGCCTTGGTAAGTACCTTGAACTGCCCGTCAGTCAACGGGGGCCAATGCTTGCCAAGGACCTCCGGCGGTGGAGCTCCCAAAGCGATCTTTACGTGATTTCACAAGGCAAGTTGCGCCAGCTCGTGGAGGAGGCCTTTGCCCCCATGAAGTGCCTTAAGGTGGCTACGCTTGACCTACCGCTCCCGCCTGTGTGGCCGAAGCGAGAGGGACGCCACGGCGCTGCCATTGACGTGATCCAGCCAGCGTCGTCCGAAGGTACTTGGGATCAGGATCTGCGCGCGAATGCGCCCGCCGGATTGACCCCGAGGTTCTTCATCGATTTTCTCAACGTGCGCAATCCGGTCCCGATCTTCCGATGTCCGCTCCCAAGGTGAGGGGCGAGTGAACGGCGTGAAGGTGAGTCGAGCCTTGCCGTGTTGTGGCGCACCTCTGTCGTCGTCATATCCATCGAAAGGAAGGGAAATGCGATTTCCTCTTTAGTCTGGTGGACTACCCACACGTAAAACAGTGCTGAGTGGCACTCCGAACCGTTCGACCGTGATGACCGTCTGCCCTTCCACTCGTCGGTCGCAGCCCCAACGCCGGTGAGCAAATAGAAATCCGCATCCCATGGATTTCTAACCAATTCAAACTGGGGTCCAAGGTAGTGCATCCAACTCGTTCGGGAACCACAGCCGGCAACCCGCCAAGGCCTGTTTTGCGGGACTTCTTTCTGGGCCAGCAGTTGCTTTAGTTTGACCGCAGCTTCGCGAAAGCTGCTACCCCAGTAGTCAGTCTCGTAGTCTCTGCCCGCGCCACCTAGGCCATTTCGTACGGGTGGAGTTCAGCCATGTGCCAGAGATGCTCCCCGGTCCAAACTATCACCGCACACTGAGCCCCAATGAAGAGCCCCCGCCGCCGCGCCAGTATCTGCCCCAAGCGGTCGAAGGCAATTGCCGCCAACACCATCAGGGGTGGTAAGACGAAGAAACTATGGCGCATGCCGTCGTGCAAGGTGGCTCCGGAGAGGGAGATGTAAAGTTCTGGCAGTAGCACGACGAACGTTAACCGAACGATGTCGCCATTGCCAAAAATATCACCCAGAGGCGCCGTTATCAACACAATCACTGCGAGGACCGCACCGCTCAAAAGCGCCAGAGCCTGAAGCTCGGGCAATGTAACTGAAAACCAGTGAAGGTCATATGTCCAGGGCGGAGTGCCCGAGAAATGATACGCGCCGCCCAACAGATTCAATCCGCGTGCCGGTGCATGATTGAAATGAAGGAAGGCATCAATTGGGTTGTTGAGCGGGTGTTGCTGAGCCCATGGCCAGGGGAGGATCATCACTACCCATGCGACGAGCACTGTACCTAGAAAGTGTAAGGCAAGCTTGACCAGCAGGCCTAGTGGCATGCGTGGACTTCGATGCCAGCGCCACACGAGGTCGGCACCAGCAAATACGAGCGCTAGCACTCCGCCAATGCGCACAGAGAGCGCTACACCTGCGGCAAGGCCAAATTTCAACCACGCCGATCGGGAAACGCTAGGAAACGACTTTCCGATCTCCAATAGGTAACCAAGAGCCCAAATGAAAGCGCTCGCAAACGGGATGTCCTTTGAATTGCCAAACATGTCCCCCCAGTAGCGAGGACAAAGGGCCAAAAACACCATGGCAAAGACGCCCAGCCGCGCACCATCGATCCTCTTCGCTAGTTTATACGTACCGACCAGACCCATGAGCCCGGCGAACGCACCGCACGCATGCCGAACGTCATACACGTCCAGGGGCAAGAACTTCTGGACGCAGACGGCCAACAATTCGAAGGCTCCGCCATACGCATAGAGATCAAGATAGGTTAACGCGGATATGTCTTTGAAGCCCGATGCGAAATACTTAAAAATGTACTCCCCGTAGGCTTGCTGAACCAGCTCGTCCCAAGTGATGCCGTAGTGTCGAAACGTTGCGCCGGCGATGACAACCGAGATGAAAAAGATGCCATAGGCGCACCGTCGCCAGGCGACGGGAGAAATTTGAACTCGAAGGAGTGGTGTTGCCCTGCTTGAAGGGCCCTTCGCTTTTCTGATCGCTGGGCGTCTTCGGCGTCGCATGGGACGAGCCTAGCTTTACCTCCCAGCCCGAGGGAGTTTCTAGACACGTGCCGATACGCTTCGTGAGCCGCATTGAAAACGAAACTGAATCGATTGGAGTCATGGAGCATGTGACAATAGTCTGGACTATCGCCGTGTTGACCGACCGCGTGACGTGACCGCGCGCCGCCTCAATGATGTCGACGACGCGAGCGAAGAGCGCGTCCTCGTGGCTCGCGGTCGCTGGCTCCGTCACCGCGACGAGGCGGATTCTGCACGACGACACCCGTCTCGCGGCGATCCGCGCCTGGAAGCCCCCATGGCGCGAGCAGTGGTAAGCTCGCCGGAGAGAAGCAGGGTGCTTTCAGCATATTCTTATATATGTGTAATTTTGTAGTCATATGTGGGCAAATGTCGTACTATGTAGGTAATGGCTCCCCGCGCCCTTCTATTCGCTGCTTTCGGCACCTTGGTTTCGTGCCTCGCTCTCGGCGGCTGCAGTCATCCCATGGCAAAGAAGCTGGAGGGGCGATGGTTCGGGGACTCCATTGAGAATTTCAACGACGATTACGTAGCTGCCGCGACCGGCTGGGCCAAGGGCGCCAGCATGGAGTTCACTGGCTCGACAGTGCGCGTCACGATCCCATCGGAGGAACCGCGAGTCGGCGCGTTCAAGGTCACGGGAGCTCACGCCTCGAGCGTGTTTCTTTCGGTGACTTCCAAAGGCGTTCCGCCAGCGAAGCTTCACTTCAAATTAGATGACGAGAACAGCATCCGTTGGATGTTGTCCGATGGGCGCGCCATCGTCATGCGCCGCGAACATTGAATCCACCAAGGAACGAGAATAATCCCATGTTTCTATTAGTTATTGCCTACTTGTTGACCCGCTCGCGCAGCGCCAAAGCTTGAGCTCTCAGTGAGCTGGCTCGCGTGGGGATACCTCGATCTCCAAGCGACGAAAGAGTTCAGCTCCCTTTTGTGAGCTGCCGAAATTGAGTGATCGCGTCCGTTGGCGTAGGCACTCGCTCGCCTTAGGCAAGAGTGGCGGCGTGAGTTCAAGCTCGCTGAGCTCGCCCTCGGCGCTCACCGAAAGCCGCGCTTGCGTGACAAACGTCAGTGAAAGCTGGCCGTTGCTCGCCACCGTCTCTGACAGGCAGGTGCTGGCGATGCGAATCAACGAGTCCACGCCTGCGCCAACCTGGTCCAAGCTCAGCGTGGTGGGCAGCGTTTCCCGCGCCAAATTGGCGCGTGCGACCCGGCGCGCTGCCAAGGCTGGTGCCGGCATGGGTGCTGTCTTCGCTCGGGCGCCGTTGACCCATTCCGTGGGGTTCGGCTCCCAAACGCGTCCCGTGCTCGCGTCGAGCGCGAAGTCGCCGCTCGCGGGTGCTCTCAGTTCGAACGCTTGACGCCCAGCGCCGAGTGAACTCACGCTCACCGTGCCGCGCTCAACATCGACATGGACGCGATCGGGCTGACGGTGCACCCGAAAGATGGTGCCCTTCACGGCGACGCGCGTCTGAGCCGCCTGCACCACAAACGAGTCTGGCTGAAGGCCGGGCGTTATCTCGGCACGCAGCTCACCTTGCGCGAGCTGGAGCACCAACGGAGCTTGCTTGAGCAGCGTGGCTTCGCCTCCCAAAAACAAAGTCCAAGTTCCTAAGCGCGCATCATGAATTGTGATGTCGGAATGGCTTGCCACGAAGTGATCACCCGCGCGGGTTTCGGTACTCTTCACGTGGCTCTTGGTCCAGGTGCGGTCGTTCACGCTACTGCTTTCGACAGGCGCCGCGAGGTTGCCCGCACGTTTCAGCGCGCTCTGGCCGGCGAGGCCTAACACCACGATCGCAGCTGCTGCAAACGCCCATAAAAGGGCAGCATGGGTGCGTTTTGGCGAACGAACTGGGTCGGCGGGCAGCTGGCCCTCAAGCTCCGCGAAGAGCTCAGACTCAAGCACAGCCCAGCGGATCGGCGGCGGCTCGGCGGCTTTCACTTCATCGACGACTTTTCGCACTCCGCGAAGTTCCAGGCTGGGATCGGTCATAGCAGCTCCTTGGCTGAGTCAAGATGCTGGGCGGTGAGGTGAGCCAGATAGGGCTCTTCCTTCAGCAGCAACGCAAGCTCTCTGCGCGCATAAAACAGCCGTGTTCGCACGGTGAGTGCCGGAGCGTTGACCGTGCTCGCTATTTCGGTGGGCGATAATCCTTCGATTTCATGCAGGATAAACACGGTTCGTTTTTTCTCGGTGAGGCGGTTCAGTAACCGGTAGAAAGCGGCGATGCGTTCGTGTCGCGCGAATTCCTCATCGGCTTTTGGGCGTTGCTCGTCCGCGGAGTCCAGAAGCGGCAGCACATCAAACACCGGACGGCTTTTGGCATGACGTCGGTGCATCAACACAACATTGACGGTCACACGGTGCAGCCAAGTGCTGAACTTCGACTCTGCTTTGAAGTCCTTGAGACTTCGAAATACTTGAACGAAGACTTCCTGGATGAGGTCTTCAAGGTCCGCGGATGGACCCAACATCCGATACACCACGCGTGCCACGTGCTCGCGATGTTGGATGAAGATTGCTCGGAAGGCCTGCTTGTCGCCTGTCCGGCAGTAATCGATGAGTGCCGCTAGCTCGGGGGGCTCTGCCACGCTCTGGAGAGTAGCCGAGCCTGCTGCTACCAGCTCAGTCTGAGCCGGAGCGTGAGGTTCTTTCACGACCGAGAAGAGAGGCATCTTCAAGGGTTAGTTGCCGAGGCGATGCTTGGTTTTCATCCTGTCAGGCTTCTTTTCGCCCTCGGCTTAGTATCCCCAAATGAGAAACGCCCAAGGCCACCGTACGGTAGCGTTGGGCGTCGAGGTTGGCTCCGAGGCGCTTAAAAAAGGGCTTTGAGCTCGATCGGGGTGTTCTTGCGTTGTGTGAGGATGTGGTTCACGGCACGCAAGATCCGCTGCTTATTGGGGCCCGTCACGCGCTTGGTGTCGGTGGCGCGCGCCAAGAGTACGGGGCTCGCGCCGCGCCCGGAACGGGGCTTGCGCATGGCCTTTTTCTCTTCTGCGGTTTGCGTGGGTGCGCCCTCTTGTTTGGCGTTTCGCTTGGCCAGCTTGGCCTGGCGATCCTCAAGGCGAAGGCGTTCCAGCTCGTGGGACGCGGCAATGACGCGACGCGGGTCGATCTTATTTTCCTTCAGGAACTGGGCGAACTTGCTTTCCATAAACGTGGGACTCGCTTGAATCTGGTGGAGGCGCGGGCGCCCCCGATTTATTGAGGGGCCGGGACGCTAGCACCGAGGCCTTCGAGGTCAAAGGTCCTCTTCGGTGGATCCGGCACGGGCCTGCCCGCCGCCCGCACGCCACTTGGCCCACGCAGCCATTTTCAGCCATCCTTGAGCTAATCGCATGCATGCTCAGGCACAAAAAGACGTGGCCGCCGCCGCTCGTTTCGTCCGCACCCAGGGGAGCCAGGCCCCGTTCGTGGGTGCGGTGCTGGGTTCGGGGCTTGGGGAATTGGTGCGCGAACTCCGGAGCCCCAAGGAGATTGCCTACGCCGATATCCCTCACATGCCGCGTTCAACCGTTGCCGGGCACGCGGGTAAGTTGTGGTTCGGCGAACTGGGCGGGCAACGGGTGGCTTGCCTTCAAGGGCGCGTTCATTCGTACGAAGGCCACGCGCCGGAGCAGGTTGTATTTGGTGTGCGATTGTTGGCGGAGCTTGGGTGTAAAGCTGTTATTGTGACGAATGCAGCAGGAGGCATCCGCGCGGATCTGAACGCGGGCGATCTTATGCTCATTACTGATCACCTGAACCTCACTTCGCAAAGTCCGCTCATCGGCTCCGCTCCTTCCGTCGGGGAGCGGTTCATCGACATGACCGAGGCTTACGATCCCGGGCTCCGGGCTGCGGCGCGGACCGCTGCACAGGTGACTCAGATCCCGATATTGGAGGGCGTTTATGCATCACTCCTCGGTCCCAGTTACGAGACACCGGCTGAAGTGCGCATGTTAGGTCAGCTCGGTGCCGACGCCGTTGGGATGAGCACGGTTTTGGAAGTCTTGGCCCTACGTCAGCTGGGTGTACGTGTCGGCGGGTTGAGCCTGATCTCCAATCAAGCTGCGGGGATTTCCAAGACTAACCTTTCACATGCCGAGGTGCAGGCCACCGCCCTCAAAGCCAAACCGCGTCTCGCCAGTTTCATGCGTGCGTGGATCACGGCACTCGGAGACTCGCTGTGATGGCTGGGCTCCCGCCCGAGGGACTAGACCAAGAGCTGATTCTTGCAGCCAAAGCGGCACAGAGTCGCGCCTATGCGCCCTATTCGAAGTTTCGGGTGGGAGCCGCGATTCGCACTGAAAATGGCCAGATCTTCAGCGGATGCAATGTGGAGAACGCTTCGTTTGGCGCAACCATCTGCGCAGAACGTGTAGCAATTACCAAGATGGTCAGCGAGGGCGCAAGCCGACCGGTTGCTGTTGCCATCTATACCGAAGCCGAAGAGCTGACGATGCCGTGTGGGCTTTGTAGGCAAGTGCTTGCTGAGTTCGCAACGGATCTGCGAGTGCTCTTGGCAGGGCCCAAGCAAACGGCCGAAATGTCGCTGGCAGAGCTTTTCCCAAACCCCTTCTCGTTTACAAAAGAAGCTTGAAGCCGCTCGGAAATCAGCCCGCGCCTGGGTAGGCTGTGCAGATCCGCCCCGGTCACGCTATCTTAGCTGCATGGCTAGGCCTCAAGGTCCGCTCCCCCAGCTCCTGCCGGGGACCCCGCCTGAGCTTGTGGTGTACGATGAGCCCCAGCGCTGCCCGTATTTGCTGAATCGGATCGCGCGCATGCCGTTGCGCCTGCCTGCGCGCCAGCTGCGACCTTCCGAGCTTGATCAACGGCTGAGTGTCGGTGATCGGCGTCAGGGCTTCGTGCTTTACAGGACGGCGTGCTCGGGTTGCCGTGCTTGTGAACCCGTGCGGGTGCCGGTTGAAACGTTTCGCTACAATCGCGCCTTCCGACGGGTGTTTCAGCGGGGTGAGCGTGAGCTTTCGGTGGATATCGGTTTCCCTTTGGCCGACGAGGAACGCGTACAACTTTACAACAAGCACAAGCTCGGCCGAGGCCTCGGCGATGGGCAGCCGCCGATAGATCTTGAGGGCTATCGCGACTTTCTGGTGAACAGCTGCTGTGAGAGTTTGGAGCTGCGATTTCGGATTGGGCAAAAGCTCGTAGGGATTGCAGTGGCCGATCGCGGCAAAACTTCACTGTCTGCCGTGTATTGTTTTTACGATCCTGAGCACTCCCGATTAGGCATCGGAACCTACTCGATCTTGAAGCAGATCGAGCTGTGCAAAGATTGGGGCCTCAGCTACTTATACTTGGGTTTGTACATCAAAGAGAGCGACGTGATGCGCTACAAAGCGCGATTCTCACCCCAGCAAAGGCTCATCGCAGGCGCTTGGCACGAATTTTCAGTCGAGTGAGCGGCTTTCGGTTTCTTCAATCTGGGCCAGGGCGGCGGCCAGCGCATCCTTGGCTCGTTCGTGGGAGCCGCGATCTTGCTCCCATTTAGTGCGGGCGCGCTGGTTGCGATCCTGCTCCTCTTTCAAGGCTGATTTTGTTTCGCCGAGTTCTGTGCCGAGGCTTTCACGGGTGTTGGCAAGCTCAACTCGGAGCTGATCACGCTCGCGACTCACTTCTGCGGCGCGATTCTGCGCCTGGCTGAGTTCTGCACCCAGCTCGGCATTCAGCCGCTCAATCTCCTGCCGCGCCTTCTGTTGGGCTTCAGCAACATCGCTCAAGGCTTGTGCCCGGGCGGTTTCGATCTCCCGGGTGAGACGAATGTTGGTGTCGTTCAGTAGCTCTTGAACTGAGGCGAGTTCAGTTTGGAAGGTTTGGGTGTCAGCTTGCTCTTTGGTCGAACGCGCCTCAAGCTCTGCGAGCTTCTGGTTGAGTTCATTCACGCGTTGAGTGGCGGCTTGTTGCTCTTCTTGGCGTTCAAGCTGGATACGCTCAAGGTCCCGCGCAAGGCCGTCTTTGAGCCCCAAAAGCTCAGCCCGTTCTTCATTCAGGCGCTCCAAGGCGTGTTGTTGTTCTTGATTGAGGCTATCAGTACGGGCTTGGCTAGCTTGGTCCCAAGCGAGCCGTTGCTCGGTCAACGTCGCTTCGGCAGCGCTCCGAGCTTCTTCGAGTAAGCGCTGTGTTTCCTCGACGTGGGCCGCTTGTTGCTGCAACGTGAGCTGTTCCTGCGCTGTTTTTTGTTCGAGTAGTGCGCTCTCATGCGCTGCTCGGAGCCCGGCTTCCGTATTTCCTAGTTCCCGAGCGGCTTCCTCAGCATGTCTGCGAGTTTCCTCGAGCAGCTCCGCTTCGGCTGCTTCCTTAGCGCGCGCTAACGCCTCGGCCAAGCTCTGCTCAAAGCCCTGTTGGGCTTCGGCGAGTGCGGCTTGCCGCTTCTCCCCCAGGCTCGCTAGCTGGCTTGAGTACTGGGCATCCAGCTGCTCAAGCGAAAGCCCGTGTTCCTGATCTTTCTTTTGAAGCTCAGCGTCGATCGTTGAACGGAGCTCGATGAACTCGCTCGCCTTGGCGTCATAGTCGGTACGGAGCTTTTCCGCCTTGCGCTTGTAGTCATCAGCGCGCTTGTTGGCCTGTTCCTTGTCACTCTTGAAGGCCTCGCTGCTGCGTTCAAGCTCGGCCGCGCGACGTTCGAGTTCGGCCGCGCGATCAGTGCTATCCGCTTTTTCTCGCTCCAGAGCCAACTGGCTGTCACGGACGTTGAGGAGCTCCTTTTCCTTGTGGCTGAGCTCATCGCGAACGTCCAGAATCTCTTTGTCTTTGCGATTGAGCTGCTCGCGGAGCTCTAGAAATTCTCGCGCTGAACCCCCACTTGTGTTTGCTGCGGGCTTCGCTTTGGCTTCGTCGAGCTCGCGCCGAAGCTTCTGCACTTCACTGTCTCGGGCGAGTTCACGCTGCAGGGAGTGCTCGAGTGACTGCGCCTTGGACCTTGCCTTTCCTAGTTCACTTTCGAGCTCCTGAACGCGAACTTCGAAGCGCGCACGTTCCTGATCAAAGGTGATCGGGATGCTGCTGGTTGTCGGCCGTGGGGGCAACGACGATGCACGCGGGGGAGAAGAGGTGATGGGTGCAGGTGCCGGAGGGTTCACGACCTCAATCTCAGGCAGCCGGCTCGGTGGAGGAAGAGAATCAAGAATTGCGTCTTCGAAGTCTTCCTCAGCGGAAAGTTCGTCGGCAGCCTCGAGTGCATCCTCATGCTCTTCCGCGGCGAGCGGAGGCTCGGAAACCGAGGGAGTTGGCTCCGGGGCGTCGGCAAGCTCCTCAAGCTCCAATTCAGACGAGATATTATCGCTCTGAGGCTCAAGCTGTTGAGCTGCTTCGGCGGGCGTTTCCAAAATCGCGTCAAATGCATCATCCGCAAAATCTTCAACGTCCGCGTCCACGAAGCTTGGGCGCTCTTCGGTCTCGAATTCGGGCTCGGCATTGATCGGCTGATCGCCTTCTAAGAACTCCGATTCCAACAGCTCTTCGTCGATCGTCCCTTCGCTCACCTCCAAGTCGGGTGAGTCCTCGATCACGATCTCTTCCTCCAGGAGGCTGTCCTCATCGGGCGCTGCTGTGGCTTCCGGAGCGTCGGCTGAGAGCGGCACGTACGGGTGGATTTTTTGGACAAGCTCAAACACGCTAATGGGCTTGTGCAGGTAGTCCTCGGCTCGGGTACGCAGGCGGCGATGCTGCTCGAAGGTTTCTTCGGTGGAATCCGAACTCATAATGATAAGGGGTACGGACTTCAGCGCGGCGTCTCGCTTGAGCTTGTTGCAGACGCTGAAACCGTTCATCTTCGGCAGCTCAATGGCGAGCAGGATGAGGTCAGGTTTGTGGGCGGAGGCCGCTTGCAATCCTGACGTCGCATCATCGACAACGGTTATTTCGCAGCCGTAGGCGGCTAGTCCCGTGCGCAGCTCTTCCGCGAAGCCGGGATCACTTTCAAAAACCAGAACCTTGGTGGGCATAGTAATCTTCCGAGAGCTAACGCTCACTTGATGCACTATTCCAAAGATATCGGCGCACCCCGAAGGGGTCAAACTCCCGCTCAGCGAGAATCTTGGTCGCTCAGCCGTGGGGCGTTCGCGCGGCTTTTTCGGCGTGGCCGCTCATGTGGGTGCGCCGATGCAGCGCTTCAATAACTGCACGCAGCGATACATCGCGGAGTCTGAGCCCGACCAGTATGTGGTACAGCAAATCCGCCGCTTCGGCAGCGACGCGTTCGTCTGACTCGTTCGCAAGCGCTTGCCCGAGCTCGCCGGCTTCTTCAGTGAGCTTCTCCGAAATCTTGGTCGGGCCTGCTTCGAGCAGCGAGCGCGTGTAGCTTTTCTGGGCTGTGCTCGATCGGCGAGATTGGATGGTTTGTTCCAGCTCTTGGAGGAAGGCCACAGCCTCGGATGCCTGGTCTTCGAGAGAGCCGTCTTGCTGCACCTGCCTGAAGAAGCAACTGGGGCGGCCCGTGTGACAGGTTGGCCCCTGCGGATCCACCAGCAGCAAGAGGGTGTCAGCGTCGCAGTCGGCCACGACGGATTTTACGAACAGTACGTGTCCGCTCGTTTCCCCTTTCATCCAAAGGCGCTGCTTCGAGCGACTATAAAAAACTGCTCGTCCTGATTCGAGCGTTTTCTCCAGCGCTTCGCGATTCATGTACCCCACCATGCGAACCTGCCCAGACAGATGGTCTTGAGCAACGGCAGGTAACAGACCTTCGGAGTCGAATTTGAGAGAAACAGGTGGTGTGGTTGATGGGGACACAGCGCGCGCAGCCTAGCGGCGCTTGCCCTGGGATTCAAAAAGAGGTCGGCGCCCGCCTGGGAACGGGGAGAAGCGTAGGGGGGACGCTCTCGTTCCCCGTTGGGCAGAGGGGGGCGGGTTGCTGCGGCACTTCTTGCGAAGCGCGCCCAGTGGGCGCCGACAGCTTTGAATCTAATGCCGGGCCAGCCGTGCGCCAGTGCCTGCGCCAAAAGATTCTTTGCCAGGCCTGCGACGGTACTGACTGCGCGCGTCAGATGCGTTCGAGGATCGTCGCGATACCCATCCCGCCGCCAATGCAAAGCGTGACCAAGGCTGTGGAAAGCCCGCGTCGCTCCAATTCGTCAAGAGCAGTCCCGATCAAGATCGCGCCTGTGGCGCCCAACGGATGCCCAAGCGCGATGGCTCCGCCGTTCACGTTTACCTTGGAGGGGTCAATTCCAAGCTCTCTGATGGTCTGAAGTGGAACGGTGGCGAAAGCTTCGTTGATCTCCCAAAGATCAATATCAGAGGCGTGCATTTTAGCCTTTTTGAGGGCTCGTTGGGATGCCGGTGCGGGTGCCGTCAACATGATAATCGGCTCGGAGCCGTACGTCGCGCAAGCACGGATGCGAGCGCGCGGCTTTAACTGCCGTTCCTTTACGTAACTTTCAGAAGCGATCACCACTAGCGCGGCGCCGTCCACGATGCCGCTGGAATTCCCAGCATGATGATGATGTTGGATCTTCCTGGCTTGCGGATAAGCGGCAAGCGCGAGCTGATCCAGCGTTTCTCCGTTGGGCCCCACTGCTGTTTGCCCGAGTTGCTCAAAAGCCGGGCGCAGCTGTCCGAGCGTTTCGAGCGAGGTATCGGGCCTGGGCAGCTCGTCCTTTTCCAGAACAATATCGCCCTCGGCATTTTTCACAGCGAACAAGCTGCCCGCGAAATGGTTCCCGCTGCTGGCTAGACCTGCTTTGCGTTGGCTCTCGACCGCAAAACTGTCGAGGGCGGCGCGGTCGAAGCCTTCGAGCGTCGCGATCAGATCGGCGCTGATCCCCTGCGGCACCTGGAAAATGCGCTTTCGGAGCTCAAGATTGTTGCCGTCCATCCCAGCTTCATCCGACCCCATGGGAACGCGCGACATGCTCTCGACGCCACCCGCAAGCACCAGGTCCTGCTGGCCGCTCATCACCCCCATGGCTGCAAAATTGACCGCCTGCAGCCCGGAGCCGCAAAACCGGTTGAGTGTCACTCCCGTTGTCGATTGAGGCAGCGTGGAGCGGAGTACGGCATTCCGCGCGAGATTGGCACCCTGCTCGCGAACCTGGGTGACCGAGCCCACGATCAGATCCTCCACATCTGCGCCGGAAAATCGCGTACGGGCCAGCAGCTGATCAATGGTTTGCACCAGCAGCTCCTGCGGATGGAGCCCGCTCAAGGCGCCTTTACCAGCTTTGCCGCGACCGCGGGGTGTGCGTACTGCGTCGAGAATATAGGCGTAAGTCATCGGCTAGTTCGATCCTTTGGCTATTCCTCCGGAACCAGTGGTGGCACCGAGGCACGGGGTAAAGCAGGCGAGGCAAGGCGCTCAGCGAGGTGTGTCACCAGGTCAATTTTGGTGACAAGACCGAGCAGTTTGCCATTTTCGAGCACAATCGCGAGCTTGGCTTGGCCCAGCACCGTCTGGAATTGCTCGATTCTTGTATCGGGAGAAACCGTCGCGTAATCGCTTTCTATCAAGGCTTCGACGCTCGAGTCCAAGGTGCCTGTTTGTGAAACGAGATGCCGCAGCAGATCGACCTCGTGCACGATTCCTAAAAACTGATCCCCGTCCATCACCGGCAATTGGCTTATCCCACGTGAACGGAGCTTAGCGATCGCCTCGCGCACGCTCGCTCGGGGGCTGATGGTGATGAGCTCACTCGGTTTGGAAAGCAACAGCTCGCGCACCGTACCGAGACTGGGGCCCTCTTCGAGGAAGCCGTTCTCCCGCATCCAATTGTCGTCAAAGATCTTCGAGAGATATTTCTGCGCTGAGTCTGGCAAGAGGACCAAAATATTCATCTCTCGATCCATCTTCTTCGCGTACTTGATGGCGCCCGCCACCGCGGCTCCAGCCGAACCGCCGACGTACACGCCTTCACGCCGCACCAGATCTCGCGTCATCAGGAAGCATTCTTTATCGTCCACGCGCACGATATCGTCCAAGATCGAGATGTTCATGGTCGACGGCAGGAAATCTTCGCCAATGCCTTCAACCTTGTAAGAAAAGGGCTGCGTGAGCCGGCCGGATTTCACAAAATCGTAGTACAGGGAGCCGACGGGGTCGACACCAATCAGCTGTATTTCAGGCTTCTTTTCCTTGAGGTACTTTCCAATCCCACTGACGGTACCCCCGGTACCCATGCCGGTGACGAAGGCGTCCAGCTCGGAGCCGCACTGTTCCCAAATCTCCGGACCTGTTGAGAGGTAGTGTGCCTCAGGGTTGGCAGGGTTGTGGTATTGATTAGCGTAGAAGGAGTTGGGCGTCTCCTCGGAAAGCTTTTTGGCAACGCAGTAGAAGCTTCGGGGATCGTCGGCAGCGACCGCTGTCGGGCAAACGACCACGCGTGCGCCGAAGGCGCGCAGTGAGTCAATCTTTTCCTGACTCATCTTGTCGGGCATCACAAATATGCAGCGATAACCTAAAACGGCAGCATGCATCGCCAGCGCAGCCCCGGTGTTTCCGCTCGTGGCTTCGATGATCGTGCCGCCGGGCTTCAGGCCTTGCTCCACCGCGCGCTTCAGCATGTTCTTCGCGACGCGGTCCTTGTGGCTGCCACCGGGATTCAGAAACTCGCACTTGCCGTAGAGTTCCGCACGCAGGCCTTCAGCTACGCGGTTCAGGCGTATGATGGGTGTTCCGCCAATTGCATCCGTAATGTGGGAAAGAGCGCCCTTCATCATGGCGTAAGTATGACGCGGTTCTCTGGCGCTGACACGTGTCTGTTGGACAGCAAAGCTTGGCGCGCCCGCTACCCACATTGGCTCCTGGCTCGAACTGGGGGAAAAATCACTGCTTAGCGAGGTTCTCGGGCGACGATTGCCGACAATTGCCGGCCGCTCGCCGCGCCCGAGGCGCGGAATGAAAAGAAGTGATCCGGTTCGAAAAAGGTGCAACCACCGACCCGGTCGACCTCAAGCACACCGCCCGCACTTAACTGCGCTTGAGCAATCTTCCGCAGATCGACGTGAGGCTTGGCAAACGAGGCGCGGTCGACCGCTTCCAGGCCAGGAGCCGCCCTCTCGAGCTGAGCCGCCACGTCCTCAGAGATTTCATAGGCGCCCACTGAAATGTGAGGCCCGATGGCGGCCAGGAATCGCGCGTTCCCCCCGCTCAGGCGGTTCAGGGCCAAGAGTGCACTCGGAATAACGCCCGCAACCAGCCCCCGCCAACCCGCGTGGATCGCCGCAACCGCACCGCTAGCCAAGTCTGCGACCAAGATCGGCACACAATCTGCCGTGCGCACCGCGCACGCGACGTGCTGGCAATCTGAGATCACGGCATCCCCGGCGAGGTGCTCCGTTGTTGAGCGCACCGCCTCGTTGGAAAGCGCCACCCAGTCTTTGCCGTGAACTTGATTCAAGTGGCAAACGCTGGCATTCGCGACGCCGAGCAGTACGCTCGCCCGTTCGAAGTTTTCGTGAACATTCTCCGGCGTGTCTCCGACCGAAGCCGAGAAATTGAGGGACTCAAAGGAGCCGCTCGAAACTCCACCCAGCCGAGTGAAGAATGCGTGGCGGAAGCCGGCGTTCGTCAGGCGAGGACTTACCAGAAAGTGAGTGGCCTCCATCTTGAGCACCCAGGATACGCTGCCCCGACAGGCTTTTGCGAGGGGTGGCTCGTGGGCACTCCCAAGTTCTGGTAATGAATTAAGCGATGCGGCCGAAGGATCCTTTCATAGGTCGACAGCTGGTCGACGGCCAGTTCGAGGTGCTTCAGAAGATCGGAAGCGGGGGCATGGGGTCGGTCTACAAGGCCTCGCAGCCCGCCGTGAATCGCATGGTCGCGATCAAGATCCTGCACCCCAAGCTTGCCAACCGTAAAGATCTCGCGTCGCGGTTTCGCAGGGAAGCCCGGGCGATGAGCCAGCTCACGCATCCTAACACCGTCAAGGTGTTCTCCTACGGCGAGCTCGACGAGGACGGGTCGCTCTACATTGTGATGGAGATGCTTGAGGGGCGGAACCTCAATCAGGCGATTCGAAAAGATGGTCGAATGCCAGTGGGGAAAGCCGTTTCCCTGCTGGTGCAAGTGTGCAACGCTCTCCAAGAGGCGCACGAGCTAGGCATTGTGCATCGCGACCTGAAGCCTGAGAACATTTTCTTGTGCACGCAGGGCGAATTGCATGATTTTCCCAAGGTCCTGGATTTTGGGTTAGCTAAAGTTACTGAACAACAGATGCAGCCGGGCTCACTAATTCTGACCCAGGAGGGGATGGTATTTGGCACGCCTGAATTCATGAGCCCTGAGCAGGCCCAGGGGCGAACGCTGGACGCTCGTAGCGACATTTATTCGCTCGCGGTGATCTTGTATGAAGCGTTAACCGGGAAGCTGCCGTTTGTTTCGCGCACTCCGATGGAATTCATCCAGAAGCACGTCTCCGAACCCATCATCCCGCTTGGGGAACGCGTGCCCGGGCTTGAATTCCCGGCGGGTTTGGCCGAGGTCGTCGCAAAAGCGCTCGCGAAGAAGCCCGCCCAGCGCTACCAATCCGCTTCCGAGTTTGCAGGCGCGTTGCTCCCGTACCAAGATGGGTCCGGCCCTCC
>Ga0163155_10000646_pt1 | contig 42930 bp, 39 predicted proteins | sample OliLakLV19SP4G1_FD_148611 | JGI IMG/M metagenome (GOLD analysis project Ga0163155, IMG submission 148611) | Freshwater microbial mat bacterial communities from Lake Vanda, McMurdo Dry Valleys, Antarctica - Oligotrophic Lake LV.19.SP4.G1 | ecosystem: Environmental > Aquatic > Freshwater > Lake >... | reverse complement strand
TCCTTGTTTTCAATTTTAGTGTTGCCATACGCGAAGCTACGCCGTTGACGCTCCTGCTGCTGCGATGTCATCTGCACCCTCTTCGCAATCTCGAGCAATTGGTTCAATTTGTCGTTCGACATGGGTTTCGTTGCTCCTACGCTGAACAGGCGTACACGGCAACATGAGCCGTAAGAATTGCAAATTGGGCAACATCCACAGTTTTGACAGCGAGCAGCCGGCAGAGATGCAGAAAATCATCGACGCCTAGAAGACCATCAGCCTAGCCGCTTTACCACTCGCTCCAGCGTGCAATTCAGCCATTGATCGGTTCTGGCACACATTCGGGTCCCACCGAAGCATCTTCTCCCTGCAAGCTAACGACAAATTGCGTCAGCGAACGCCCGAAGCATGGCCCCGTTTCGCAGACGCCGGTGTCTGCATGGAACAGCGCTGCGTGGTTTTTGCAGTATATCCGTTCGATGTTGGTATCGAAGAAGTGGCCATCGCCCAGATCGAGTTCAAGAGTGAAATGAGGGCATTCGTTGAGAAACGCCCGCAGCTCTCCGCGAAATCGCAAGAGGAACGCCTCCCGTTCGCGGCCGCCGTATTCCAGAGCAAACCTAAGGCTTGCTCCTTCCTCCAGCAGCGCTGCGCCACGCACGAGAACCGAACCTGCCAAAGCCATGCTCGCAGTTTGGCTTGATTCCTGAACTCAAACAACCAGCATAAGGCGCAAAGAATAGCGATTTTACCCCGTTCGTTTGAGATCCGCCGAGCTAGCCGATGACGGCAGACTGCGGGTTTCGTATCCTTTTGGATCGTGCCTCCGCTGACTACCCCCGATTACGAACTGGTGCCGCTGGTCCCTGATTTGCGTGTTGCGGTGCCGCGTTCGCTCGACCTCATCACGCACTACGTCCTCAAGGAACAAGGGGATTGGTTTGAAGCTGAGCTTGCGTTCGTGCGAGCGCTGGTGCGCCCCGGGATGAATGTGCTCGATATTGGTGCCAATTACGGCGTCTACGCTCTCACGATGGGCCGTTGCGTTTCGCCTTCCGGAAAAGTGTGGGCATTCGAACCCACGCACGCCACCGCGGCTTTTTTGCGCATCAGTGTGACCGAAAACGGTCTCTCGAATGTGGAAGTGATCGAGGCAGGCTTGTCCAATCGGGAAGGCAACGCCGTGCTCTTCACCCACGAAAATGCTGAACTCAATACGCTCAATCCCGGGACAGAAGGCGGCACTACCGAAACGATTCAATTGCGGACGCTCGATGCTTGCGCAGCAGAATTCGGTTGGAACAACATTTCTTTCCTCAAGCTCGACGCCGAGGGCGAAGAGGAACGCATTCTCGAAGGTGGTCGCCAGTTCATCGCAGCCAACGATCCACTGTGCCTTTTTGAGCTAAAACACGGAACGTTCGTGAACACGGCGCTGCTCAGTGCGTTTCAAGACCTGGGGCTAGTGCTTTACCGCTTGGTGCCCGGGCTCAACGTGCTGGTGCCGTTTTCCCCTGAGATCGCACCTGATCCGTTCCAGCTGAATCTGTTCGCTTGTTCGCCCGAACGGGCCCGAGAATGCGCGAAGCTTGGTTTCCTGGCTAACAGCCTCGGCAACGCACAGTCACTCGACGTGGGAGAGCGCTGGTCATCACTGGCCGCAGAGTGGCCCTACGCGCGTGAACTCAGCGTGCGCTGGGCAGAATCCCGTACGACATCCTCAGGCGAAGAACGTGAGCAGGTTGAGGAGCGTGAGCAGGTTGAGGGCGCGCTTGGCGGGTATGCGCTCGCTCGCGACCGGAGTGTGCCTGCCGAGATCCGCTACGCGGCACTGCAAGCTGCCTTCAACACCTTGACTAGCCTGCTTAAGGGGGCCCCGCGCCTGTCCCGATTTCTCTCGCTGGCGCGTGTTGCCGACGAGCTGGGCCATCGCATGCTGGCCATCCATTCGCTAGACGCGGTGCTCTCACTGCTCGACCAAGGTGTTCGCTTTGAGTTAGACGAACCGTTCTTGTCTCCCAACCCACGTTTCGACCACGTCGATCCGGGAACTGAGCTTGAGAAGTGGTGCCTCGCCGCAACGATCGAGCAGCTCGAGCGCCTCTCGCACTACTCCTCGTTTTATACCAAAGACGCCAGCCTTCCGAGGCTTCGCTGCTTTGCGGAGCTCGGATTCCCTGGCTCAGAAATGGCGCGGCGTCTTGAACTCGTCTTGGCACGGACGTCCGCGTGAACCGCATCGAGCAACTCACGGCCGCCGCAGCTTGGCATCGACAAGGGCACCTGGCTGAAGCTGAAGCCGTTTACGGCGAACTCTTACGAGCGAATCCCAACGACGCCGATGCCCTACAGCTGAGCGGGCTCATTTGTTATCAGCGCGGGGAGTATCAGCGTGCGATTGAGCTCATGGAAGCGGCAGTCCGACGCGGCCGTGTCCGTGCCTACGTGCACGTCAACCTGGGAGCCGCTTACCGAGCGCTTGGGCGACTCGGTGATGCTATCAAGCAGTATAAATCAGCACTAAAGCTCGAACCGACCTCGAAAGAAGCCCACAACAACCTGGCCAACGTGCTGCAGCTGACGGGCGACACAGAGGGCGCCCTCAGACACCAGAAGCAGGCGATCGCGATCTCGACTGAGGGCGACGCGCCCTCCAACCTACTCTACACGTTGAACCTGCTCGGCGGGTTGCCCGCTTCGGAGATCGCGCGCCAGCACCGTGCGTGGGGCGATGCCTGTCCGGGCCTTTCACTCAACTCAACGCACAGCAATCTTAAGGAGCCAACGCGCAAGCTGCGTGTGGGTTACGTTTCTTCGGACTTCTGCACCCACTCGGTCGCGTTCTTTTTGGCTCCGTTGTTCGAAGCGCATGACCGTTCGAAAGTCGAAATCCTCTGTTATTCTGGAGGATTTCGCCACGATGCAACGACCACACGCTTAAAAGAGCTGGCGAGCGAATGGGTGGACATCTCAGCCATGAGCGATGACGCCGCCGCCGAGCGCATGCGTGAGGATCGCGTCGACATCCTGGTGGATCTCGCGGGCCATACGCGCGGTCATCGCTTGGGCGTGTTTGCAAGAGCGCCCGCACCCGTTCAGGTGACTTGGCTCGGCTATCCGAATACCACGGGCCTGCGAACGATCGGCTATCGTATCACCGACGCCATTGTGGATCCTGTGGGTGCCGTTGAGACGGACCACACTGAACAGCTGGTGCGCCTTCAGAATGGCTTTCTATGCTACGAGCCTTGGGATACGGCCCCGGATGTCGCGCTACCGCCATTCGCAACGAGTGGGAAGATCACGTTCGGCTCGTTCAACAATCTGGCGAAGGTCGGCCCTTCTGTGATTGCCGCCTGGAGCCGCATCCTCCGCATCGTGGAGGGCTCACGCCTCATTCTCAAGGCAATGCCGTTTGCGGACTCCGGGGTGCAGAGGCTGTTCGAAGCCCGCTTTGAGGCCCACGGCGTCGCTCGGCGCCAACTTCAGTTCTTTCCCGAGGCTGCAAGCGTCGACGTACATCTGGCGCGCTACGCAGAGGTTGATATTGCGCTTGATCCGTTCCCGTATTGCGGCACCACCACGACCTGTGAGGCACTTTGGATGGGGGTTCCGGTGATCTCACTTGTCGGCGCCCGGCACGCATCGCGCGTGGGGCTCGACTTGCTCACGCGCGTGGGTCTGCCGGAATTCGCGGCTGAAAACCTCGACGCCTATGTGGCAGCGGCTGTTGAGCTGGCTGCCAACCCCGCGCGTCTTGCAACAGTGCGCTCGGATCTCCGCGGCCAAATGGCACGGTCCCCCCTGTGCGACGCGGTTCGCTTCGCGCGTGAGCTTGAGGCGGCATACCGTACGATGTGGGTCGCCTACTGCGACGTGAAGAGCATTCCCGATGCGGACAGCCTGCATTCCACGTGAACACAGCGATAACCTGCACGGAATAGTCTGCATGCGCTTGCAGGCGCCCCCTGGCACCGTTGCAATACTATGCGTGCGTGTGTAGGTGCGTTAAGCACTTCCTTGAAGCAACGCTGGATCGCAGCCAAAAAAGGCTCGAATCGGAAGATAAAGAATGATGTACAGCCTGCAAAAATTTGTTATGAAGGGAGAACACACGAAAGCAGCTTTCGTGACCACAACCGAGCGTGAGGGACCCCGTCCATGAATCATCTCAAGTTCTTGAGTGTCGGCCTATTGGTTTTGGCAGCAGCTCGTTGCAGTTCGAAACAGACTGTGGGAGGCCCCGCGGGGGACATGGGGGCCGGTGCAGATTCATCGCTTGGAGGAGGAACAGGCCTAGGCACGGGCGGCTCGGGGATCAGCCTACCCGGCGGTATCACGCTGCCTGGCAGCTCGGCGGGTGCAGCCGGCATGTGCACCGATCCTAGCTGCATGATGAGTGGCCCCACGGGCGTCTGCGGAAACGCCGTCATCGAAAGTGGGGAGGTCTGCGACGATGGCAATTCGATTCCCGGCGATGGCTGCTCAGGCCTGTGTCGCGTTGAAGCCAATTACGCCTGCCCAGAAGTTGGCAAAGCGTGTGTGAGCACAATTGTGTGTGGGGATTCCGTGATCGGAAACGGTGAAGGCTGCGACGACGGGGATGCCGCCGCAGGCGACGGTTGTGATGCCAATTGCCAGGTAGAGGCTGGGTACGGCTGTGCCACGGCGGGGCTGGCGTGTGTGCCTGTTGCGAGCGCGGTTTGTGGCGACGGAGTTATCAACGCTGGAGAGAGCTGCGATGATGGCGGAGTTCTGCCTACCGACGGCTGCACGGCGAATTGCACGCTGGAGCCAGGCTTCAGCTGCCCTGTGCCAGGCATGCAGTGCCAAAAGGATGAATACTGCGGCAACGGGAACCTCGCCGATACCGAGCAGTGCGACGATGGCAATCCAGATCCCGGCGACGGCTGCACCGGCATCTGCACGCTCGAAACTTTCTACACCTGCCCAACGCCCGGACAATTGTGCGTGAGCACGATCGTTTGTGGTGACAGTATCGTCAACGGGGACGAAGCCTGCGACGACGGAAACAAGGTATCGGGTGACGGTTGCTTCCTGGATTGCAAGACGGGCGAGCCGGGATTTACCTGCCCCACAGCGCAAGGTGTGGGTGGTGCTTGCACGCCCGTACTAAAAGCGGAGTGCGGTGATTCGCGGCTAGATTTTGGCGAATACTGTGACGACGGGAACAAGACCGACACGGACGGTTGCACGCTTCTGTGTCAGGTCACGCCAGGCTACACCTGTCCCTCAGCTGGGCAAGCTTGCTCGCTTATCGAATGGTGCGGAGATGGAAAGCTGAATCTTGCACGTGGTGAACAGTGCGACGACGGCTCAAAGTGCGACAACAACGCAGCGTGCACAACGGACACGCAGTGTAACGGGATTGGAGGCGGGAAATGCCTGCCACGCGGTGGCGACGGTTGCGCCGCTGTCTGTGTGCTCGAAGCGGACTACGCCTGCCCTCAACCGGGCTCGCCTTGCGTTTCCACGGTGGTCTGCGGAGACGGCAATGTCACCGGCAACGAAACCTGTGATGACAAGAATGCTGTGGCTACCGATGGCTGCGCCAGCTGCCAGGTGGTTGCCGGCTGGGAGTGCCCGCTCGGGGGCGTCTGCCGCGCGAAACAGTGCGGTGATGGCATCAAGGCGGGCGGCGAAGAGTGTGACGACAAGAACACCGCCAACAGCGACGGTTGCAGCTCGAAATGCCTGCTTGAAAACGGCTACAAATGCCCAACCCAAGGCGTGGCCTGCGTGCCTACCGTCTGCAACGACAACAAAAAAGAGGGCAAAGAGCCGTGCGACGACGGCAACAAGGTCGTTGGCGATGGTTGCAACCCCTTCTGCGAGCTGGAACCCACCTGTCCGAGCGGTGGCGGAGCCTGCACATCGAGCTGTGGCGACGGCATCAAGCTGCCCAAGGACGCAGAGGAATGTGACGACGGCAACAACGTTTCAGGAGATGGCTGCTCAGCCACCTGCAAGGCGGAGGCAGGATTCAAGTGCACCGATGTGCTCTCCAGCTTGGGCAATACGCTTCGCATCCCGGTAACGTATCGCGACTTTAACCGCGAGCCGAAAACCGGGGACACGCGGCATCCCGATTTCGAAGCCTACGCCGGCGATGATGTCACGCCCAAGCTGGTTGAGGCCACACTGGGTGTAAACGGGAAGCCTGTGTACACAGGGATCTGTGAGTTCGGCAAAACGTTCACATTGGCGAATTGCCCCTATGATGAGCAGACCACCAGCAACGCCGCTTTCGATCAATGGTACCGAGACACACCGGGCGTGAACCTCACCACCATCGATCGTTTGACGTTGACCAAGGTGGGCGGTCAATACGAGTACTTGAGCGGCGATTTCTTCCCGCTGGATGGCAAAGGCTGGGTCGCCCAGGATAAGGAAGTCCCGGACAGTGGGCACAATTTCGGCTTCACGTCGGAGGTGATTTACTGGTTTGAGTACAAGGGCGGAGAAGTGCTCAGCTTCACCGGTGATGATGACGTTTGGGTGTTCATCAACGGCAAGCTTGCGGTAGATCTCGGCGGTTTGCACGGCGCAGTGAGCGGCAGCGTCACGTTGAATGCAGCGAAAGCAACGCAGCTGGGCCTCGTCGTCGGCAACGTGTATGAAATCGTACTATTTCACGCCGAGCGCCACACCGACGCCAGCAATTTCAATCTCACGTTAGGCAGCTTCGTCACTGCAAAAAGCAGCTGCGTCAGCGTGTGCGGCGACGCGATCGTGACTGCTAGCGAAGCCTGCGATCTTGGGACGGCGAAGAACACAGGCGCGTACGGCGGCTGCAAGAATGATTGCACGCTGGCCCCCCGCTGTGGCGATGCCACGCTTCAAACGCCGAGCGGCGAACAGTGCGATGATGGCGTCAACCTTTCGACTTACGGCGGAGCCCAACAAAAATGCGGACCGGGCTGCCAATGGGCACCGTACTGTGGCGATGCTGAAATCGGTTCTGGTGAACAGTGCGACAATGGCATCAACAATAAGTCTGGCGATGCCTACGCAGGCTGCTCCACCAGCTGCGTGCTTGGGGCGCGCTGCGGCGATGGTGTCATTACGAACGGAGAGGAATGCGACGCTGGTATCTTGAACGGCACGTCACAGAGCACGTGCGAAGCGACCTGCAAGCTCAAGTGCGGCAACGGCAGCATGGAAGCCGGTGAGCAATGTGACGATGGCAAGGCCAGCAATACGGGTGGCTATGGCAAATGCACGAATCAATGCTTGCTCGGTCCGAGCTGCGGGGACGGCGTCAAACAGACCGCCAACGGCGAGCAATGTGACGACGGTAAGAACGACGGCTCGTATGGCACTTGCGCTCCGCAATGCGTTCTCGGGCCGCGCTGTGGCGATGGAAGCGTTCAAGCAGGTGCAGGCGAAATCTGCGATGCGGGGGCGAACAACCAAAGTGTGAGCTCCGCCTATGGGAAACAGCTGTGTACCGCGGCGTGTCGCCCCGCACCGTACTGTGGCAACAAGGCGGTGGATGCTGGCTTCGCCGAAGTCTGTGACGACGGCCTCAACGACGGCAGCGCTGGCTCTTGCTCGGTAGACTGCAAGATGGCCATCCCGTCGGTCAAATGTGGCAACGGCATCCTTGACGCCAAGGAACAGTGCGACGCTGGCGCACAAAATGGCACCGCACAAAATACCTGCGACAGTCGATGTCGCACCAAATGTGGTAACGGCGTCAAAGATTCTGGTGAAGCCTGTGACGACGGCGTGAACAACGGAACCTACGGGTCTTGCACCACGACTTGCCAATTGGCAGGCTACTGCGGAGACAATCTCAAAAATGGCCCAGAAGAGTGCGATCTTGGCGGTAGCAACCAAGTGAATCCCTACGGTCCCGGCCTCTGCACCACCGCTTGTCGCAATGCCTCCAAGTGTGGTGATGGTCGCATCCAGATCGACTCGGGTGAGCAGTGTGACGGCGACCCCGGCTGCACGAGCCTGTGCAAGTGGAGTATAGTGAGGTAGCGATCGCGGCCGAAGGGCGAAAGCGGGACCTTACGAGCGCGGCAGGACCTGAGCACCGCTTAACCCAAGGTGGTGGTCCGTGGACCAGACACACTTGATTTTCCGCTGCTCCAAGTGAACGAGGCTCGACGCGTCGGTGTACGACAACTTGGTTCCGCGAAATCGGTCCAGCATGCGCACCACCGCGGTGTGGTGGTCTCGGGTCGCGTCCAATAGCACTAGCCCCTTGAGATTATCGATCAGCTGTCGAAACGCGCGCGCCTGTTCCTCGCCCATGCGATGGAGGAACCAAGTGTAGGTTTCTGAGACGACGAGAACGGAGGTGCTCCATTTGGGGGTTGAACCACCGAACAAGGCCAGGGCCTGCTGGTGCCAGCGGTCCTTCCGACTCATCAGAGCTATGAAAATCCCGCTATCGAGGAAGGCTGCAGTGCTCACGGCGCCTCACGGCCGTAGACCACTTCGTCGACCGATTCACTATCCGACAGTGAGCCCTCGACAATGCCGGCGAACGCCATCCACGGTTTGTCGGAGGGCTCTTTGGCTACCACTTCCTCAAGGCCGCGCCGACACAGCTCGGCCAAAGAAATGCCCTTCCGTTTGGCCACGATCTTGGCCCGGCGATAGAGCTGCTCATCGACGGAAATCTGTGTGCGCACCATGTTATCATGATACAATGAGATGATAACAGAGGCAAGCTCGCCGGATTCCAACGGCGTGTTGCAGCAGCGGAGCCCTCTCGCGCACCCAAAAGTCCGTCACGGCGAGCCCGCAGGCGGAACTTTTGCTGGCTGGCCAGCCCCGGTGCGTTCCGGGAGCTTTCGTGCGATACCTGCTGGCATGGCCCTCCACGAGATACTCGCGACCAAACCCGCGGAAGTCATGCTTCGTTGGAAAGAGCAGGTCCGAGGCACGCTCGCCCCCGAGGCGATGCCGGCGGTCGAACTCATCAATCACCTGCCAGAGTTTGTGGACGAGATCCTCGCCGCCTTGCGGGAAGACGCAGGTCTCTCATCGGTAGGTCCTTCTCCCGAGCGTAGTGCGACCGCAGCTGGGCACGGGGAACAGCGGCTCCGCCTTGGTTTCAGCCTCGATTCCGTCGTCCGCGAATACGGAGCGTTGCGTGACGCCATCATCGCCACGGCGCGGGACGCCGGCGAGCAGATCACTTTTCGAGAAATGCAGGTCGTCTTCGACTGCATGATCACGGGGATTGCACACGCCGTCTCGGAGTACACGCACCAACGAGACGCCGAGCTGATGCGGCATGCCAACGAGCATTTCGCGTTCATCGCCCATGAGTTGCGCAATCCGCTCTCCGCCGCAACGTTGGCGTTCCAGCAGCTCAAGACCAAGGGACAGCTTCCCACCGAGGGTCGCGCAGTCGGTGCTCTCGAGCGAGGTCTGCAACGTACGAGTGAACTCGTCGAGCAGACACTGCAGACCGCGCGCGTCGCGTCGGGCATTGAGCTTCGCAGGCAGTGGACGACCCTCGGGTCCCTCTTCGAGGACGTCGAGATGGGCGCGATCGCCGAAGCGGAATCGAAAAAAGTCGATATTCGCGTGGTGCTTGAAAAGGACGAACGTGTGCACCTCGATGTTCGACTGGTTCGCTCTGCGTTGGGCAATTTGCTCCGCAATGCGGTGAAGTACACGCATGAGGGAGGCATCGTCGAGCTACGCGGGGCCATCACGAACGGGCGTGCAGTGATCGAAATCGAAGACCGTTGTGGAGGGCTCGAACCTGGGAAAGTCGAGGCCGCGTTTGCCCCGTTTGTGCGTCTCGACAACCGCCAAAGTGGATTCGGCTTGGGCCTCGCCATTGCCAAGCAAGCCGTCGACGCCCATGGCGGAAACATTCGCGTTCAGAACCTTCCCGGCAAGGGCTGCATCTTCGTGCTTGAGCTACCCGTCACGGTGGAGTGAGCTTCCGCTCAGAGTCTCCGCCGTTGCCGATGATCGCATTCCTATATCGGTTGGTCTCCGTCTGGTCGTCGGTGGCGATCTGACAGGAGAACGCCTCGCTCCGACTCGTGCTTTCTACTCTGGTATCTGAGGCGTGGCCGAGACCTCGGAGGCGCTTACTTGCTTTTGACTTTGGAGCAGCGAAACCACCTGCGTGCCGACGGAAGCGACCGCATCGGCAAGAGCTGCGGAGAGCGTTGCCGCAAGACTTTGCTCAGGGTCGGCGCCGGCCTGTGCCGTCACCTCGCGCTCCAGCCGCAGGCTCTTTTCGAGGAGCGAGCGACGTTCGTCGCGCAGGCTGAAGGTCAGCGTAACCCGCGCTCGGGTTGGCTTACCACGCAGCTCCTCGAACGCCGTGAGCTCCACGTCCAGACTGGGGCCGGCACCCGTGACGATGCGTTGGAGGCCGCGCTGCTCGAACAGCTCATGTTCCAGTGCGCGTCGTAGGTAGGCCTCCGGTAGTTCTGTCCAGCGGCGATCGTCGTAGAAGCCCACCTCGGACCCGCTCAGGCGGTACGAGATGCGTTCGTCGATGTGCGTGGCAGAGGTGACTTGGCCCAGGCGCAACTCGAGGCTTCCCATTGCGACAGGCGGACCTTGCCGCGTAGCTTGCTCGGGACTGAAGTAGCGCGGCGAAAGCGCATCGGCCTTCGAGGTGAGCGCACAGCCGCTCTGCAAGCTGAAAACCGCGACGAGTACGCCGATCCAACCCGAGCCTGCGTTCATTCCGGCCTCTTGGCTCTGCCCTTGAGCAGCATATCAGGGTCACGCTCTAGGTTATCTGCAAGGCGCTTGATGGAGCGAGCGGCTCCGCGAACCTCGCGCAGCGTGAGCTCTAGTTCGGGGCCGAGTGAACGGGCGCCTCGAGCGACCTCCCCAATGGCATCCGCGCCGCGTTCGGCGCTGCGAAATAGGCCCTGATCGCTTTCTAGCCGGGCAAGCAAGCTGCCCGTTCGAACGAGAATGACATTGAACTCCTTCAAGTTCTTGTCTGCTTCGCTCGAAAGCTGGCTGGCGTTGAGCGCTTTGAGCTGGGTGCTCAGCTCAACCAACGATTGGTTTGCCTGAGTCAACGTTTCACCTGCGCGGGCCGGCAATTTTCCGTCTTCGAGCTGTTGCACAACGGCTCTGATCTGACTCATGGCTCGAGCCACGTCGTCGGCGATCTCGGGTAAGCGATTGGCGGTCTTTACGACCGTATCCTCGATGTTTTTCATGGTGGAAGCAGCGGTGGGGATGTAATTGTCGGGTGTCTTGAAGGGGAGTACGAGCACCGGATTGGTTTTCGAATCAAAGAAGTCGATCTGAATAAATTTCACTCCCGTGATACCCGTCTGCGCCAGCTGAACGCGCATATCGGGATGCATGACGATTCTACCGCTGTCCGTGCCAGCCTGACCTAAATTGAGCCGACCCACTTGCTCGACATTGAGCTCGCTCGTCACCTGGACGTGCCGTAAATTCTCGGCGATGTCGATGATGGCCACGCGCCCTACGGTTACTCCACGAAACTTCACCGGCGCGCCGAGCTCGAGGCCCTGCACCGACTCGTCGAAGTAGCTCACGTAGGCGATCGTCTTCTTATTCCAGGCTTGAGCGGCAAAGAGCGCGACAGCCGTGAGTGCCACGCCGAACCCAACCAGCACGAAGAGCCCGAGCTTCCAGCGATTGGTACCCACTGCCATTAGCGCCCCCCTGCTTCTCGGTTGAAAAACTGGCGAACGCGTGGGTCTTCGCTTTCAGTGCGAAGGCGGCTCGGATCACCAGTCGCGATGATGCTGCGCGTCTCACGATCTAACATGATGCAATTCTTTCCTACCTTGAAGATGCTCTCGAGCTCGTGAGTGACCATCACTACTGTAAGGCCCAACCCGCCGTTCAGCGCCAGGATCAGCTCGTCTAGCTCTGCTGCGCTGACCGGATCTAGACCCGCGGAAGGCTCGTCCAAAAAAATCAGGTTCGGCTCGAAGGCCATGGCGCGGGCAATCGCTGCCCGCTTCTTCATGCCACCCGAGAGCTCGGCAGGCAGCTTGTTTTCGGCACCCTCCAGCCCGACGAGCGTCAGCTTGGCGCGGACGATCGCGGAGACCGCTTCAGCGGGTAGCTCCGTCCATTCTTGGAGCGCAAACCCAACGTTCTCGCCCACGGTCATGGAGCTGAACAAGGCGCCCGACTGAAACATGACGCCGTAGCGCGGAGCGGCTCCCTCCAGGCGAGGTGCGCCGATACCCGCGATGCTAATCTTACCCGACAGTGGAGTCTCAAGCCCGATCAGGTGGCGAAGCAGTGTGGACTTACCGCAACCGCTTCCGCCAAGGATGATGAAGATATCTCCGCGCTCGACATCGAAGGTGGCCTTCTCCAAAAGCACCGTATCCCCATGACCCACGCTCAACTCTCGCACCCGAATCAGTGGGGTCTTCATAGCCCGAGCCCCGCCAGCAGGATGGTGAAGATGGCGTCGAGTACGACCAGCGCGAAGAGGATCGACACGACGGCGCCGGTAGTTCGACGCCCAACTCCCTCCGCCCCGCCAGAAGTCGCCAAACCCTGCTGGCAAGAAATCAGGGCTATCGCCCCGGCAAATACCACGCTTTTGACGAGGCCCGAGATGATGTCGCTGGGCTTCACGGCACCCCGCAATTGAATCATGAAGCTCGTCGGAGTGATATCGAGGGTCGTGGCTGCCACGACCATTCCACCAGCGATGCCGACGGCATCTGCCAGGAGCACCAAGAATGGCGCAACCACAATCAGCCCGAGCATGCGCGGCATGACCAGGTGGCGGAGCGGCATGAAGCCCAACGTGCGTAGCGCATCCACCTCCTCGGAAACCTTCATCGTACCAAGCTCCGCGGCGAAGGCCGCACCAGAGCGGCCGCAGATGATGATCGCCGTCATCAGCGGGCCGAGCTCGCGCGTCATCGAGACAGCTACCAAGTCTACCACGTAGATGTTGGCCCCGAACTGCTTGAGTTGTGCAGAACTTTGGTAGGCCATCACGAGGCCGATCAAAAAATTGATCAGCACCACTATCGGTGCGGCGTCTGCGCCCGCGCGTTCCATCGTCGGACCTACGTCGTGGAAGTTGACGGTCTTGGGGTTTTTCACGGCCAGGATCGCCGAGACCACCAGTTGGCCAAAGAAATCCAGAATTTGCCGGATCTCGCGAAATACCGCGAGTGTGGCGTCGCCGACTTGCTCAACTGCGTTGGCTGGCTTGCGTACGGCTCGCTTGCGTTTGGCTTTCTTATGACCGCCGTAGAGGTCGACAATTCGCTCGACCTCCGCTGCGCCGCCCACAAACTCGCAGCGGATCCGGCGCGCTCGCACGTCACTTCTAAAGTGTACGAGAAGCGCCATACATGCGCCGTCGATCACCCGAATGCGAGAAAGATCGATTTCGACGGACCGAGCTTCCTTCAACTCCGCGATCGACTCGCCGATACGCTTCCATAGGGCCGCAGAATCATCGATGGTGATGCTTCCCCCGAGCTCAATCCGCTGGGCCTGATCGCTTCCGGTGCGCTCCCAGGTGAAGCGCTGCAAGAGGCCCGCAACCAGGCTCAGCCTATCGTTGAGGCGCGAGGCCTTCCCGTGTGCGCCGATTTCGGTCACCGGAACTCACACCTGACGGCCACTGCGGCAGGATGGTCGTGGTGTTCTGACTCAGCCGTGGCTTTTTGCGCCATCGCTGCCGCGACTTTTTGCGACAACTGTGTGACGGGGTGTCGCATGATTTGCGTCATGAAGTCGTAGGAATAAGGGGACGGGCCCAAACACGCGCTCCAGTGCAACGCCTATGCCGTCGTCCGACGGCACGGTCACGAACGAAGCCGGGGTCTGGTCGCGGCTGAAGAATGCGCCTGCCGCGTCCCGCACCTAACGGCACTCTCCAAGCCGAATCACCAGCTTGGTGTCGCTCTCCTCGACCGAGATGCCGAGCGGCCCCTGGTCGGTGTTGAGCGGCGCCGGAGGCTTGATCTGATTAGGTTTCACGCCGGTGGCGCGTGCGGCAGCTTCCAGCATGGGTACGCCTGGCGAAGGATACAAAGTGACACACTTGGGAGGGCCGGCGTCGTTGGCTTGGCGGTACTCGAAGACGAATAGCTCGGAACCAAACTCAGCGCTCAGCTCATTCGGCTTGTCTGATTTCAGCTTGTAGCCGCGGAGCTCGAAATACTCCTTGGCTTTTGCCCAGCTCAAGTAGACAAGCTGTGGTCCACGACAACGCACTTCCTTTCCGGTTGCCTTGTCTTTGTAACCCTGGCCCTTAGGACATTTCGGGTCGCCAGTGCGAAGCAGCTCTGCCCGCTCGCCAGGGCTGAGTTCTTTTTTGGGCACGCTACTTGGACGAGCGCGCAGGTAAACCAACTGTGCATCCAGCCGCGCCAAAGCTGGAGCCAACTGATCTAATTCGCTGGCCTTCCCGGCGCCGCGACAGGCGGCCATCGCGCCGAGCACCGCCTCACGCCCTTGGCTGACGCTGGCTTCGCTGCCTGAATGTGCATCACGGACGACCACCTGTGCGGACTTGTACAACGTGACGCACCTTTCGGATTCAGCCTCTTCGCAGCCGCCCGCGCCCAGCAACAATAACGGGAGGAGGACCCAAGGCTTGGACGTCACGCTGCGAGACTAGGCCAGCGCGCGGGAGTGCGCTAGATGGTTCACCTCGGATGCCTGCCCCTTCGCTGCAAGTGACGGATCGTGTGGGCGCGCTATCCAGCCGCGGTTTGCGCACAGGAGTGGCGCTCATCTGTCTCCTTGAGGGCCCGCTTTTTATCTGGGCTGGGGTGACGTTACCTTGGGGGGATGCTTGGCCGTTCCTGGGCGTTTGCTCGCTTCTGGGGCTCCTGCATGTGGCGACCGCTTTCGGGGCACTTTTGGGCCACGTTCGCTCGTTCAGAATTGCCTGGGCACTCCTTTCTTGGGCGTCACTGCTGAGTCTCGCAGGTGCCAGCTTTGCGCTCTTCACCACGGCTTGGTACGTGGCCACGCTCTTTCGCGGGCTCGGAGTTGGGATCGGGGCAGCGATTCTTGCCGTGTGGGGGTTACTCGTTTTGCTGACTCTTCCGATCGCAAGTTGGGGGCTGAGCATCACACGAGGCAGCGTCAGCTTGGGCAAGCGAGGCCAAGCTGCCATCCTTGGAACGCTCATTTTGGGTGTCACGCTCAGTGCCGTGTGGGCACATGCTGCAGCAGCCACACCCCTTGCGCTCGACGTGCATGCCGTCCAGAAAGCGCTCACAGCCGGGCTGCGCCGTGCACCAGCCACGAGCAAGATTTCCAGAACATCGCTCACCGATGCCGGACCAGCGCTCTGTCTCGACTCACCGAATCTTCATGCCTTCACGCTCTTCATCAGCCATCTTTCCCGCTCGGAGCCAGAGCCTCGCTCCAGCTGCATTCAGGCCGATTCGTTGAACTCACTTCAGGCGAAATTCAGTGCTTTCCTTGGCGCACAGGCACTTCCCTCGCCAATGATTTTGGACCTGCTGACCGCCACGCAGCCGCTCAACGAGAGATTGCCCTGGATTGACCTGCTCAAGTTACGACCGGGCTTGGATGGCATCTGCGATGGGTCTAGCTGTCTGGCTCCTTGGCAGTTAACCGCTCGCGATCGCTTCATGAGCGCCGCGCTCGGAGTTGACGCCGATGCGCGGTTGGGAATTGACGCCGCCATTCTACGCCTTGATCTCGGATCAAAAGGGCACGGATTGGCTGGTCTGTTGCGCGTGGAGACTCAAACATGGGTGGTTCAACGCGATCTTTCGTTGGTGCCTTACCAACGCGGCCGAAAAGCTTTCAGCGCTCCCTCGCCGGAGCGCGTGGCACAGGCACAAGCTAGCGCACGCCAATACATCCTGGGAGCCGCCCAACCCGACGGCTTGTTCCGATACACGTTGAACCCATTTTCAGGCGTGGAAGACGCCCAATCCGTCAGTCTCGCTCGCCAAGCCGGCACCACCCTGGCCTTGTGCGAACTCGGTGGAACACAACCTGAGGTTACGGCGCTGGAACGGCGCGCGCTCGGCTACCTCGCGGCAAACGCCGTGCACTTCGGTTCGTTCGTCACGCTGGAAGCATCTGGAAGCACCGAAGGCGGGCTCAACAACCTGGCGCTGCCGTTGGCGGCATTTCTCACTTGCCGTCAACGCGTGGGAGGCGAATTCGACGCGCTCATCGCACAGCTTGCTCGAACTCTCCTTCACGTTCAGAACCAAGACGGCTCATTTGCTGCGAGCTTTGACCTCGTGCATGCCAATCCCGTGAATCGTCACAAAGTGCTTTACGCCGAGGGTCAGGCCGTGCTCGCCCTCGTGCTGCTTGAGCAAACCTTGAACCGACAGCACGCGATGGGAGAGCCCCAGCTGGAGGGTTGGCCTGCACTCCACACCGTGCACGCTGCCGTTGCGCGCGCGATGGACTACGTGGCCCATCATTATTGGAGCCATCCCCTCCGGAGCTTCTTCTTCCTTGAGGAAAACTGGCATTGTTTGGCTGCTCGTGCCGCACTCACCGTCCATCGCGATTCCGATTACGAGCGTTTTTGTCTGGATTATGTGGCTTTTAAGTCCAGATTGATCATGAACTCAGACAGCGTCGAGTCCCAGCTCGTGGGCGGCTATGGGGTCGGCACAATTTCTCTCCCGCACACCACCGCGAGCGCAGGCTTCGGCGAGGCGTTGGCCGCCGCCATTGTGATCAAGAGAGCTCGTCAGGAGCCTGTGGTTGCAGAAACAGCATTAATGCGCCAAGTGCTCGGCTTCCTTTTGATGTCCCAGTGGAACGTCGACAATTGCTTCGCTTGCGCGAACCCAGAACTTGCGAACGGCGCTTTTTCACGGCATCTTGCGTCCCCTGAAATCCGCATCGACTACGTCCAACACGCCTGGGCCGCGCTCGGACACGGCAGCCGAGCCATCGGGCTGTCCGAGGAGATTTAGCCGCCGTGTCCCGAGTGCTCGCGTACGGGATCGGGTGGGTGGCAGTGGCCGCCGTGGTGTCGCCGGCCATTTCGAGCGAACCCCGGGATTCCTATCCCCTGTCAAACTATCCGATGTTTTCAAAAAAACGAGAGAACCCAATTCTTCACAAGCTCGTGGGAATTTCACGTTCCTCTGGCATTTCTGGCACCAACAGCGTCGCGCTCCCTCCCAGCCTGGTCGTCGAAGGCTCGGAGGTGATGCAAGCGGTGAGCACTATATCCCAAAGCGTCACAGCCGGTTTGCCCGCGATGCAACGCCTGTGCACCGACGTCGCGCTGCGCGCCGCGCAAGATCCGCGCTGGGTGGCTTTGGAACGAGTTGAGTTGGTCGAGGTTCAGTTCGATCCTGTCGCCTACTTCACGCTGGACTCCAAACCCATGGCTCAACAGCTGCTCACGAGCTGTAAAGTGCCGCACAGGAAATGATGCCCGCCTGGCTTCGCCGCTTGGACAGCTTCTGGTACGCGCCCCTGCCCGCGCTGCGCTTAGCCTACTTACGGCTTCTTGTAGGGGCGTATTCGCTGATCTACCTGGCGGTCTGGGCACCCAACTTTCTGAACGTCTCCGGTTACGCACCGGAGCGCTTCAGCCCAGTGGGCCCAGTGTCACTCTTGGTTTCGCCGCTGCCTCCGATCCAAGCGACCCTCATTTTTGGGTTAACTTTGCTCACGGGCCTCGCGTTTAGCCTCGGCTGGCATTACCGCTGGTTGGGGCCGATTTACGCCGTACTCTTGCTTTGGACGACGAGTTACAGAAGTTCCTGGGGCATGATTTTCCACACGGAGAATCTCATGACGTTGCACGTCATGCTCTTGAGTGTAGCTCCCGCCGCAGACACGTTTTCACTCGATCGAAAAGCCCTGCGTGCCACCTCGGACAACCCAGCGAACCCACATGGCCGCTATGGCTGGTGCATTCGTGCCATGTGCACCGTCACCGTCGCCGCGTATCTGCTCGCGGGTGTCGCCAAGCTGCGTGTTTCAGGTTGGGCCTGGGCCTCTGGAGAGGTGCTCCAGAATCAAGTGGCGTTCGACAATCTGCGTAAGCTCGAGTTCGGTAGCTGGCACTCTCCGCTAGGAGTTTGGGCGGCTCCCCACCGCAGCATCTTTGGGCCGCTTGCAGCGCTATCGCTGCTGTTGGAGGTGGGTGCACCCGTTGCGCTCCTGAGTCGTAAGTTGGCTCGGATCTGGGCGCTTGGTGTGTGGGCGTTTCATTGGGGGATCTTGCTCATGATGGCGATTGCTTTCGCTTACCCGCTCTCGGGGATTGCGTTTTTCTCGTTTTTGGCACCCGAAGGCTGGAAAAGGCTCAGATTTCTGCAGCGCTGCTTCGAACCGAAGCCGAATTCCGCGCCTGGTTGAGTGTTCTGTTTGTCTTTCTTGCCCAAGTTTGGCATCACCGCGCACGCATGTTGGCGCTCCTCAAGCAACTCACAGTCAATCAGTGGGAGCTGATCGACCGCGAGCACCGCACCGAAAGCTTGCCAAGCCTGAAGCCTGCGTTGGTGTTGCTCACAGCCGCTATTGCGCTGATCTTGCCGCACTATCTGGGTCGCCCTGAAACGCTAACTCGATTTGAGCACCTGTGGGGCAAGCTCCAGATGCTGCCGCACCCCACGCTCTACCCCTACCTCTATTGGGCGCTGTTCAAGCTCGTGAACTACGTGTTGATTCCAGCGCTCTGCATCAAGCTGGTTCTGAAGGGCCGCATCCGAGATTTCGGACTGGGCCTAAAACATAGCACTAAGACTTGGGCCCTCTACGTAGGAATGTTAGCTCTGGTGTTGCCGCTCGCCTACGCAGCTTCGTTCACGGCTCCGTTTTTGCTCACCTACCCAAAATTTGCCGGTGCGGGTGAGTCGTGGACGGTGCTGCTCGTGTGGGAGCTTGCGTATGGGCTCCAGTTCCTTTGCCTCGAGTTTTTCTTTCGGGGCTTCCTCTTATTTGCGCTGGCACGCTACATTGGAGCGCTTTCGATCTTCGTGATGATCGTGCCCTATGCGATGATTCACTTTGGCAAGCCCCCAGCTGAGTGCGTTGGCTCCGTCATCGCGGGAGTGGCGCTTGGCACGATCGCGCTCCGAACGCGTTCGATTTACGGAGGCGTGTTCGTGCACTGCGGTGTTGCCTTCAGCATGGATGTGTTTGCATTGATTCAAAAGGGCACGTTTCAGCGGCTCCTCGCGTCTTAGTGGCCGCCAGGACACGAGGGCTACCCATACCGGCGAGAACCTGGGTAGGATGTCGCCATGCGAGACTTGCGGCGAGCAGTGGGCTGGTTCTTAGGGTGTTGGCTGGTGAGTTATGCGGCGCTTGCGCAAGCGGAGGATGAAGCGAGTTCTTGGGTGCTCAAGGAGGGAGTTGTTTACCTAAAGAACGGAGCCAGCCAACAAGCGCTGAAGCTTCCCGGGCGGGCGCTCGGGCTCCACACCTCGGGACAGCATACCTATGTGGCCCTGGGAGAATGGGGAGCGGCCGTGCTAACGGCAGCGAGTAGCGATGCCCGCGTTGAGAAGCTCATCCCCGTTTCTCATGGTTCGGTCACCGGTTTCCTGCTGGCCAACGGGCAGATTTGGATGCAGATTAACTCTGCCTCCGCAGTGCTTCTTGGGCCTGATCTGGAGGCTAGCAGCGGACCGCTCGCCGTTGTTCCCCCCACGCCGCAAGCCAGCAGTGAGCCCCATTCGTCGGCGTCAACCGCACCGCCGCCCGTGGCACCGGACACGGAAGCAGCAACCCAAGCTAAACCGCTCCAAATCCTCAAGGTCTTCAATGGAATTGTGATACTGAACCAAGGCAGCACCGCAGGTTTACGCGTGGGAGATCGGCTGAAGGTGGTGCAAAACGAAACGCTCTCAGATGAAGGCGGAGTCTTTCATGGCGAACGCGAAGTCGCGGTTCTGGTGGTGGATTCGGTGAGCCCCGAAAACACCCGCGCCCGCATCTGGCGAGGTGATCGGGTTACGCTAACCGATCGCGTGGAACGCGCCGACAAGTACACGGAGCCAAGCCTGCTTTATCCGCGCCAACTGGCTGGATTTGTCGAAGCGGAACTCCACCTTCGGCCCATCTTGAACATTGGGCAGACGGGTTTCGGGGCACTCATCGATGCCAATCTCAGCCTGTATCAAGAGCGCTATTTCATCGGCCTGCGTAGCCAGCCGCTCGGATTGGGCCGTTCCGCGGGCAGCACCACGTTCACGCAAACTAGCCTTCTGGAAGGTGGGTATAACAGTCGCCCGTTTGCGCTCGGCCTCGGGCTCGGCGTCACATCCGTTTACGGCGACCTCAGTCGCATGTTCGAGATAACAAGTATCTCCTTTGACTCCAGCAGTCCTGGTGCAGACGTCACGACAACGCCGCCCGGTTCGTGGCGTCAGGCCATGCAGCACGCCTTCACACTTGGGCAGCGTGTTCGGTTGGGGGCCATGGACGGGCTCAATCTGACAGTGGCCAATAATTTGCTCTACTTCGGAGGCAAAGACGCAGCGAATACTGTCGACGGCAAGAAGGCCGGTTTCATCTGGGGGGGCAGCAACGCACGCCTTACAGTGCCTTTAGCCCTCACCACGGATATGTTTTTCGAAGGTGGCGGCGGCGTAACGGGCTTTGCCTACGGGGCGGTGGGTGTGTTCAGCTGGCTCCGGGGTAACGGCGGCGATGGCTCTCTAGGCCTGTTGGCGTCGGCGGGCGGCGCGGGCGTCTGGAGCACTCGCACGCGCCCCGTTCTCTACACCACCGGCGCACTCGCCTACACCCAAGAAGATTCGGTTGAGATCGCAGGCCCACTGGTCTCACTGGGCCTGCGTTACCGTTTCGCACTTGGCGTGGCCGCTAACCCCTCAAGCGCGGCGTCAAAGCCAGCCCAGGATCCCCACTTGTAGTAATCCCAACGTCCGATGGTGGCGATCCACTCGATTGGGGCCGGCATCAAAGCCTCCCACGAAATCGAGATCCAATGTGGGGCCAAACACGATTCCGAAATGCTCGGCAGGCATGAGCACAAATGTTGGCTCTACCGTTAGGCCAAGACCGTTTTCATGACCGCCTGTGTTCGAATGATAGCTAATGCCGCCGCGCAACCAGAAGCTGAACACGTCGCTCAGCCCCCAGATATAGCCCACGCGAGGCGCAAAGATAAAAGAGTCATAATCGGCCCGCTCCTTCCCATCATCTCTGTCGGAGGACACGCTTGCGAAACCGAGCGACCCCCCAATGCTCAACTGCTCGGCCACGAACACATCCAGCGCAGCGCGCGGAATTTCGTACGGCGACAGCACCGATCGCCCTCCCCATCCGAACGACACGCGGGAAGTATCGAGAATCGTATCCCGCTGCCCGATTCGCTCCGTGGCTTCTCTCGAGAACGTGACACCAAACAGGCGGTCCCCTGAAAATACGACATCAAGCTTCTTACCCAACGTCTGCGCCGAGGCGGCGCTTGAGCTGCCGAGACTGCAACAGCCAAGAACTAGAGCCAACAATATTTTCTTCATTTGGATTTTCTCTTTCTCTCTAAGCCGACACGCAGGGTCGAAAGTTTGCCGCGCAAGGTGAGTGATGGGTGCCGCCTTAAATTATGAAATGGCCAGCTGGCCGAAACCACTAGGGAGCCATCACGTTACTAGCGCGTAGGATGCCGACGATCCCAACCAGCACCCAAAACATGTTCAAGAGACGATAGGCAGCGTCCTTTCTAAGAACTGAGCACCACGTCAATAACAAGGCGTCAATCGTATTGAAAGTCCAAACAAACAAAAACGGGCTGGCGGGGCCGAACCAGCTCACGAGACTGAAGCTAAAAATCCGCATCAGCACACCCACCATTTCTATCTGCTTGAGGTGCTTCCCCACCCATGTGTTCAAAACGCTAAAAACCGACATCTGGAGCGTCGAGGGGTGTAGCCCAAGCTGCTCGGGCGGTCCACGGAGAAGCCGTGTACGCTCCCCACCGAGCACACCGCATGGGAACCCGGCATAAACGAGCTAAGCGCTGCGAGCGTTGTCGCATGCATCAAGACCGGTGCCTGTGCAGAGAGCTGCCCCAGCTCGATCTCACCACACGCCTCGTGCTGATCATGCACCATCGCGAAGTTGCGAGAACCACCGCCACCGGGCCATGGGCGCTCCAGACCCTCCGACACAGCGAGCTCCACGTCCATGGCCAGCTAGGCCGCGAGCTTGACTTGAGCTCACTCCACGCAGATGGCCGTCGCGTGTTGCTACTCTTTCCAAGTGAAGGTGCTCGGACATTAACCCGAGACCTAGTGCTCGAAGATCCACGGCCCATCACCTTGGTCGTGCCGGATGGCAACTGGCGTCAAGCGAGTCGCGCTCAGCGCCGTATTCCGGGGCTCGCGCAAGCGGAGCGGGTGGTGCTCGCCGAGGGTCAAAAAAGCCAGTATTTTCTGCGGAATGAGCCCAAACCGGGGGGCCTTGCTACGTTTGAAGCCATCGCACGCGCGCTCGGAGTGCTGGAGAGCCCAGAAGTTCAGCAACAACTTGAGTGGGCCTTTAAGAAGCTTGTGGAAGCATCCATGGCGACTAGCGGAGCAAAACCGGCTCCCAGAATACCGAGTCCATCTCCCGAACACGTTCGCTTGCCGCTTGAGATCTTGTACCGGGATGAACACCTCGTCGCCGTGAATAAGCCCGCGGGGATTTCGGTGCACCGAGGCTGGGCCGTGGACGGCGTTCCTTTACTCCAGCTTCTGAGAGATCAGATTGGCGCTCCTCTGTTTCCCGTGCATCGTCTCGATCGAGCCACGAGTGGTGTGTTGCTCTTTGCGCTAAGTAGCGAGGTAGCCAGGGACATTCAGTTCGCTTTCAATCGGCGTCAGATCCAAAAATGTTACCTCGCGTTGTGTCGCGGACACCAGGCTGACCTCAAACGAGTCGATCATCCGCTCGCGAAAGAGAAAGGAGCCGTTCCTCGACCCGCCATCACGCGCTTCGAATTGCTCGGGCAGTACGAGCGCTATGGGCTCTTTGCGGCATGGCCGGAGACGGGCCGTTTGCACCAGATCCGTCGCCATTTGAAGCACCAAAGCCACCCGATCATTGGGGATGTGCGCTACGGAAAGGGCGAGCACAATCGGATTTTTCGCGAGCGATTTGGCTTTCATCGGTTAGCCCTGCATGCCGCGGAGCTCTCGCTGCAGCATCCAAGAACCAATAAAACACTCACGATTCGGGCGCCGCTGACCCGCGACTTCGCCGAGCTGTTGGCCCAATTGGGCCTGCCCGAAGCTCTGTTGGCTACCAGCGTTGATGCACGTGAGGCCTGACATCCTCAGTATAGATCGATTTGAGTTCCGCTAAGAGCGTGGCGTTGAGCGGCGCCAAGTCAGCCGTTTGGCAGTTGCTTTCCGCCTGAGCCACGGTGCGGATACCTGAGATGGCGCTGGTCACGGCAGGATCCAGCGTGACCCAGCGCAGCGCGAGCTGAGCCAAGCTCCAACCCGCGGGCACGAGTGGCCGAAGACGCTCAACAGTTCTCAACCCGATTTCATAATCGAGGCCTGAAAACGTTTCCCCGCGGTCAAAGGCCTCACCGTGGCGATTAAACAGCCGATGATCGTCGGCTGCGAATTTCGTATCCGCCTTCATCTTCCCAGAGAGCATGCCCGAAGAAAGCGGTAATCGGGCCAAAATACCGACCTTTCTGGCCTCCGCCTGACGGAAGAAGAGCTCAGCTGGACGTTGGCGAAACAGATTGTAAACGATCTGCACACTTTGCACGCCGGGATACTCGAGCGACTTCAAGCCCTCCTCGACGCGTTCAACGCTCACCCCATAATTGCGAAGCTTCCCCGCACGCTGGAGGTCATCCATCGCCTCAAAGACTTCCGGGCGATAGTACACGTCCGTGGGCGGGCAATGCAATTGTAAGAGATCAAGCGCATCTACCTCCAGATTCTGCAGGCACCGCTCAACGTGCTCGGTGAGGGTCGCCTTGGTGTAGCTATCAGCGGTATGAGGAGATGAACGCCGCCCCACTTTCGTAGCTACATAGAACGGCTCCTTCCGTTGTCGCCGCAGCTTGCCAATTAATTTCTCGCTGTGCCCATCGCCGTAAACGTCTGCCGTATCGATGAAGTTCACGCCAAGATCGAGGGCACGGTTCAACGCCCGGAGCGACTCCTCGTCATTCGACTGCCCCCAGGCGCCACCGATCGCCCAAGCACCAAAACTCACCGTTGAAAGGTTGAAGCCCGTACGTCCAAGGTTCCGGTATTCCATCTCGTCCTTCTTTTAGCGGATGGGCTCGGCTTGCCAAGGGCTTCAATTCCTCCCCCCTTTCGGGGCAATTTCATCTACCGTGAGCCACGCATGGCTCTGACAGCAACGATTTATCACCTCAAGATCGACCTCTCCGACGTTGATCGCGGAGTCTACGAGCAACTCGATCTGCGCGTTGCGCGCCATCCTTCCGAAAGCATGCGTTTCCTCTTGACGCGCGTTCTGGCTTATTGCCTGTGTTATGAAGAAGGGATCGCATTCTCAAAAGGCGGGATCTCCAACACGGATGAATCGGCCCTCGCAATCCGCGACCTTCAGGGGACCCTGCGCACGTCCATCGAAATCGGCACGCCCTCGGCGGATCGCCTGCACAAAGTGAGCAAAGCCTCGCCCCGTTTGGTGGTGTTCACCCAACACGATCCTGCGCTACTGCAGAAGGTGAGCAGCGAGCGCGAGATCCACCGCCTCACCGAGATTGAAGTCTATTCGCTCGAACCCAGCTTCCTCGACGAGCTCGATGCCGCGACGGATCGCAACGCCAAGTGGGAGCTTGTGCACACCGAAGGGCAACTTTACCTGACCATCGGAGGGAAGAGTATCGTGGGCACGCTAGCGACACATGTGTTGGGTGCAGCCGCCATCACTCACAGTTCCACGACTAATAGTCGATAATTTTGGTCCGCAGCCTGGACAAGCCCGCTTGGGCTGATAACGTGCGGGGTCGTTCTGCAGCGAGGCTTCTCGATCAACCGGACGAAATCCTGTTTCGCGATCACGCTTCATGGCGAATTCCTTTTTCACGAGCACTGATGGATCGGAACCCGTTCGCAACGGGCCGACGGAAATACGGATCGCCTTCGTGGGGACGTACCCGCCGCGACGCTGTGGTATTGCCACATTCACGCGGGACCTTGAGCAGGCCGTAGGGGGTGCCGGTGAGGAAGTGCGGCCCATTGCGTTAGCGATGACCGAACCGGGGGGCCAATACGAGTACCCAGAAAGTGTAAAATACGAGATTCGGCAGGCTGTTAAAGGCGATTACGCACGGGCGGCAGAGTTCGTGAATTACAGCGATGCGCGCCTAGTATCGGTCCAGCACGAATATGGTATTTTTGGCGGCGACGACGGCGCGTACATTCTCGATTTTCTGGGTGCGCTCCGGGTTCCAGCGATGGTCACATTGCATACGGTGTTGAAATCGCCGTCGCCCACACAGCGAGCGATTGTGCAGCAGATGGCTAAGCAAAGCGGAGGGATGGTCGTCATGAGTCGCGTCGCCAGTGACCTATTGCAACGGTCGTACGGAGTGGCGGGCAGTCACGTGCACACGATCCCACACGGAATACCCACGATGGCTCCGGTGAATCGGCGGCTTCTGAAGGCCAGCTTTGGCATCCCAGGCCGACGCATGTTGTTGACGTTCGGCCTGCTCGGACCGAGCAAAGGTGTGGAGACGGTGATCCGCGCCCTGCCGACGTTGATCAAGAGTTTCCCCGATCTGGTGTATTTCGTGGTGGGCGCGACACATCCCGTGATCGTTCGTCAACACGGTGAGGCGTATCGGAGCGGGCTCGAACGCGAAGCCGAGAAGCTCGGCGTGCGCGATCATCTGGTGTTTCGGGACCAGTTCGTGACGACCGAAGAGTTGTGCAAATACCTACAATCAGCCGATATATTCATCAGTCCGTATTTGAACGAAGCGCAGGTCACGAGCGGTGCACTCTCGTACGCGATGGGCGCGGGTGCCGCCGCAGTCTCGACGCCCTACTGGCACGCGCAAGAACTCTTGGCCGATGGGCGAGGACGGCTCTTTCCGTTCGGAGACAGCAAAGCCCTAGCCGACACGCTCCAAGCGCTGCTCGAATCGCCAGCTGAGCTTGAACGCGTGCGTGCCGCAGCACACGAGTTCACGCGTCCAATGCTTTGGACATGCGTCGGCCAAGCCCATCTCGCCCTCGGCAAGAAACTGATGGTCGATCCCGAAGCGGGTACGCGCACTCCCGCCTTGACGGGTGCCAGTAGCCTGCCGGAGCTCCGGCTCGATCACTTGCGTCGACTCACCGACGACACAGGGATCCTTCAACATGCCACCTTCAGCGTTCCGGCGCGTCGGAGCGGCTACTGTGTGGACGACAACGCGCGTGCATTGCTCGTGGCACTCGAGGCCGACCGCCTCTCCAGCTCCCCCGAGACAACACGGCTCGTCACCACCTACCTAAGTTACCTGCAGTTCTCCCAGACCCCCGAGGGTGACTTCGACAACCTCATGCGTTATGATCGAAGCTTCGAACCAAGCCAAAAATCAGACGATTGCTTGGGTCGCGCCATCTGGGCGCTCGGCGCTACCGTGCACTTGGCGGTGGACGAGGGGCACCGCCTGCTATCGAAGGAGATGATGGAACGAGCTCAAACGCAAGCCAAACGCCTGGGCCCACGCGGAACTGCGCTGACCATCTTGGGTGTCGTGAGTTTTCTTCGGGCTGAGCCTAGCCACGGCGCTGCGCGCACCTTACTTAGGGATCTCACCGAAAGGTTGGTTGCCTTCTACCAAAATGAGGCAACCGAAGATTGGCGCTGGTTCGAAGCGACGATAACTTACGACAATGCGCTGCTCCCACTAGCGCTATTTCAGTCCTACACAGTCACGGGTGAGCGGGCGAGCCTGCGGGTAGCGCGCGAGTCGCTGGAGTTTCTGGAAGAGCTCTGTTTTCGCGAGGGTCATCTAACGCTGGTCGGCAACTCGGGCTGGCATGCTCGCGGTGGAACCAAGGCGTGCGCCGATGAGCAGGCCACCGACGCGGCCGCCTTTGTGCTCGCCTTTCGCGGGGCCTACTTGGCCACGGGCGACCGTCACCACTTGCAGCGCATGCGCGAATCATTTGCCTGGTTTTTGGGTAGCAATCGCCTCGGCGTGCCACTCTACGACTTTGCAACGGCCGGTTGTCACGATGGGTTGGGGCAGGCTGAAGTGAATCGAAACGAAGGCGCAGAAAGCACGGTTTCATTCCTCATGAGTCTTTTACGCATGCTCGATCTTGTTGGCGAGGGACTCGAGCACCCCGAAGAGCCCGTCCCTCTGAGCAACTGAATGCACCGTATCACCGCACAGCGAACCGAGCATATCCTTCGTCCTAACCAGCGGAGGGTGATCGCTAAACCTTACCTTCCTGGAGAGGAGTTAATCCCAGGTGGTGACTCACGCGCAGGTTTGCTCATGGAACGCATCTTGGCCATTCCGGAAGCAGACGTTCCCGCTCTAGTGGAGTCGGTCCTCAGCAATTTTCATGGACGTCATGCCGAGTTTGAGAGCTTACTCACGCACCACTATGGCTTGGTCGCGCACCACCTTGAGTCGAGAGCGAGCACGCTCAGTCGCGAGCGACGCCTGCTGATCGGCGCCTTTTACACGCACGAATATTCGATCGAAGGGGCTGCGCTGTTCAACCCGTCGCTGGTGCTTTCGCCAGACCAAAAAGGTGTAAAATCCGACGAAAAACGGCTCATTATGAGCCTCCGCGCGGTGGGCGAAGGGCACATTTCGTCGATCGAATTTCGTACTGCCACTATCGATGCTGCGAGCACGCTCACGTTCGAGCCACTCGGTGCGCACACCGTGACAGGCCACCGCACGCCGCCGGGCGCGTATGACAAGATGCCTTTCACCACCAAGCTCCGCGAGCTCGGGGCGGACAATGACATTGCTCGTGGCGTTCTCGAGCGACTCTCAGATAGTTTCACGGTGGTGGAGCTCGAGCAATCTCTGGCATTGCTCGACTACGGTGGCCCACCCCACGCGATCAGCTTCGAGACCACAAAAATCATCCGCTTGTTGGCCGCCTCAAGCTACATCACCACCTTCCCAGCGAGCTCCCAAACTTCGGAGCGCGTGATTTTTCCAGCTGGCCCTCACGAAACTCGCGGGATGGAAGACGCTCGCTTCGTGCGCTTCGTGGGCGATGAAGGCAGAGTTCGCTACTACGCCACCTACACCGCCTACGATGGCTTCGAGATCTTGCCGCAGCTGATCGAGACCGAGGATTTCTTGTCATTTTCGATCTCGACGTTGCACGGCGCCGCGGCGCAAAACAAAGGCATGGCGCTCTTTCCGCGGCGGATCGCTGGAAAGTACGTGATGCTCTCACGCAAGGATCGCGAAAACTTGCATCTTTCCACCTCCACCGACGTGCGCTCATGGGACGAGGTAACACTCTTAGATAAACCCCGCGCACCGTGGGAGCTCGTGCAAATCGGCAACTGCGGCTCACCGCTAGAGACCGAGGCGGGGTGGCTCGTCCTCACTCACGGGGTGGGTCCTATGCGACGCTACGTGATCGGCGCACTGCTCCTAGACCTAGAAGATCCCAGCCGCATCCTTGGACGTCTCCCCTACCCGCTGCTCGAGCCCAACCAGAGCGAACGGGACGGCTACGTCCCGAACGTCGTCTACTCCTGTGGTGCCTACATCAATGAAAACGAGCTCATCCTGCCCTACGGCCTTTCTGATGGAGCCATCGGCATCAGCGTTGTGTCGGTTCCGGAATTGCTCGCAGCCCTGATAGCGAATCCGGACTAGTCAGGGCCTTGATCCGCTCCACTAGAATGCGACGCCAACCTGGAGCCCTGCGGGCCAATTGACTCGGGCCAGAAGGGCGGCCCGAGGAGAGAGGTGAAGGCGGGCTCCAAAGCCAAGAAAAGGTGCGATGACCGGACCGGTGCGCACGAAGTCGTTGTGGTACTTGTCACCCGCGAAACCTACGACGCCGAGCTCAGGAAAAATGGACCATCGATCCGACAGGTAGAAATTCCACTGTAGGGCCCCGAGTGGCCAGACCGCGGCGCCATATCGGTTGTCAGGGAAGAAGACCTCCGCACCCAAACTGAGAGTGAGGTCATCATCGGCCCTCTGCAGGAGCCCTTCTGGAACAATTGGGAACTCCACCCGACCGCCGACTCCATAAGCCTGTCGCCAGCCGAAATCCACGTGCAAATCAAAGCGAGGCGTGCCCCGGAGTGAAGACATCTCGCCGGCAGCGTGCGCAGGTTTTGCAGCTAGAAGCAGCGTTGCTGCCATGATCCCCGCAGCGAGAGCGGAGCCTCCTCTGAACCAATGACAGTGTGGCAGTTCGTGGGTGCCAATCAAAGTGTGTTTCATCGATGCATTCCGCCCGTGAATTGATGCATTCCGCCCGTGAAAAGCAGGACCAACACAATGATGGCAACGATGCCCAGTGCACCGCTTGGGAAATAGCCCCAATTGCGACTATGAGGCCAAACGGGCGCAGCCCCAAGAGCAATGATCACGAACACGATTAGAAGAATAGTTAACATAAGCGCGGCTCTCTTCCTAACTTTGATTCATACGATTCGCACTTCGGGACGAAGCACTACTGGCGACGATTGCAATGGTGATGCCACGTTTCGGTCTGGACCCATTTCCGCTCATTCGAACTCGTCATTCTTGGTTCGGGCGCTTTTGCTGAGAGGCAAAGCGCCACAGCGTGACACCGACGCCGAGCGCGAGGCTCTGAGCAAGCTAGAGTGCCGGCGAACTGAGCGCGGGCGAACCGCGTTCGGCCAGTTGTACAATGGCCGCAACCACACTGTTGGGATCCATGGGCTTGGCGATGTGCATTTGAAAACCAGCGCCAAGAGCGCGCCTGCGATCCTCAACCCGCGCATACGCCGTGAGCGCGAGCGCGGGAATGCCACTCCGCATAATATCCTCGAGCGCGCGCACCTGGCGAATCAGGACGTAGCCATCTTCACCCGGCATTCCAATATCACTCACCAAAACGTCAAAGGTCCCCTGCTGGAGCTGGGCCAAGGCTTCGTGTGCTGAGGAGGCTTGGACTGCCTCGGCACCGTATTGCTTAAGAATAAGCAGGAGCAGCTCGCGTGCGTCCGCTTCGTCGTCCACCACGAGCACACGAATCCCATCAAGAACACGACGAGGTGGTGTCTCACTTGGGCGGCGTGATTCCGACTCTTCGCGCGTAACTCCCGTGGCACGAATGGGAAGCTGCACCACAAACGTTGAACCTTTGCCCTCACCAGCGCTGGATGCTTCAACAGTGCCGCCATGAAGCTCAACCAGATGGCGAACGATTGCAAGTCCGAGTCCGAGCCCGCCGAAGTTGCGGTTGGAGCCAGAATCAGCCTGCCTAAAGCGCTCGAACACCGACGGCAGAAACTCGTCGGAAATGCCCTTGCCGGTGTCGCTCACCGTGATTGCCAACTGAGAATCACTACGGTGGACACCGATCGTTACCCTTCCTCCGCGCGGCGTGAACTTCACGGCGTTCGACAGGAGATTCCACACCACTTGCTGAAGGCGATCAGCGTCGCCAACAATACTGCCAATGTCGAGGGGGAGATTGGATACCACCTCCACCCCTTTGGCACGAGAAGCTGGGCGCACGGTCTCAAGCGCTGCTTCGATGACGTTGGCCACATCGAAGGCGTCCGCCCGGATCCGCACTTTCCCAGCGATAATGCCCGACACATCCAGAATGTCGTCAATCAGCTGAGACTGAGCCTTCGCGTTTCTTTCGATAGTTTCAAGGCCCTTTCGCAAGTGCTCGCGATCAACATTCTCGTTCCTCAGAATATGCGCCCAACCCATCATCGCCTGGAGCGGCGTTCGGAGTTCGTGACTCACCGTGGCCAGGAATTCATCCTTGAGTCGATTCAGCCGCTCCGCATCACGACGCGCGACTTGTTCACGCTCAAGAAGTTGAGCGCGTTCCAACTCGATCTCGCGTTTGCGGGTAATTTCCTCGCAGACCGCACCGACCCCAAGCCAGCGCCCCCCACTCCGCACGGGATAGTAGGTGACCTTCCACCAGCGCGTTCTGCCGAGGCCGAGGGGAGCTTCCCGGCAGACATCTTTTTCGACGATTTCACCGCTCTCCATGACGCGACGAAAGTTGTCACTCGTCAGCGTACTCGTGCCCGGACAAAGCTCATCGATCGTCTTCCCGACGTGCGCTTCTTTCGGCACACCGTTGATTTCCGCGAGCGCAGCATTCAATCGCACGAAGCGCAGTTGCATGTCGCAGAAACCTACCCCAACCGGCGCCTGTTCCAAAAGCGAATCGAGGAGCGCCAGCGCTTCTTCACGCTCGCGCCCGAGCCTATCGCTTTCATCCTTTGCAACCTGCAAGGCGGACTCGGCCTGACGCCGGGCGTCGATATCGGTGTTGGTGCCAAACCAGCGCGTGGTATTCCCATCGCGATCGCGAAGGGGGTGTGCTCGCGTCAAAAACCAGCGAAAATCGCCAGCAGCGCTGCGCAACCTGAACTCCATCTCAAAGGGCTCAAGGGTGCTCAGGCTGAGCTTCCAGCGGGCAACTATTTCAGTCAGACGCGTTCCTTCGTGAACCTTCTCCCATCCCCACCCCTTCATCTCGTCAAAGGTAGTCCCCGTGTACTCGTACCAACGCCGATTATAAAAGTCGATGTACCCATCTGGGCGCGCTGACCAAGCCAGATCCGAGAGGTTCTCGACGAAATCGTGGAGCGCATGGTCACGCGTGTCTGCATCTGACTCCTTCACGTTCATCGAAAGCTCGTCCCGCCGTTTAGCCTCCAAGCGCGTGAACTCCTTAACCGCCTCGCCGATCCCCACATTGATACAATTGGCAAGCTGGTCGAATTCTTTGGTAGAAATCACAAGCGACGCCGCCTCAACTTCCTCCAGCATGCAGCGACGCAAGATACCGTATTCGCGGACAATGGCGGACAGGTCGAACCCATGCTCCCAACCCTGCTCCCCATGCTCCCGCGCCGTACGCAATCCTTCCAAAAACTGTGAGCCACCTCCTCCGTTCAGGGAACGAGTCAACTCTTCGAGAAACAACGGGAGGCTATTTATAAGATGGGACCTTGGTATGTTGTCCGATGGAAGATCGCTTGGCTTCAGACATGCGACAAACCTATCAATGATTGGTTCTCGGCGCTCGGTGAGTAGGTCGACAAGAGCCGTGCTCACCGCGCGCCTGTCGTTGCGGCACAGTTCCCGGGAACGCACAGAGCTAACGATGGGGCACGTTGCGGCTGTGAGGCGGTTTGCCAGGGGTGAGGTATGTAACTCTTCATATTGTGCCGCTCCAACAGTTTGACAGCGAAATAGCTTAGAACACCAAATTCGCGTGGACGCCCAAGGCTCCCCAATCGAACGCTGGCAGGCCGCTACCCCCGGCGAGATAGTTATACGAAGCGTGACCTCCAATATCCAGGAGCGGCAGTAGCGTAAAATCCAGGAACACTCCGGCATCATAGCTTAACGCTGTATATTTTTCCGCCCCGTGCGAAGAACTTCCGGCTCCAACGTGCGCCATAACGCCAGGCCGCAGTACCTCCCCCAAACCCAAGCGTAAGCCCCCGAGCCCGCGATAAATATCGGGGCCGCTGCCGAAAGAGTTGAACCCAAGCGCTAACTCAGGCGTGAGCGCTAGCATGGGCAGTCTGATCTGGGACCCAAGGCGTAGCGCTACTCCGGCGCCGTTGGTTGCACCTTCATTTCCTGCACCATCGAAGGGAATGACAAGCGGGTCCAGATCAGCGCCAATGCTCACACGAGCCATGGCTGCTTCGCTCGAGAAGACAATCGCGGCTAGCGCGGAAAAAGCCATGCAGACCTGGCAAAAGATGGGTCTCAATCGTCTGATCTTTCCAAGAGTCTGTTCGGTGCCTGAAATTGCTTGCATGCCCGCTTCTTAAGCAGTTTGTATGCCAATCGTCACATTCCCGATGCAGGGCGGCATGGATGTTGCTCCGAACAGTAGCATGCCTGCTGACCCTCCTCTTCCCGAAGCACTGAGCCTCCCCAAGAGCAGCGACGGAACCGCTGCGACCACTGACAATCCCGAACTCAACGGCTACGAAAACAGAGGGGCCGTAGGGTTTAGCGGCGAAAATGAAGCACTGCTCGCTGGACTTCGGGCGCGCCTTGCAACTGAGCTTGGGATCGACACCTCCAAGTTAACGATCACTGTTACAGACGGCGCCATCACACTGGCGGGAACCCTGGAGAGCGCCCAACAACGGGCTCAAGTGGTCTCGCTGGCAACCGAATTGGCCGGGCCGCGGTCGGTTGTAGAAAGATTGGTCGTGGGATGCTCGACCAAATGAGCGTGAAAGCCTGCGAGGCCAGCGCCCAATGACGCTGACCTCTTCGTCCGAATCAGCTCAACTCGAGCTGTGAGCTTCTTGATTTGCAGTTTTTCGCTGGCTCTGCTGACCGAGCACGGCTTGCGACGCCGGCTCCCGCCCTAAAAGCGCGGGCACCTCGTCTTTCAGGTCGCGCAGTGTGTCAGAGGCGGCGTCCGTGAGTTTGTCGAGGCGCGCGCTCAACATTTTTCGAGTGTTTCGCCCGCTGTCTGGAGCCAGCAACAACGCCACACCTGCACCTGCAAGAGCGCCGCCGCCAAACAGCAAGATCCCGCGCCCTAGATGGCTTTCGCGCCGCGAGAGCCCTACGACGCCGAGCAAGTCGTTAATATCGTAGGATGATACGCCGCGCGCAAGTCGCGTTGACGCGATGGCACTGCCAAGTGTTATGAGTAGTTTTGAGAATTGCATGAGGGGAGAACCTTCCGTTTTGAAGCACGAACAAGCTCGCGCGGTTTCCACACCCCCTAGCAATTCGTGGGCCAGCCGCTGCCAATGCTGGCACGGCGAGTGCAGGCTGGCGGGCGTGGCTCAAGAAATTATAGGAAACATGGGACATGCGTCCACCGAAGTAATGCAGGGAGCGGTTCGCCTAGTTCGCGCCGAAGTGAAGGTTGCGCTCGCGCATGCGGGAGACTTTGCCGTTCGGGCAGTGCTTGCCGTTGCGCTTGGGGCCTTCGCGCTCGTGATGTTGCAGGCGGGCCTGATATTAACGGTCCTGTCCCCTCTTTTGTTCGGCCATCTCAGCCAAACCTTAGCGATCCTTGCCCTCACGGTGCCGTACGTAGCAGGCATCTGTAGTGGCATTTTTGCCGTGATGAGTTGGCGAAAAGTAGCCTCCGCACCTCGACAATCTATTTCGTCCAAGATACAAAGTGAGGAGTAATCATGACCAACGGCACGCATGAGCAAAGTGTTAAGGATAACCGGAATCAGGCAGAGCTGGAGCTGATTGACGCTCGGGCGCACTTCAATGATACGTTGCGTGAAGTCTCGGAAGCCTCGCAACGGGTGGTTGAGCGGGTGTGGACGAATGGGAAGCCGTTGCTTTTTGGCACGGCTGTTCTGGCAGCAGGCGTGGCTGTTCTGCTGCTCGCGCACAACTCGGGTGCCCGCAGGCCTCTTCTACAGATCCGCATGGTTGCACCTCCGCCGGGCCGGCAAAAAGCTTGGATTGGGTTGGCGGCTCAGTTGGCGTTAGGCCTTTTAACACGTCATCTCCAGGACAAGCGATCACAGCTTCCCCCAGAGACGCGGCATCTGGAAGCCTAGCGTCAATCTCGCCAACTTCGTGGCATACAGCTTGCTGTAAACGAACGCATGAAACGTCATTGGTTAGGCATTGTCGTCCTGTTCCTACTCGTGTCGGTGGTGTTCGGTCTCGCGCTCGCTCTCGGCTATCCCTACGTCGCCTATGGCGCACTCGTCGTCGGGCTGACCACGACCGTTGTCCTGTCTGTGGCCTGGCTGCGCCCTGAAGGAAAGTCAGTCGAGCACCACCCAGCTGTGGATCGGGTCTTCGATGATATGGACCCTTGAGGGCACCGCTAATCGCCCAAGACGGACGCTATCAAGTTAACGCTTCATCTTCCGACTCCGTTGAGATAGAAGCGCGCGAATCTGAATTGGCAGTCGGAGCAACGGAACGGCAACAGCGCAAAAACGCTGAGAAGACGCTCGAAAGTTCCGCGCCGACGGGATCGACGAGTCGTCGCGCGACAACGCGGACAGATTGGAGGAAGACTGGCAGGGTGCTGGGAGGTGGCGGGTAGTGTTGGCATCAGGCGGGCACCGAATACGTGCCCTAAGCACGCGGCATGCCACCCGGCCCACGTCTTAGCTCGAACGCGATGAATCCACGATCGGCCACTCCAGCCGGACGCTATTCTGAGTCGGAAAGGAAAGTGTCGCTCCCGTTTGTCGCGCGGCTTCATGGGGCGCGAGAAAATCTAACGCCTCCGCCCAGGCCTCTCTACTGCCTCCAAACAATTGCCAAGGCTCAAGCAGGCATGCGACGGTGCCCCGGTCGATCGGCGTTCCCTGCCATACGCAATCAACCACTAGCATCGTCGCTTGACCGTTCTGCGCTGAACGAGACACCGTCACTACGAGTGACGCAGCAGTGCGACGCAGCGCAGAAGCAAGCAAGCTTCGTAAGGTCTGCGCGAATAATGGTGCAGCAATCATCCCAGCCCAGGTTTCTGGAAACTCTGAATCCCACGCGATATCAAGCCGTGACTTGAATTCAGTATCCTCAAGAATGTCCCGTAAAAGTGGGACTAAATCTGCCGCCTGCAGTTCAGGTTCGGGCCCCCGCAGCTGGAGTACCGACTTCTGCAGCAGAGCAGCAACTTCCGAACACTTGCGCGTAATGATAGCTAGCTGAGCGCGCGCGCCTTCCAGATCCCTCGCGTCGTGCGCCAGGGTTGCTCGCCCCGAGATCACTTGAAGCGGGGTGCCAAGCGCGTGCGCCAGACTCGACGCCAGCCGCGCCATACTGTAACGCCGTTCAAACTGAACGCGACTATTGTCCGCATTTTCTTCACCTTTACCCGCTTGTTTCGACATCGAGGCTCAGTAGTAACACGCTACTCTCAGACACCGTAAGACCCCACGGGACCCCCTTACCCCTAGGCCCTTACGCGAGCTCGCTGCGACTTAATGCCTCATGCGTGGCGGTCATGCCGGGCGGCAAATCATCTCCTCACGCTCGAGACCCTCTCGACATGATAATCACCTGCCGTGGTTCGAGGTTGCGCGGCTGGTTCGTTCCTTGCATCGCCACCACCAATGAGCGATTACCATGAGCCTTGGGAGCAACTCTCGAGTGAGTGCCGAGATGTGCACCGAGCCTTGATCAGCGTGAAGGAAGAAATCGAGGCTGTGGACTGGTATCACCAGCGAGCGTGTGTCGCCACCGATGAGGCCTTGGCGCGCATTTTAAGACATAATCGGGATGAAGAGATCGAGCATGCTTGCATGACGCTCGAGTGGCTCAGACGGACGATGCCCGAATGGGATATACAGCTCAAGCGCTACCTGTTTACCACAGGGGAGATCGTGGGTGAGTCTCCGCTCGCCAAGGGTCATGCGGAGGCTGGCGCGCAGAGCACCGCGCCTTTAGCGGAAACATCCGGTCTAAAGCTTGGTAATCTTGGGAGCCCCCTCGTCGGGGGTTCGGTATGAGCCATGCCGACCAAGCGCTGCGTTCCAACCTTTCGGCGAGGCGCCTGGTAGATTTCGACGGACCCCACGGTTTTGATTTCTCAGGAGTTAATCTGGGTGCGCTTTCAAAGACCAAACAGGTCGCGGGTAGCTCTGCCTTTTATGGTATTCGTCAGGTCTTGCCGTTGGTTGAAGTGAGGGTTTCCTTCGAGCTTGGCCTTTGGACCTTAGACAATCTTGAACGCGGAGCTGATCACATTGAGGGTGAAGCGATCACCAAGGCTGCCCTAAGCTTGGCAGAATTCGAAGAGAACGCGGTCTACCGAGGCTTTCCCGAGGCTGGGATCCAGGGGATTTTAGGTAGTGCGGACTCAAGTGTGATCGAGCTGGGCTCCGATCCCGAGCAGTATATCGATGCCGTAGCTCAAGGCATTGTAGCCCTATCGGATCGCGGTGTGGGCGGGCCCTTTGGAGTTGTGTTGGGCCCAAAATGTACTCCGGAGGCGGCGTAGAACACGGGCACCATGATTCTTAAGGGCTCCTGAAGAAAATCAGTCCTGAAGGAACTCATTGGCGAGAGTGCCTTAGCGAGCCCAGTCGATAGTAAGCGGGCTTCCACCGTTATCGAATGCAACCAACCCAATGTCGCTCTCAAGAGAAAAACCCATGAGTACGAAAACATCGATCCCTCGCAAGGCCTGTTTCGAAGCTGACTCCCTTGAGCAAGCCGCTTTAATGATGTGGGAATGCGATGTCGGATATGTGGTAGTTATTGACGAAAAGAGCCAACCTGTCGGCATTATCACTGACCGAGATGTTGCCATGGCTTACTCGGAAGGCACGCCGTTGCAGAATGTGAGGGTTGGTGCAGCGATGTCCCGATCTCCTATCACCTGCTCTCAGAACGCTACGCTCGCGGAGGTGGAGAATTTGATGCAAGGGGCGAACATTCGGCGCCTTCCTGTCGTTGATCCGGAGGGTCAGTTGATTGGTATCATAACGCTCAGCAATATCGCCACCACTCCAGCGCTACCAGCATAAGCGAGCGCTTCAGAACCCTGATGTCTCGCGGACACGCTCCCTGCCTAGGTTGAAGGCAGTTGGCCTCCAAGCCTTAGGGCGGCGCTGCAGGTGAACTCGTTCGTCACCAAATCAAACCACGCCAGCGCCTCCGCCATTCGGAGGCGCTGGCCCCACTCACATCGCCATTATCGACTCGTCGTGGCGGCGGCTCCGGCTTGCGCGTCGCCTCCGACTTTGATCTCGACGCGACGATTGTTGGCGCGACCCTCGGGCGTCTTGTTGTCTGCCAGAGGCTCACTTTCGCCTCGTCCTTCAGCAGAAATCCGGCTTGCTTCAACGCCCTGGCTGACCAGGTACTCCCGTACGGCCTGCGCTCGGCCGAGCGAAAGCTGTTGATTGGCCTCATCGCTGCCATTCGAATCGGTGTGCCCTGACACCACGATACGACGATCAGGTCGTTGCAACTTCAACGCGTCAGCAACCTTGCTGAGGGAGTTTTGCGCGATGGGAAGCAGTGTTTTTTGGCCCGTGGTGAAAAGAACCGCGCCTGAAAGCGTGATCGTGAGCGTGTTGGCCTCTTCCTTGATTTGAGCGACTTCCTTCAGGCTCTGCAATGCTGCAGCGGCAGTCTCTTCGGCCTTGATGCGGGCTTGGCGCTCAGTGGCGAGTTCGCCTTTAAGAGCGGCCTTGCTGTTGTTGAGCTGAGTTTCCTTGGCGCGAAGATCGCTGATCTGCCCGTCCTGCGCGCGGACTTGGCTTTGCGCATTTTGGAGGCCTTCCTTAGTAACTACTTTCTGGGACTCGCCGATGTTAGCGAGGGCCTGTTGGGAAGCCGAGAGCTGAGCTTCAACGATCGCCAGTTGAGCGCGCCGTTCAGCCAAATAAGCGTAGTGGCGCTCCTCCTGCGAACCCGGGTCATCCTGATGCGCAACCTCGGCTCGTTTCAACGCGTCTTCCGCCTCCAACAGCTTGGCCGGCGTGAGTGTTCTTGCATCGCTGCGCGCGGCGACATCGTAGGTGCGACGCGCATCAACCAACTGCTGAGTGGCGGCCGTGGCCCCGCAAGCAACAGGCAAGAGTGCGAGCATCAAATAGGGTATTTTTCCGATTAGTTTCATTGTGCTACTCCTGCGGCTTCTTGGCTTAGTTCCTGAAGTTGTGTTTGCGCTTCTGCAACTTTGTGTTTTGATTCAGCGAATGTCGCGAGCTTGAAAGCCAGGTCAGCGTCGATCTTTGCCTCTCCCAACGCGAGCTTAGCTTCGTCCATGTCGTCATTAGCGATGAGTCGCTCGGCACGAGCCAAGCTGTTGTTGGCCATCTTCAAATGAAGGGCCGCCTGCGGGTCCTTTTCTGCCCCTACCGCTTGAGCGGCAGCCGCCGATGAGCGCGCATCTGCGACGCTCTGAGTTGGGACCTGAGCCCCAGCACAACCAAGTGCCGACGATACGCCTATCGTGAGCAGTCCTAAGACTTTGGCTTCTCTTCGAAACCGATTCAAGAGCAACATAAATTCTCCTAATATTTGAGTAAACTGCTCGCGCGAAAGACGCGTGCTCCCCCCACGTGTGCAAGGGGCGCGCCAAGAGCTAGGCGGGGCGGAATGGCGCAGTATTTGGAGCTTGACGTTACATTTCGTACCGACGGAAGGCTAACGCTTCGCACGCTAGCCTCAGTGGGGCATTGCGCCACGGGCTCAATCAGTCACCGACGCGATCAGCACGCTCGTAACCGTCGAGCTTCCGATAGAGCGTTCGCCTATCCAGCTCGAGCACCTTGGCCGCCTGCGTTTTGTTGCCAGAAACCGCGCTAAGCACCCGCAAAATATAGCGTTTCTCAAGCTCCTCGAGCGACACGAGCTCCTCGGGATTGCTGCCACTGATGACAAGCTGCGTGCTTTGGTGAGATTGGATCTTCTCGGGCAGGTCTTCCACGCCAATCTCATCAAATTGTGCCAATGCCATCGCACGTTCGATGGTATTTTCGAGCTCGCGAACATTGCCAGGCCAATCGTAATCCAGCAGGCGCTTGGCGGCGGCGGAAGAGATCCCCTTCATCGGGTGAGAACTCCTCTTTGCGATCATGGCCAAGAAATGCTGAGCCAACAGCAACACGTCGCTGCCCCGGGAGCGCAGCGGCGGGGAATGCAAGCGCACCACGTTGATGCGGTAGTAAAGATCCTCACGAAATTTTCCCTCCTCCACTTGGCTCTCAAGATCCCTATTCGTCGCGACAACCAGCCGAGCATTGAATGGTATCTCTTGCGAACCTCCCACCGGCCGCACCTTGCGCTCCTGCAAAGCTCGCAACAGCTTAACCTGCATGCCCAAGGACATTTCGCCGATCTCATCCAGAAATAGCGTTCCTCCGTTTGCTTGCCTCAGCAGTCCTTCGCGCGCCTGCCGCGCATCGGTGAAGGCGCCTCGTTCGTGCCCGAAGAGCTCGCTCTCCAGGAGTTCCGACGGCAGCGCTGCGCAGTTAACAGCCACAAAGGGCCCCAGGGCGCGCTCACTCGTCTTATGCAAGGCATGGGCGATCAGCTCCTTTCCGGTGCCGCTTTCGCCCGAGACCAAAACGGTAGCGTCGCTGCTGGCTACCCGCTGAATCAAACTCGACAGTTTCCTGATGGCCGAACTCTCGCCAATCATGCCCTCGATGCCCACGTGCTCCGTGGACGCCAATCTGAGCCGCCGAACCTCTCCTTTGAGCTCTCGATGCAGCGCGGCGCGTCTCACGGAGAAACTCAACAAATCCATATCAATCGGCTTGGTAATAAAATCGTAGCCGCCCGCCCGAATCGCACCCACCGCCGTATCCAGATTGCCAAAACCGGTGACCACGATAACCGGCACATCCGCTCGGTTCTCCCTCACCCATTCACACAACGTGAGGCCGCTCTCGCCGTTCAGCTGCACATCGACCACGACCACGTCAAAGTCTTCCGCTGCCAAGAGCTCATAGGCGGCGGTCAGCGTTGAGCACGATTCAACTTGATTCCCCTGCCCTTCTAGACATTCACGAAACAGCGCACAGACATCTGGATCATCGTCGACGGCTAGTATTCTATTCATGGTTTCACTTGACTCGGGGGCGACACCTGCCTCTACGCGCAGTGAGCAATTTCAGTGCCAGCTCGACAGATCAGCCCCAACGGGGCGTTTGTGCACAACTTTGCGCACGTAACCTCTATTTTTTATCACGGAAGCCCTGGGCTGGGGTGGCATATTGCCTCACTGTGACAAATAGCGCCCGAAATACGACTCACCGCTCTCAAGCTGCCGAGGGGTTGTGTTCGGGCCCGACACTGTCCAAGTAAACGGACAAGTCGTTGACCGACTTGCGGGAAGCATCCATGTCGGCGCGACCGGCTCCGAGCTCCAGAGCCCGGCCGATGTCTGTGATGCCCTGAAATCCAAAACTGGCGCCCACGCCGCGCATGGCGTGGCCCAAGCGCTCAACGATCTCAAATTCACCCCTACCGAGGGCGTCCAGCATCGTGATGACATCGAGCCTACGGTTCTTTAGAAACGGCGGGATGAGCGCCGCTAACTTAGGATACGCCAGCGTAAGGTTTGGGTCCTTCTGTGCGGTCTCGACCACCGACGGTCCCGGGGTCGCGAGAACAGTCGAATACTCCTTGATCGCTCGCAACAGCACTTCTTGTTTGATCGGCTTCGTCAAGAAACCCGTGCAGCCCGCGGCTAAGCACTTCTCGCGATCTCCCTTCAGGGCAGAGGCGGTCAGCGCCACGATCGGGGTAGGGGTTCGACCGTTCACTCGTTCCCATTCCCTGATCGTCCGCGTCGCGGTCAATCCGTCCATGACCGGCATTTGGCGATCCATCAACACCAGGTCGTAGTGGCTCGCTTTAAACATTTCGCAAGCGACGGCTCCGGTCTCAGCGATTTCAAGCCGGTAGGGTGTGTCCTGCAAGTAAGCCAGCGTGATCGTTGCGTTATCCGGGGAGTCCTCGACCAAAAGGATCTGTAGTGCAGGCAACGGTCGGTCGAAACCCATGCCACTCGACACTTCCAGCGGTGCATGAGGCTCTGCCCACATTTCGAACGGGGCGACGAAAGAGAATACACTTCCTTTTCCGAGCGTGCTTTCGCACGAAATGCTCCCACCCATCAGCTCCACCAAACGCTTGGAGATCGTGAGACCGAGCCCCGAACCCCCGAATCTGCGGGTGGTGGAGGAGTCCGCTTGTGTGAATCGCTCAAATACCCGGTCCAATTTCTCAACCGGAATTCCGACGCCGGTATCCGAGACCGTGAAGCGGAGTGCCGCTGGGACACAGGAATCCAGCTCGCGCGTGACGCGCAGCGACACTTCACCCTCTTCGGTGAATTTGATGGCGTTACCGACCAAATTGAGCAGCACCTGCCGCAGCCGTGTCGGATCGCCGACCAGGCTGGTTGGCACGTCCGGCGCGACCTCACACACGAGGGCCAAGCTCTTCTCGCGTGCCCTGCCTTCGACCATCTCCGTCACTTTCTCCAACAGGTCCTTCAACGAGAAGCCCGTCTGTTCCAGCTCAAGCTGCGACGCCTCGACCTTAGAGAGATCAAGGATATCGTTGATCAGATTCAGCAGATTATCGCCCGCCCGTCGAAAGATCTGCACGTACTTGTCTTGCTGAAGGGAAAGCTCGGTCTTCGCCAGCAGATCGGCAATGCCCATGATGGCATTCATCGGCGTTCGGATTTCATGACTCATGCTCGCCAGAAACTCCGACTTAGTACGACTCGCGCTCTCAGCCACGGCCTTGGCCTGCTTCAATTCCAGCTCGACGCGCTTACGCTCCGTGACGTCGCGCGCGGCAGCGAAGACGCCTTGCAGAGTGCGATCACGATCATAAAACGTGGTCGCGTTGTAAGACACCACAGTCTTCTTCCCATCGCGAGCGAGCGCCGTGAGCTCATAGTCAATGACCTTCTTTTCGCTCAAGACGCGGTGGATCCCTGCCTCGGCCCGCTCCGGATCGGTAAAACATACCTTAAAGGGGGCCCCGATCAGTTCGTCGCGAGTGAAACCGGTGAGCGCCTCCATCTGCTTATTAACATCCGTAATGATACCAAAGGGGTCGGTGGTCATGAGCGCATCCGTGTTGGATTCTATGAGCGATCGCGTGTAAAATTGCTGGTCACGAAGGCGCTGATCCAGCTTTTTTCTTTCTGCCTCGATTTGCTGGCGCGCCGTATTGTCCGTGCCGATCAGAAGGTAACCGATAATGGCTTCCTGTGCGTCGCGCAGGGCTGTCACCGACACCACCGCTGGGAACCGGCTGCCATCCTTGCGGATGTACGTCAGCTCATAAATATCTTCGATCCCGCGCGAGGCCTTGAACACCAACGCTTCAAAGCCTGGTGTGATCGGCGTTCC
>Ga0163155_10000642_pt1 | contig 42980 bp, 38 predicted proteins | sample OliLakLV19SP4G1_FD_148611 | JGI IMG/M metagenome (GOLD analysis project Ga0163155, IMG submission 148611) | Freshwater microbial mat bacterial communities from Lake Vanda, McMurdo Dry Valleys, Antarctica - Oligotrophic Lake LV.19.SP4.G1 | ecosystem: Environmental > Aquatic > Freshwater > Lake >... | reverse complement strand
GACCAGTTTTGGGGCAAAATACAACGCAGTTATCGGACTCTAAAGACAGACACTAATTAGTCATTTGGTGGTAAATATCAATATAGCGCTGCACCATCCGTTCCCACGAAAAATCAACCGCCATGATTCGTTCGCGGATGTGCTCTAAGCTTTCGCGTTGGTGGTAATACAAATCTGCCGCCCGGTAAAAAGCCATGTAAGCATCTTCCACGTCGAACCGGTCGAAGCGGATCCCCCTGCCGTAGCCGCCGGGTTCCCCGATGTCGGGCACGGAATCCCGGAGGCCGCCGACAGAGCGTACAATCGGAATGGTGCCGTAGCGCATGGCGTACAACTGGTTCAGGCCGCAGGGTTCGACGCGCGAGGGCATGAACAGAAAATCGCCACCCGCGTAAAGCTGGTGCGCCAGCGCTTCGTTGTATTCTAAGGCTGCATCGAAGCGCCCCTGGTATTGGTGCGCCAATTGACGGAAAGTATCCTGCAAACCCGGATCGCCGGTTCCAAGCGCCACGAAAGCAAGGCGCATGCCGCTGTGCATCACGCGGTGAATCAGCTCGGGCACCATATCGGCGCCTTTTTCGGGGAGCATTCTGCCGATGAAAACGATGAGTGGCAAATCGGGATCAATGTTGAAGCGTTGTGCCAACACCTTTTTATTCAGGACTTTAAAATCCCCCACTTTGCCGTCTTCGAGCTGGCGGGCGATAAACGGATCCGCCGCCGGATCCCATACCTGCGCATCAATGCCGTTTAAAATGCCCAAAGATTTATGCTGCTCGTGGTAGAACAGGCCCTCCATGCCATTGGACGATTGGCGCAACTCTTCCAGATAGCTTGGAGAAACGGTCGTCACCCGCCAGGCGCATTTCACCGCAGCAGCCAGCGGGCAGATGGTGTCGGCCCAATCGAGCAGGCTGCGCGCTTCGGCGTCGAAGAAGGGCATGAGATAAAGCTTTTGCCAACTGAACGCCCCGTGATACAAGCCATTGTGTATGGTAAAAACCGTAGGAATATAAGCCAGCGAGCGGTATTCCGGGCAATGCTTGAGCATGAACGGGATCAACCCGGTGTGGTGGTCGTGGCAGTGAATCACCTCCGGTCGGCCCGGCGAATGCAGAATCCATTGTAAGGCTGCCTGCTGGAAACACAGGTAGCGCTCCACTTCATCCCCATAGCCATACCCGGAAGGATCGGCATAGATGCCAGGACGGTCAAATTTGCCGGGAATATTGGCCACAAAAAGCGGAAACCCCAACGAATCATCGTCTTCCCGCTCGATGGTGAACGGAATATAATAGTTGTGCATGCGAATCACCCCCTTAAAGACGGGCGTGAAATGATGCCCATTAATCCATTTCAGGCGGTATTTAGGCAATAAAACCCCGGCCGGAACGCCAGCCTGGGTCAGGTATTTGGGCAATGCGCCCACGACGTCGCCAAGCCCGCCTGCTTTGGCTGCCGGATAACATTCTGCGCTGATGTGTAGGACTTTCATTTTGTCGTCTTGATGCGCACTAAAGATATAGTTTTGTTTTAGAATTTGTGGGAAAAACTGTGTGGTTTAGTTACAGTTTCCATTATAGGAAGAATCATATTGAATCATTCTGATTGCCCGGAATGCGTGGAATAGAATCGAAAGTGACCGGATCGAAGCAACGTCTGGCAGTTCCTGAAAAATTTAGTACGAGCCCTCTGCGTATGTCTTGCACATCAGAAAATGTATCATACCAAATTGACCAAAAGCCTTTCCCCGTAGCAACCGTAAGCAGAAGTGGGATAAAACGGGGAGCAAAAGCATATCCCCAATCATCCCACTCAGTTCTCCAGAGTGTAGCTGTTAAAATCGCTTCATGGCGGTATTTCCAACGCAAATCGGTCACTTGAGCAGGAATGCGGGTTGTATCCCGGTTAAGCTACCATTTCAGTAAAGGAAATAATACCATCGCTGTGGAGGTGAATAGGTAGTTTTTCTGAAGTATAATCTTCCATTTCAATTTTCAACCAAAGTTCCGTTCCAACGAACTCAATGGCTTTTATATAAGGATTTGCAGTAAGCAACGCTTGCCAAAAGGCTTCTTTGCTTTCAGGATATTCTTTGCCCTCGCTGACCAACAAGTCGTAGGTCGTCAGCCATGAATCATACTGGTAAACGGTAGAGCGCATCTGATCCCAACTACGATAGCCTTCTTTGAAAATTTGTCGCCCGATACGAGCCATTCTGTTTCGACCCGCCCCATGTACTCGCGAAGTACCAAAATAAGCAATCACAGGTAAGTTAAGATCATCACTTCCTTCGCCCATTTTGTCGTACTTGGCTTTGCCCAAATCGCGTACTTTACCAATATCTTCATAAGAGGAAGTCGTAAAACTTTTACCCTCTGGCACTCTCCTTCGCCAGATAACCGGAGCCTCAAATTCAGGAAATAGACCTTCTGCTTCGACAACAACCGGAGTCTTTGGCGTTAAAAAAGTACCTGCATTCTCAAGGCGTATCTCCTCCGGTTCAATATGGCGGCTCTTAACTTCAGGAATAGATAAAAGATAGGTGCCACAAGCTACACGAAGGGCATGCAACCAGGTAGATTTTCCTCTGCCATTGATGCCTATGAATACCGTGAAATGTGGATTAAGGTCGAAGCGTTTATTTTCCACATTCCGAAAATTCTTAAGATGCAGACTGTGAATTTTCATATTTGTTTTTGAATTTAGCTCAATATCACCGCTGTCATTTGCTCATAGAACAGAATATTATTCCAAACCGCTCAATTTAGCCCGGAGGTATATACTTGTAAAAATACCTCATAAAATTGATTTCGCAGCCAGTTTTGACTTTTACTTTGACTTTTACCAGTGCCCGGAATATGCACAAGGAACTACGTTGCAATTCTGGAAGCCAGCTTTCATCCCCCACTCACCGGCGGAATCAACGCAATTTCCTGCTCCTCCAGCACGGGCCAGTCGTCTTCCGCGTACGTACCATCCACAGCGATGGCCAAAGAAGACAGCGCCATAAAATCTGGGAACCGCTCCAGCAGGCGACGCTTTAAATCGCCAACGGTGGCTTTAGATTCCAGTTCAAAGTCCAGAACCTGGCTTCCGACAATCTCTTTTGCGATGCCGAATGAAAGAATTTTTAAGTGCATAAGCGATGAAATTATAAGCTTTTGGCCTTCTCTTGTTTTTCTTAAGAAAATTTTAACACCACGAAAGGACGTTGTTGAGAGCAGCAGGTCAATCCATACTTTATTTCTAAATCAACCCAAAACAGTCCGAAAAATTTTGGTCTTCCAAAAATCAAGCCAATAAACAAAATTATTATCTTGTATTTCCAACTTACTAACATTTGATGCAAAAATATTACCAAATACCCTAAAACTACACCCCATTTGCAAAAAGGTTGATTTTGTAGATTACCGGGCATAGCTTTGCAGCATCTTTTGCATTTCTATGATTTTTAATTTGTTATCCTTATTCCCCTTACAGTGAAACGCCCGCCCAGTGCCTGAGGCATTGGGTCATGAACATCAAAGCACTAAAGAAATCAAAAAAACCATTGTTCCCGGGCAGGCGATGGTCTTGAAAACGAAAAAAATTTATGATGAATTTCCCATGGACACTCGTGGCTATTGTCATTGCAATAGCTACCACACAACTCCCAGCAAAGCCCTCCGACTCCAGTTATCTCCCCGAAGCAATTTCGGGTGAAGGTTCTGGCAGTTCTTCCGAGGCATCCATCAAGCACCGTGTGCTTGGTCTTACACTTCCAGTACAGACGCGTTACAACGGTCAAGTCAGAGAGCTTATCCGCCGCTACATTTCCATCGGCAGCAAAGAAGCCGAAGCGATGCTCGGCAGAACGACGCTCTACTTCCCGATGTTCGAACACTACCTGAGTATTCACGGACTTCCAAAAGAACTGAAGTACTTGCCTATGATTGAATCTACCTTGCGCCCGGAAGTCTCTTCCCCGGTTGGCGCAGGCGGACTTTGGCAGGTCATCCCTTCAACGGCACGCCGTTTTGGCCTCGAAGTAGGTGGTTATGTGGACGAACGCCGCGACCCATACCGGGGAACGGAAGCCGCCGTTAAAATTCTCGCATACCTTTATAATGAATTTGGTGACTGGGCTTTGGCCATGGCCGCTTACAATTGCGGTTCAGCCAGGGTACACCGAGCCATCAAGCTTGCAAAGTGCGACGATTACTGGGAAATCAGCAAATACCTGCCGAGAGCAACCCAGAAGTATGTCCCGTCTTTTATTGCGGCGGCCTACTTAGTGAATTACTACCAGCACCACAACCTGAAGCCGAAATTTCCAAGCTCGCTCATGCAGGATACCCGCACTTTTCGCGTGTACAACCACCTGACGTTCACGGAAATCACGAAAACTTGCGACATTAGCCTGTCGCTGCTTCGGAAACTCAATCCTGGTTTTGCACTGAACGCAGTGCCCAAGAGTGCCAAAGGGCATTTTTTGATACTTCCTACAGCAACCGCAAATGCTTTTAGCAAGTTTCTGGCTAAAAAAACAGGAAAAATCAACCCGACAGAAAACACACTGCCCAAAGGCATGTTTCGGACTTCGTACGTAGCCGTTCCCGGCGATCGCATCGAAGCGCTGGCCATGCTGTTCAAATGTTCGGTGGAAGACATCATGGCCTGGAACCACCTCAACCATCGCGAGATTGTTGTGGGACAGGAACTGGTGTTGTTGCTGCCCAAATCTTTGCTCAAGGTATAACGCCTGAGATAAGGATTTCACAAGAGCCATTCCATTGATTTGTGGGATGGCTCTTGCTATTTTAGGTAGATTTTTGATGCCATACGGGACAGTTCACCTAACTATATTGTTTGTAGTTTTGGGGATCAAAAATGGCTTCCATGATTACTTCCCGGTTTGTACGCCCGCTTTCCTTTTTTTTCCTGCTGTTCATCGCAGGCTGCTCTCCAAAGTTCGTCCGCCAGTCTTACACCCACCCCATCCCTTTCCAACCCGAACAATACCTGTGTCAGCGCGCCGATACGCCATTAACCATAGATGGCCAACTCAATGAAAGCGCCTGGGAAAACGCGCCCTGGACGACCAATTTCCAAGACATTGAGGGCAATCTCAAACCAACGCCAGCTCACCGCACCCGCGTCAAAATGTTGTGGGATGACCAATATTTTTATGTCGCCGCGCGGTTGGAAGAACCGCACCTGTGGGCAACGCTGACCGAACGCGACGCCATCATGTACCACAATGATGACTTTGAAATTTTCATTGACCCCGATGGGGACGGGCTCGATTATTATGAATTTGAAATGAACGCCCACAATGCCATCTGGGATTTGTTTATGCTGCGCCCCTACCGCGCCGACACGACGCCCAACTACCTGATGAACTGGGACATCAAAGGCATCCGGACTGCCGCTGCACTCGACGGCACCCTCAATAATCCTGTTGATGTTGACCGATCCTGGACGGTGGAAATTGCCCTGCCCTGGGAAGCGCTGAAAGAGATCGCGCCCGGGCGAAGAGCGCCCATGCCGGGAGAGCAATGGCGGCTCAATTTTTCCCGCGTGGACTGGCATGTGGAGGTAAAGGACGGGCAATACGAAAAACGCCCGAATTCGAAAACCGGCAAGGTGGATAATTTTCCGCAAGAAAACTGGGTGTGGTCGCCCACAGGCTATGTAGACATGCACCTGCCCGAGCATTGGGGCTATGTGCAATTTGCATCGAGGGCAAGCGATACCACGTGGGCAACTCACCCCGACGAACAAATCAAATGGGCTTTATGGCAGCTTTTTTACCAGCAACACGCGTTTCGCAAACAGCATGGCCGCTATTGTTCTAAGCTTTCAGACCTGACACTCCCTGAAGTAAACCTGCAAGGGTATCTATTTAAGCCTAAGGTACAGATTACGGATACTCAGTTTGAATTACAAGCGCTGACAACAGACGGACAGGGGGGGTGGCATCTCAATTCTGAAGGCCGTATATGGAGAACTCCGTAAGGATGGCCGGCTGCGACTGGTGCTCGATTCTGATCACTTACGACGCTTTCTTAGAGTAGGATTTATTGATGATAGATGATTGATTAATGTGGAATGACTACTCGTTCGATGTTTTACGTTTTTTCCCATCATCAATTATCAATCATGTAATTGTCAATCGTCAATAAAAATGTCCAGTAGTGTGATGAACGATACATCATTCTCTTATAGAACCAATCAGATTTGAGATACCCGGGGGGATTCTAATTCCCCCTGTCCCACCCTCAAAACTACCCACCTGGGTAGGTTCTCTCCCCTTAGGAAGGCTCTATCTTGCATTCGTTTTCAAAAAGAAAGTCTCGATTCAAGCGCTTTTCAGCAAAACCTGGATCGAGACTGTGAACAACTGAAGCCCGCAAAGCGCGGGAGTCAGGAAGACGCGGCTACCTGAATAAGAGTTTTTTTCATACTAGTCCACTTGTGTTGTCGTGCACCAAAAATGCACGACAACTTTTTGGCAGTGCCGCACCAATATTAAGCAAATGTAAAGAAGCGGCACAAAACCGCCAAATTTTTTCTCGCCTGATCATCGCTGCCTTAAACAAAGGCAATTCAAGGCGGCACCATCATCAAACAAATTACCGGGTTATTCCGCTTCGCAAGGAGCGTGTAATAAGGCTATCGCCCTGCTTGACGGGGTTGATGGTCAGGAATCATCCATTTATTCATTTAAACCTTACGACAACAGCTCCAATGGCTCCTCCTTCCAGCTTACCGGCGGTGGCGCTTTCGGCAGCCGTATTTCAGACCTCGACCCGAACAACATCGAGTCCATTTCGGTGCTTAAAGGCTCAGCAGCGGCAGCGCTTTATGGTTCGCGTGCTTCCCGTGGCGTAATTGTTGTGACGACAAAAACCGGCAAGGGCCGGCAAGTCAACAAGGGCCTTGAAGTGAGTTTAAGCAGCTCTTATTCCTTGGAAGAAATTGCAAGCTTGCCGGCCTACCAGAACACTTATGGTGCCGGCACAGACTTCAATTACCAGCAGGCCAATGGCTCTTGGGGGCAGCTTTTAATGGCGCAGCCGGATATCCGACCCGCGATTCTATTCCACACTGGTTGACCAACAACCCGCGTTTTCCGCAATATTTTGGCAGGAATACGCCTTATCGCGCCTATCCGGACAACGTAAAAGACGTATTCCAGACCGGCGTTGTCTGGGATAATTCGCTTACCGTACGCGGCGGCGATCAAAACAACAATTTTGCAACAACAATTTCCAGCCTGAATCAGGAAGGCATATTCCCGGAAGGCAGCTCGGTCTTCGACCAGAATTCGCTCAGCATTGGTGGGCAGACCAAATTGTTGAATGGCATCCGCCTCGGCGGTACGTTCTCCTACACCACTTCTTTGCAAACAGGCCCTCAGGGCGGTGCCAACAACGCCATCGGCAATGCCAGCTTTATGTCGCGTACCATGTTCCCGGGTCGCAACTGGGATCAGGAAAACTTCCCGTATCAGGATCCGGTTGACCAGGGCAGTGTGTACTTCTTAGATCGCGCTCAGGCAACCAACCCCTTTTGGTCAGCGCGGTACGACGGATTTTCCAGCAAGGTGGATCGCTTCGTCACAGCGGTCAACCTCGGCATAGACCTCACGGACTGGATGAGCGTAGATTACAATATCGGCGTCAATGCCTGCACCCAGCGCGACCAGGAATGGTTCCGTCCAGGCTCCCGCGGTGCCAACGGCGTAGGGCAAATCATTGACAACGACGTGACGTGGCAGGAAATTGAATCCAACCTGCTCGTCAACTTCCAGCCCAAACTGAACAGCAATGACTTTACAATCAGAGCTTTCGTTGGCCACAACCTCAACCAGCGGACGATTGACCAGCAGTCTTTTCTCGGCACTCCGATGATTGATTTTAACATCATTGACCTCGACAATACGCAAAGCGTGGTACCCAATGGCGGCGATTACACCAGAAGGCGCATCATCGGTGCGTTTGCAGAAGCGGAATTGGGCTATCGAGATTACCTTTATTTGACCCTGACCGGCAGAAACGACTGGTCTTCGACGCTGCCTAAAGGCAACAACAGCTATTTCTACCCCGCAGTTAGCTCTTCCTTTATTTTTACGGAAGCACTGGGCATCAAATCGAACCTGTTGAGCTATGGTAAATTGCGCGCCAGCTACGCCCGCGTAGGAAACGACGCCAATCCCTACAGCTTAGCGGCTACCTACAGCATCAATATTGGTGAAAGCGCAGGCTTGACTTCCGGGGTTCGCGACATTGATTTCCCACTCAACGGTATTTCCGGCTCTACTTTAGTGAACACGGAATTTGATCCGAACCTGACACCGGAATTCACGACCGAATTTGAAATAGGCACCGAATTGCGGTTTTTTAGCAGCCGGGTGAAACTCGATGTCACGTATTATCAAAACAAAACCACCAACCAGATTGCCCGCCTTTCACTGCCTTCTGTTTCCGGTTTCGACGTACTCTTCACCAACTTTGGAAAGTTGAGCAACAAAGGGATCGAAGTAGGCCTGAACCTGAACCCGATCAGCACACGCGGCGGTTTCGACTGGAACATTTACACCACGTTTACGAAAAACAAAAACGTCGTGGAATCGCTCAGAACCGGAGTAGAGGAAATTGTAATCCGCAACCTCTTTGGCGGCAGCGTGGTCTCCGTTTTGCGCCCGGGCGAGCCTTACGGCGTGATTCGCGGTTCCGTTTCTGCCCGCGATGAAGACGGCAACCTGCTGATTGACCCGTCGAACGGCCAGCTCATCAATGCGCCGGATCCGGAAATCGTTGGCGACCCGAACCCGGATTTCCAGATAGGTCTAACCAACACCATTTCTTACAAAGGCTTCTCCCTGAATGCGGTACTCGATTATCGCCATGGCGGTGATATTTATTCCTACACGGCTCACTTCCTGCTTGGCCGGGGTGTTACAAAATACAACGAAGACCGCGAACGCAATGCGGTCATCCCTGGAGTGTACGGCGACCCGAATACGCTGGAACCCATCCGCGATGAGGCCGGTAACGTAATTCCGAATCAGACGATGATCGAAGTGAACGACCTTTGGTTTGGTAATACGTTTGCCATCAACAGCCAGGATGAGTGGAACATCTTCGACGGCACGACGATTCGCATTCGCGAAATAAGCTTAGGCTACGAATTGCCAGCGAAATGGTTGGATAAAACGCCGATCGGCTCGCTGCGCCTTTCGCTCAGCGGACGTAACCTGTGGTACAAAGCCGTAAATTTTCCGAAATACACGAACATAGATCCGGAAACGAGCACCTTCGGAAATGCAAACTTCCAAGGCTATGAGTACAACAACGCGCCTTCTATCCGCCGCTACGGCATCAACCTGAGGGCCACCTTCTGATCACTAAAAATGAATCAAGTAATGAAGCAATATCTGTTTTATATCAAATCTACAATCGTTGCCGTTGCCTTACTGATGATGGCAGGCTGCAGCGACTACCTCGACATCAACGACGATCCGAACAACCCGACCAAGGCTCCGCTGTCGCAAATATTGCCCTATACGCAAGCAACCACGGCCGGTGCGCTGGGGCTGGGCACAGCAGGTCTTTCGGATGTGCTGGCTGTATGGTCGCACCAATTGGTGCAACGGAGCAACCACGACGATTATGCAACAAACGGGAACGATTTCAACATCACCGAGCCGTGGGATAAACTCTACACCGTAGCATTAACCGACCTCCGCGAAATCATCCGCATCGGAACGGAACAGGAAAGCTGGCACTATGTTGGTATTGCACAAGTGCTGAAAGCCTATGCTTTTAGCTCGATGGTAGATGTTTGGGGCGATATCCCTTACTTCCAGTCTAACCAGGGTGCAGCCAATCCCTTTCCGGCATTCGACAATGGCAAAGCCATTTACACCGACCTTTTTTTACTTTTAAATGAGGCTGTTGCCAATCTGAAAAAATCTTCGGCTCGTCCGGTGACGAACGACGACCTGATCTACGGCGGCAATATCGGCCGTTGGATCAAGGCAGCGAATACCATCAAGTTGAATTTGTACAACAAGGTTCGCCTGACGGACTTGTACAATGCAGCTGATGTGACCAAACTACTGGGGGAAGACCTGATGACCTCCATCGGCGACGACTTTGAGTTGTTATAGGACGGCCGGCTACTAGACCAGCCGCGGTACCGGATCCATTGGCAGCGATGGCAAAATTACGGTGACGTGGGAAAATGAGTTTGGGGATGCAGGGACGACGGTGTTTTCGAGGTAAGTGATAGGAAAGAGGTGATCCCTTTTGGAAAGGTGTTGCCTCTGAATGGACACCAGGGGCGCTTCCGGGAGGAGGCGCCTTTGGTTTTTTTGAATCAGTTGGTAATTTTATCAAGATTGCGTAAATTGGATCAGCTAACCATTAAAATCACAACAGAGATGCCAATCAATTATACCTCACGCCGTTAGGTTTTGTGCATGAAATATAGGAAACATTCCGAATTTCGGTTAGTGGTTCCATCGAGACCTAATGCCGGTAGACACCAAGCTCAAGAGGGAATGAGATATTTCCTATTTATAGCACATCCCGACAATGCACAAAACCTGACGACTCGCAGTATATGATGTAGAAACGGATTTTCTGTACCGACAAGGTATTGAGAAAGGTATCGAGAAAAAGCGAGAAAAAGCTCAATTAGAAAAAATTGAGACGGCAAAAAGAATGCTTTTCGCAGGATTGACAGAGGCACAGGTTGCTGAGTTTCTGGAATTGCCGGCCAGTTCAAATCAATGACCTGTTGGCGGAAAGCCTCGTCCTGCTCCTACAAAATAGCGCATTCCACCAGTAAATGGCACCCATCTTCCTGCTCACCGTTCCCCCACCAAAATATACTGATAATCCAGTGCCGTATCGTTGGCCAGCACGTTTTTATAGCCGGCTTCGTACAGCGCTTCTTCCACCACGTGGATGGGCACGCGGATGTCGTTGGGCGGTCCCACCGGCGTGCGCTTTCTCTTGAAATCTACAATGAGAATTTTTCCGCCGGGCGTGAGGGCGTTGCGCAGGATTTTCAGGTAAGCCACCTGGTCGCGGATGTACATGAACGTATTGACGATGACGACAAGATCCACTTCGCCGGTCTTCAGTTGCGGGTCATCGGGTTTGCCTAAGCGCGTTTCGATGCGGGATTGAAATTGTTCCGGCAGTTCCAGCATTTTGATGCTGTCTAAGTAGTTGATGAACCGGGGATCAATGTCAATGGCTATGACCTTTCGCGCTTTTTGCGCCATGCGCAGGGTGAAGAACCCGGTACCGGCACCGATATCCGCCACGGCTTTACCGTCCAATCCGCCAAGCAAATTCAGAACCATATCCGGCTTTTGCCAGATGACCCGGTCGGTATGGGTATAGTCTTCCGTGAGGCCTTCAGATAAAGTTTTGCCGTTAGCGCCGAGGTTGGTATTGGGAGCAGTAACGGCGGGATTTTGTTCTGTGGCGTCGCTGGTATTTTCCTTATCATCGGGTTTGTCCCCGCAGGCATTGAACGTCAACAACATTGCCGAAAGGCACACAAACAGGAGTGCGGAAGGTTTCATAAATTGCATTTGGGCAAAGTTATGGCATTTTTATGAGTTTCCGCGCAATTTACAAATCCCAGAAAGAACGGGGCCGGCGGTAAACCACCGAGAAGTCGTAAGCCGTTTCAAAAAGGTACCAGGTTGCCATCAACGCAAACGGGAGGTAGCCCCACAGGTAGGGGAGCGCGATCCAAAGCGGCAATAAAGCCGCAGCCGCAGCGGTGAGGAAAAGGTAGTAACGACGCCGGCGGTGGTGGTAAGCAAAAAACAATTCGAGGGCGCTGAGCGCTTGCCAGATCACCAAAATGACAAGTGGGTAGGTCGCGGCAACCCATTGTCCGACCAGCAGGAGCAGCAGGGTCGTTGCGGTCAGGACAATTTGCGCAAGCAGGTCAATTTTCATTCTGGATTCAGATACCATAACAGGATTCTTTTTTGCAATTCCAGCTCTTACTTTACCATAACGCCTGTTATTTCTAAAAGTTTCAATAATTATTGAAACTTTTATTCTCCTCAATAATCTCTATTTTCGCCGCAAAAAAAGAGACCATGATGCAACCCGAACAACTCAGTGCGCTCATCCGCAACCGGCGGGCGGTCTTTCCGGCCAGCTACAACGATCGGCCCATCGCGCGGGAAATCATAGAAGCGATCCTCGAAAATGCGCGCTGGGCTCCTACCCACAAATTGACCGAACCCTGGCGCTTTAAGGTGTTCACGGGCAAAGCGCTGGAGCGGCTGGGGCTGTACATCGGCAACTACCACAAGGAGAAAGACCCGTCTATGCCCGACGTCAAATACCAGAAGATGTTGCGCAACCCGGTTCGCTCGGCCTGCGTCATTGCCATTTGCATGAAGCGCCATACTGAAGCGAACTTGCCGGAGTGGGAAGAGATCGCCGCAGTGGCCTGCGCAGTACAAAACATGTGGCTCTCCTGCACGGCTTATGGCATCGGGAGTTACTGGAGTTCGCCTTCCGCCATCCTAAACGGGCAGGAGTTTCTGCAATTGGAAGCAGACGAGCGCTGTCTGGGACTTTTCTACATGGGCTATTACGATGCGGAAATTCCGGCGGGCAAGCGGACGGGGTTGGAGGATAAGGTGGTGTGGGTGGAAGAATAGAACGTCGTTAAACCTAAGTTAAACCCATACCTGAATCAGCAATCCTGCGTTCTTGTAAGCGATTAACAGCCAAATATTTACTGCATTTGTTAAGGTTTTTAATACCGGAGCGGGTGTAACTTAAAGCTGTGGATCGTGTCTGATATACCATACAGCGTTTGTAAAGCTGTATTTTTGAGGAGGAATCATTGTGTTACCAAAACTTTTAACCATCATGGATACTGTGATTATTACGAAGGCTGCCAGAAAAACAATCCTGGCATCCGTGCTCACTGTGGCTTTTGCGTTCACCATGCAGGCGCAGCGCATTGCTTGTGTGGATGTGAATAAGGTACTGGAAAGCATCCAGGAATACCAAGGCTCACAACAGGAGTTGGACAACTTAGCCACCAGGTGGCGCCAGGAAATTGCCCAGGAATACGACGTGATCAAGGGCATGTACAACAAATACCAGGCTGAGCAGGTGCTGCTGAGCGACGAAGCCCGCCGCCAACGCGAGGAAGAAATCATGAACAAGGAAAAGGAAGTGCGCGATATGCAAAAAACGAAATTCGGACCGGAAGGCGCGCTTTTCCAGAAACGCCAGGAGTTGGTTCGTCCGATCCAGGACAAGGTTTATGCCGCCATCGAAGCTTATGCACAAGAGCGTGGATTCGACTTTATTTTTGACAAAAGCGGTTCCGCAGGGATGATTTTTTCCAGCGCACAGTACGACAAAACGGCGGATGTTCTGGACCGGCTGAAGAAAAAGTAAAGATTTTTGCAACCGGATACAACCTTTTGGCACCGCGAGGTCGTCTCCAATTGGAGAATCCGGTTATCAGGGCAGGTAAAATCGCCCCGGATGTTCAGGTTTTAGAACAGTTTGTAGAGAAAAAAGCGCAAAACTGTATCTTTGCACCTGCTTTTTAAAATATAAAATCAAATTCATCGAAATGAAGTATTTTGTTAAAATGGTTGCGCTGCTGGTTTTTGCGACGTGCATAGGCACAGGCGCGCAAGCCCAAAAATTCGGCTACGTTAACTCAGCCGCTATTCTGTCTCAGTTACCCGACGTCAAGCAAGCGGAAGCTACCCTGGAAGCCCTGCAAAAGCAATTGCAGAAAAAAGGCCAGGGCATGGTGGAAGTGCTTCAAAAAGAGTACACAGAGGTTCAGCAGAAAGCAGAACGCGGCGAATTATCGCCTAAACAGCAGGAAGACGCTTCCGCTAAACTCAAGACAAAAGAGGAAGAAATCGGCAAATTCGAGCAGGAAATGGCTAAACAGTTGCAGGATAAAAGAACCGAACTGCTGGGGCCAATCTACGAAAAGGTGAATACTGCGATTGCCGATGTGGCGAAAGAAAACAGTTTTCAGCTTATTTTCGATCAGGGCGTTTTGTTGTACGCGGAAGCTACGCAGGACGTAAGCACCCTGGTAAAAGCGAAATTAGGCATCACTAACTAAACTTTTCGATGTCAGCGGCAGCTAACGCAAGCGATCCTGTTGGCATCTTTGACTCTGGCATCGGCGGCCTTTCGGTCGTTGATGCCATTGTTCGTTTATTACCTAAGGAACGGCTCGTCTACTTTGGCGATACTGCCCGGATTCCTTACGGCACCAAATCGCCCGATATCATTCGGGAATATTCCGCACAAATTACCCGCTTTTTATTGGATCAGGGTTGCAAAGCCATTGTCGTAGCCTGCAATACGGCTTCCGCACCGGCTTTGTCTTACCTGCGCGCACAATGGCCCGAAGTGCCCATCGTTGGTATGGAACCCGCCGTGAAACCCGGCGCCAAGGCCACGAAAACGGGCAAAGTGGGCGTATTGGCCACGCGTGGCACACTCCAAAGCGAGCGTTACGCTACGCTCATGACCCGGTTTGCTAATCACATCCAGGTGATGGAAGACCCCTGCATTGGATTGGTGGAACGCATTGAACAGGAACAATTTGCATCGCCGGAAACCGAAGCTTTGCTCCGAAACATCATGCAGCCCATGCTCGAAAAAGGCGTGGATACCTTCGTGTTGGGCTGTACGCATTACCCCTTTGTAGAGCCGCTGATCCGGCGCATTGCCGGAGAACAGGCCGCAATCATCAACCCGGCTCCGGCGGTTGCGCGGCAGTTGGCGCGCATGTTGCAGGAAAGGAATTTACGCAGCCCCGCGCTTGAAGGCAAACACGCTTTTTACGCCTCCAAACCCACCCCTTTTCTGGAAACTTTTGCCGCCGGCTTGCTTTCCCCGGGAACTTATACTGTTCAATACCACACCCTTTCTTAGCTTTGCGGGCGTAATCAAAACACAAGGCATGAAAATTCATGAAGCTATAGAAGTCTTACTCGCTGAAGAATCCATCACCAATATTGACGAATTTACCGAGCGGGTTCGCGTCATCAGCAAAACAAAAAAGAAAAAGGATGCCTTGTGGGATGAGATCGAATCCTATCTTTTGGAGAACGCCATAACGGATGTTGCCATCAATTTAGATACCGACGAACTGGTATACCGCGATAAACTTTTTGAAGAAACCGCGTTCCGGGTAAACTTGACCGAAGATGAATTGTTGGCAAAAAAAATGTACATCGGGCACCGGATGATTCCTTATGTCCATCCCTGTGTGTCGCAGGAAGAATACCGCTTCCAGGATGCAGATGGTAACCCAATCCCGGTCATCCGGGAAAAAATACCCGCAGAGGCAGGCTTCATTTATGTGTCGTTGCTGCCGCCTTATGCGCTGGAGGATGAAATGGTTGATTTACAAACCAATACCATTAACCTGCTCGCTTTAGACCTGGGCACCTGGATGCAGCACAATCCGCTGACTAAAGAAGATCAACTGCTCATCTCCCCGGTTGATTATTTTGAAAATAGCTTCCAGATTGAAGTGGTGAGCAGAAAAGAAATTGCCGCCCAACAATTGCTCATTCAGCGCAGAGACGAATTGCTGACGGAGGCGATAGACGACGTTTTGCTGGGCATTGACGAAGTCATTCCGGCGGATGTCACACTTTTCTGGGCTTTTGCCCTTGGCGATCCAAAACTACCGAAACTCCCCGGAACGCCGCTGGGGCCGTTCCTCAACAAACACGAAGATCTGCAAATCTTTTTCGATGCCGGTTTTGCGCACATCCAGATGAAAGACTACTACGAAGATCTTTTCGACAATGCGATGGAGGACATGGCGACCATGGATCCCAAAGACATGGGCAAAGCGAAAGACCTCGATGGAATTTTCAGGGAACTGGGCAGCAGCTTTACCCCTGATTTTGTGAGCGCTAAATTTGTGCTGCAACTTCACGAAAGACAGGAGATTGCCACAGACGAAGTGATCAATATTCTTTTCAAATCGGGCGTAGAGCCTTTTTACAACAAAAAGCAGGAGAAAAACTTTTCGAAGGCATTTAACCAACTCGCAGAATCCGTAGCAGAAACTTGGACGAACAAACGCCTCCCCCTGCCGGTTGTTTCTCTTTTGAAAAAAACCATTCAGTTCAAAATCGAATTTATCGGCTTGTTGCGGGAAATTGACCTGCGAATGACGGTGCCCGAAGAATTCGATTTTTCAATGCTAATGCACCTCCAACCGGTGGATATGATGATTGATCAACTGCTTTCCCTCATCGTGGAGAAAGGCAGCGAAATTTCTAACAAAGAAGTAAAAGACCTCGTGCTCCAATTAGAAAAAGCCCGCGAGTATTTTTTGGAAGCAAGGAAGGATATTCTGGATAATATGTGATGATGAAGTTAAAAACTAAGGATAAAGTAGAAAGGTTAAAGTAAGATCGCGTTTCACAATCAAATTTCGTCCCCCCCTTTCTACTTTCTACTTTCTACTTTCTACTTTCTACTTTCTACTTGACACATGGATCAGCTAAAAATACTTATCGAAGAAGCCTGGGAAGACCGGGAGCGCCTGAAAGACAAACCGATACGGGAAGCAGTCAATCGCGTCGTTGCGATGCTGGATCGTGGCGAATTGCGCGTGGCTGAACCGCTGGCAGGAGGTGAATGGCAGGTGAATACCTGGGTCAAAAAAGCGGTTATCCTCTTTTTTCCTTTGCAGGAAATGCAAACCATAGAAGTTGGACCTTTTGAGTTTTACGATAAAATTCCGCTCAAACGCGATTACGCCAGTCTCGGGGTGCGTGTGGTGCCGCCTGCAGTGGCGCGCTATGGTGCTTTCATCGAACGCGGTGCCATCCTGATGCCCAGTTATGTCAACATCGGCGCCTGGGTCGGAAGCGGAACCATGGTGGACACTTGGGCCACAGTAGGCTCCTGCGCCCAGATTGGCCGCAACGTTCACCTGAGTGGCGGCGTAGGCATCGGCGGCGTGCTGGAACCGCCACAGGCGTCGCCCACCATCATTGAGGACGACTGCTTCATCGGTTCGCGTTGCATTGTGGTGGAAGGCGTGCGCGTGGCGCGCGAGGCGGTGCTTGGCGCAAATGTGGTGCTGACCCAATCCACCCATATCATTGATGTAACGGGGCCTGAACCGGTTACTTATAAAGGCATGGTTCCGGAACGCTCAGTGGTCATTCCGGGTTCTTACACCAAAAAATTTCCGGCGGGCGAATACCAAGTGCCCTGTGCGCTGATCATCGGCACGCGGAAAGAGAGCACCGATAAGAAGGTGTCGTTGAATAGCGCACTGCGAGAGCACAACGTGGCCGTGTAGTCTGTCTTTAGGGCTCGATAGTAAGTCGAAGATTTACGACAGTAATCCTTTGCGTCTAAAATTTCCCGCAAAGAGCGCTAAGGAGGGCGTCTCGCTTTGCGGACTTGGCGTAACCTTCGCGCCCTTTGCGGGAAACAATCTCTTGCAAAAAAATCGCAAAGTGTTTAAAGGAAGTGTTTTATATCATTTAAAAATTCGTATTTCTTCCTGAACTCACGTTAATTTGCGCGTTATGCTCAAACGATTAATCCACATTTTTTTTCCTAAAAAAAGCGAACCCGACACCATGAAATATCTGATTGCCGGTCTGGGCAACATCGGCGCCGAATACGAAAACACCCGCCACAATGTCGGGTTTCAGGTATTAGATGCGCTGGCCAAAGCCGCCGGCATCTCCTTTAAGCCTGATCACCTTGGTGCCATTGCCATGCTGAAACACAAAGGGCGAACCCTTATTTTGCTGAAGCCGTCCACCTACATGAACCGCAGCGGCAAATCTGTGCGCTACTGGCTACAAAAAGAAAACATCCCGAAAGAAAATTTGCTGGTCGTGCTCGACGACCTCAACCTGCCTTTCGGCAAACAACGCCTGCGCCCACAGGGCAGCGACGGCGGTCACAACGGATTAAAGGACATTGACGAGATCACGGGCGGCAACAACTACGCCCGCCTGCGCATCGGCATCGGCAGCGATTTTTCAAAAGGCAAACAGGTGGATTTTGTGCTTGGAGAATGGAGCTCCGACGAAGCCGATGAACTCAAAACGGTACTCGAATACGCTGGCAATACCACCAAGAGCTTTGCCACCATCGGGCTGCAATTGACCATGACGCAATTTAATAAGAAGTAGAAGGTAGAGGGTAGAGGGTAAGGTTTCATTTAATTGGATACTTATCGTTTCATCGTTGGGATGACATAACATCATCCATTACGTACCCTATCTTTCTACTTTCTACCCTCGACTTTCTACCCTCGACCTACTGCACCAGCAAAATCGAATTCAGATTACCGTAAGGATCGTGTTCGCTCAGGGGATTGTTGGAATCCGTCATCCATTTGCCATCCACAATAAATTTGTAGTGGTGTTTGCCGGCAGCGAGGTTCATCATGATTTTCCAACCCGATTCAGTACGCTCCATCCTCGTTTTGCTTTCGTCCCAGTTGTTGAACGTGCCGGCCAGGATAACTTTTTTTGCATCCGGATAGCCATCTAATTCAAACACCACGGGCTTCATCAGGCGCAGCACGGAGTTGGGCGTACCGTGCATGTTTTTAACCGTTTCGGGGTTGGCAGGGTCGTGCAGCCATTCGCCGTCTGCAATAAATTTGTATTCGTAGCGCCCCACCGGCAATTCAAGGTTCAGACACCAACCGTTGTCTACTTTTTTCATTTTCAGGCTGTGTTCGTTCCAGCCGTTGAACTCCCCGGAAAGGATGACCCGTTGGGCATGCTGAAACCCTTCCAGAAAAAAGGAAGCGTTCCCTTGCTCAACCGGCAGAACATTGTACACATTGAGGTTGTACACCCCTTCCCAGATATCTTCGGAAATGATTTTTTCATCCACCCGCAGGTTGGCCGGGGTTGCTCACGTTCCGATCGAGCAGGTTGATCTCTGCTCCGCTGTCTATGTTAAAATTCAGGGTTTTGCCTTCCACAGAAGCCTGCACAACAATCCCGTGTTTTGCCAGCACAAAATCCAGACTGTCGAACAGCGCATCGGGGAAAGCTTTGAAGTCTAACCGCTGCCCCCGCGCATCCAATTTGCTCAACACAATCTGTCGCATCGGGTAATCCAGCAGCACTTCGTACTCCTTAAACACCTCATAGCCGATGATGCCGACGACCTGCACGTTGCGCTTGCTTTCAATATGAGACAGATCCAGGACATGGGCGGTCACATTCGGCAAATATAAATTTTCCCATTTCAGCGTGTCCACTTCTTTGGAAAAAACCGAATAGCTTCCGCCTGTAACGCCGTATTGTGAAATACCTTCCAACCGGGTATCCCCGGTAAAGTAGCGTTCATTCAGCAACAGCCTTTCCGCGCCGGTATCAAAGAAAAAAACGCCTTCCGTGGTGTCAATCCGGGCGGTAACGGCGGGCAAGCGCCCCACCCACGTAAATGGAATCCGGATGGTGTTCGGACTGATCTGTACCGCCTGGGGAAAACTCAGCCCACCGGCAAACAACATCGGCGGATCGGGGACATCGGTGAATGGCGCAGCAGTCATTGCGCTTGCCCTGAAAAGGCAAGCCAGAACTGCCCACCACCAAGCACTTTTGGTTGGGTATTTTTTCATATTGTCGGGTGATTTCTAAAGCAAAGTGATTCAATTCATTTGATGCGTCAAGGTTGTTTCGACGAAAGACCGTCGTGTCGCCATTAGAATGCATCTCTCAGACAAAAAGCATGTAATTTTTTAAGGACTGTCGCAATATTAACTTCTCCATTTGGGCGGCGGCTTTTTGGCTACGCCGAACTTGCGTTTCCACCGGACTTCCCGCAATTGCTTTCAGTCGGCGCAATTGCCCTCGTCGGTCGCGTAGCTTAGGCTACGCTCTCTCCTCGCGCCTTGTCCGCTGAAAAAATCCTCGCGCCGAAAAGATGAACTTATTATTGCGGCGTTCCTGCGTTTGTTTTAGCTTTGACCAGAATCCATCAAAACAAAACTGCACCACCCATGACGCTCGAAATACTACTCAAATACGTCCATTTTCTCGCCATTTTTAGCATTGTCGCATCGCTTACTGCCGAACACCTCCTGCTGAAACCGCAATTGACCAGGAATGAATTGCAGCGGATTTCCATCATTGACGGCATTTATGGCGTCAGTTCGATTGTTTTGCTGGCTGCCGGTCTGACTTTGTGGCTTGGCGGCGTGGGCAAATCCGCTGAGATTTACAGCAAAAACTGGGTTTTCCATTTGAAAATTGGCCTGTTTTTCCTCATCGGGTTGCTCTCCATTTACCCGACGGTTTTCTTTTTGAAAAAACGCAAAGGCGACAACCGCGAAGAATTGGTCACCGTGCCGACCATGGTGAAAATGATGCTCCGGATGGAGTTGCTGATTTTGTTTATCCTGCCTTTGCTGGCTTCTTTGATGGCAAAAGGTATCGGATATTTTGGAAAGTAATGTCTGATTTTAGCGTCCGATAACTGCGATATGCGAATCATACTATGACACAAACAACACCACACCCTAAGTACATTTTCATCATCTGGAGCTGCTGGAAACGCAGCGATCCGTCTTTCCCTGAATCGGGCTTTGAAACCTGGCAGGTAGAAGGCAGCGCACAAGACCGGCTTTTCCTCCTCAACGAGCGCGCCGATTATGCTTCGCTTATCCGAATATTGCTGGCCGATGCGCCCCGGGCCGATGTGCTGGCGTTCCTGCACCGCCGCAGCCACGATCCGGTCAAAGACCTGACCGGCATTACGGAGGCGCTGAAAAGCCCGGAGGTTTCCGCTTTGCGCAAAGCGTTTGCTTTCAGCGACGGCCGCGACTACCTCTACCTCAGCGCCAACGAATGGGGGCTGATTGGCAACGAGGGTCGGCTTTGGTACAGTTCGGGTGGTAAAAAAATGCGTTCGGCAGAATCGGAATCGGCACCCATGACGGTGCGGCGCGCGCATTTCAACAAGGTGTGGCAGTACTATTCGCAGCAGTGCAAGCGGAAAATATTCGAGTTCAAAGAAGAACTTTTGTCGGCACTGTGGGTTTCGCCATTCGCGCACAGCGGCGAAGCAGTGGACAACCAGGACTGGCTCAGCGGTTTTAAAAAAGAAAAACCGCTGCTCTACGCCCGCCTGCTCGATCTGGCAAACGAAGACAGTCCAAAGTTCAGCTCGATGTTGGACAACGCCGAACAAAAAAATCAGGAAAAGTTGCGCTTTGGCGAATGCCGCCTGAATATGACTGCGCTGAATGCCCATGGCACGGGCACGCAGTACGAACGCTTAGCCGAGTTCATCCGCAGCGGCATGGTGAATGCAGAAGGCCCCGTGCAGGTTGCCGATTCCATGCGAACCCTGCGCGAGCGCTTCGAGGAGTTGCTGCTTAATATGCCTGAGCCGACGTATCCTTGAGGAACCTTGATGCCACGGGGCCGGACTTAATGTATCTGTGGTCTACCGGAGAAGACACGCCGACCATTCAGGTCAATACATCGGGGATCTATACTGTCACGGTTACCAATGACGCCGGTTGCAGTGCAGCGTTCAGCATTATGGTTACGGTCGTGTCTGTAACCAGTGGCTTGGAAGATGGGATTAGAATTATGGTCGCGCCCAATCCGGTAACTGACATCGTGCGCATTGCATGGTCAGGAAGTTCGACGACATCTGTTCACCTAATGGACAACCTGGGGCGGGTGGTTTTAGAGGACAATACGCTGGTGCTGGATGGCGCAACGCGGACTTTGAATGTAGCAAACATGCCCGCTGGTGCCTACTATTTACAAATTGTCGGGACGCGGTTTGTCAGGAAAGTTCGGATGATCATAAAGTATTAATTAAAAATGCCTGCTATTGCTGGCGAAGAAAAAAATTCAACGGGTTCTTTATTCCGCCACAAACCGAAAGCCCACGCTGTGGATATTTTCAATTTTGATGTTTTCATCCTGGCGCAGGTATTTGCGCAAGCGCGAAATAAAAACATCAAGGCTGCGACCCAAAAAATAATCGTCTTCGCCCCAAAGTTGCTCTAAAATAGTGGAACGCTTAACCACCTTGTTTCGGTTTTCGGCCAAAAAATTCAACAAATCGGCTTCTTTTTGGGTAAGGCGGTTGGTCTCGCCGTTGCAGGACAGGGCGAGGTTGGGGTAGTCGAATTCGTACTGGCCAATAGTGGTCATCGCAGCAGCAACCGGCTGCCGGACGCCGCTCCTACGCAGAAAAACTTCGATGCGCAGGATCAGTTCTTCGATGCTGAAAGGTTTGGTGATGTAGTCATCGGCGCCAAGTTTGAGACCGAATATTCTATCCTCTTTCAACGACTTGGCGGTGAGGAACAGAATGGGAACGTGGGTGTCGGTGCGCCGTATTTCTTTGGCTAAAGTGAAACCGTCCACTTCCGGCAGCATCACATCGAGGATGCATAAATCGAAACTTTGTTCCGCAATGACTTCCAGCGCCTGTTGGCCGTCTTTGCAATAGGTGACTTCATATCCCTGAAGTTCAAGGTTGTCGCGCGTCACAAAGCTCAGGCTTTCATCGTCTTCCACGTACAGCAAGTGTGCTTTCCGGTTCATGTTTATTTCAATCTTCGTTTATCTAAGGAATTAATTCATGCCGCCCTCTCTCCCCCTCTCTCCCTCTCCCTCAAAACCGGCATCAACAACCCAATCGTCGTCCCTTTCCCCGGTTCGCTGTCCAATTCAATTTTCCAGCGGTGCGCCTGGCATACAGACCAGACGTAGTACAAACCGAGTCCAAAACCCTTGACATTGTGAACATTGCCCGTAGGCACCCGGTAGAACTTGTCGAAAACGTGCTTGAGGTGTTCTTTAGAGATGCCAATGCCGTTGTCGGCGATGCTCAGCCGGACAAACTTTCCCGATTGCTCCAGCACAATTTTGATGTGGGGCACCTGGGTGCAATACTTCACTGCATTGTCAAGCAGGTTGTGCAGGACATTGACGAGATGCAGGCGGTCGGCCAAAATTTCTATGTCTTGGGCTTTGCATTCGTATTCGATCCGACCCTTCTGTTTTTCGACCTGAACGCTGGCCCCCCCTATGATTTCGAAGAGGATATCTTCGAGGTTCAGTACTTCTTTTTTTAAATCGAGCCGCCGTTTTTCGATGCGGGTCAGTTGCAGCATTTTTTCAACCTGATCATTCAGGCGTTGGTTCTGGTCTCTGATGATGCCGGCGTACTGAAGCAGGCGGTTGTCGGCTTTCACCGCAGGCGCATTCAGAAAGACATCTGCGGCGATGCGCATCGTGGAGATCGGGGTTTTGAACTCGTGGGTCATGTTGTTGATGAAATCCTTTTGCATTTCCGAAAGGCGTTTCTGGCGTAAAATGACCAGCATGGAGTAGACAAAAAACAGGATGGTCACAAACAAAATAGCGGAAAAAATGACCGAGAGCTGCATTTTATCAAACAGATAACTGGGGCGCGTGGGGAACCTGACGCCAAAATAGTAGGTGAATTCTACGTCTTTAGGCAGATGACCGATTTTGATGTCTTTTTTTTCATCTGGGTTGTAGCTACAATAGTTGCCGTACAACATTTCATTGGTGGTGCAATCGTATACCGCATATTCGAAGTCGAGGTTCAGCATCCGTTCCTGGAACTGGATGTGGAGGTAGTGCTCTAGGTCGGGCGCGTCGAACTCATTAGCAATATTGACAATGTAATAGTTCGAGGTTTTTTGTTTGATGACATCCCGGGCAGGCAGTTCGCCGTTGTTCAGGTCGGCTAAGGATTTGGCCACATTGTACAGCGCTAACCTCACTTTTTTATCGAACTCCTCCTCGTTGATGTTCCAGGTGCTGATCACCCAATAGGTCTGCATGGCGATGATGCCCATGATGGCAAAAGCGCCCAGAAGAAAGACCCGTAATATGATGCTGTTTTGCATGAAATCAGTTAAGTTGAACGAAGATAAGGTTATCGCCAAAGCCCTTTGAGTGCTTAACAACTCATTAACAGACAATTACGCTATGGTGTTGCGGGGGTGGCAATAAATAGCCGAAGGATAGAACAATTTTTTCACTAATTTTGCAGCCTGTAACACTAATTTGCGGAAGTTGAAAGCAAAAGCCTTAGTATTCGTCTTCCTGATCATAGCAGGTTTCGCAGATGGCCAGACCAGCGAAAATCCATTTGACCTGGCATTTCGCCTTTCTGCGCCTGCCGGAACTGTTGTTGTGCCCAATGAGGCCAACGGCAACCCGTTCGATTTGTCGGCGCCCACGCAGCCGGGCAGAAAAATCACTTCCAAATCCGGAGTTGTTAAAAAAATCGCCAAGCCGCGCCGTTTGCCAAACCCGGCACGTTACCCGGGCTTTTTGCTGGGTGCCCTGCTGGTAAGCTTGCTCTTGCTCACTTTTTTCATTACCTTTTTCAGAAACCTGTATGGCCGGGCCTATCAGGCGATGCTGAACGACAACCTGCTGAACCAGGCCTACCGCGACCGGCAGTCGGGCGCAGGGCAAGCCTACATGATTCTGTACAGCTTGTTTTTCATCAACAGCGGGTTATTTGTTTTTTTATTGCTGCGCCATAAAAAAGTTGTCTTACCCGGGGAAACTCACCTGATCAACCTGCTCTACTGCCTCGGAGCGGTGACGGCGGTTTACCTGCTTAAACACCTGCTGTTGCGAATCATTGGCGCTATTTTTCCGATTACCAAAGAAATCAGTGCTTACAGTTTCACCATTATGATCTTCGGAATCATGATGAGTTTGTTCCTTGGGCCGGCTAACCTTCTAATCGCTTATGCCCCCGAAAATTTCACTGATTTGCTGATCAACGGAACCCTCGGCATCCTGGTACTGTTTTATTTACTGCGGTCGTTGCGGGGCACCTTTATTGCCAACAATTACCTGCTATACTATAAATTCCACTTTTTGTTGTATCTTTGCACCGTCGAAATAGCACCTGCGTTGGCGCTGGTCAAAATTATCAGTAACCAATTGACAGGGATGCCAAATTTTTAAAACACTTTGTTGAATGACAACAAACGTAAAAGTTCAGGAAGGAATCTTCAAAACCGTGAAAACCATTTTGGTTTCACAACCAAAGCCGGAACGCTCTCCCTACTATGAACTCGAAAAGCGATACGGACTCCAGATTGACTGGCGCCCGTTCGTTCATGTAGAAGGTGTTGAAGCCCGCGATTTCAGAAAGCAGCGCATCCGCCCGGAGGAGTTCACGGCCATTATTTTTAACAGTAAAAACGCGGTGGATCATTTTTTCCGCCTTTGTGAAGAGATGCGTGCTAAAATGTCGCAGGATACCAAGTATTTCTGCCTCACGGAAACCATTGCCAACTACCTGCAGAAGTTCATCATTTACCGGAAGCGCAAGGTTTTTTCCGGCCAGCGCAGCATCCAGGATCTGGGGCATTACATGAAAAAACACAAAGCCAACGAGCGCTTTTTGTTGCCTTGCTCCGACCTTGGCGCGCAGGAAATTGCCACGTATCTCGATGAACAGGGATTCAACTGGCAGGATGCGGTGATGTACAAAACCGTGAGCAGCGACCTTTCCGATCTGAGCGATGTGACCTACGATGTGCTGGTGTTCTTTAGCCCGCTGGAAATCAAATCGCTCTACGACAATTTTCCGGATTTTCTGCAAAACGATACCCGCATGGCCGTGTACGGCAACAGCACCAGCAAAGCCGTGGAAGAACGAGGCCTGACGATCAACATCAAAGCGCCCGTGCCCGATGTGCCTTCCATGACGACGGCGCTGGAGCTTTATTTGCAACAGTCGAATAAGGAGGTGTAGCCCAGCCGCCTGCATAGAGTAAGGGGCAAAGGGCGCTTCCCGCAAAGATGGTTTCCCGCAAAGGGCGCAAAGGGCGCTTCCCGCAAAGATTGTTTCCCGCAAAGGGCGCTAAGGTCTCGCAAAGGGCGCTAAGGGCGCTTCCCGCAAAGGGCGCAAAGGTCTCGCAAAGGGCGCAAAGGTATAGCAAAGGGCGCTTCCCGCAAAGATGGTTTCCTGCAAAGGGCGCAAAGGTCTCGCAAAGGGCGCAAAGGGTGGCGTCCTGCTTTGCGGACTTGGCGAGACCTTTGCGCACCTTTGCGGGAAATTTTAGTCACAAAAGATTACTACCGTGAATCTTCGATTTACTCGATTTATTTGGCTGCGTTTTTGAATCAAAATAGATAAACAGGATGCTGTTTACAACTTTACCACCCTGCCCACATACCTTTTTCCATCCCTGTCCTGCGCCTGCAACTGGTAAATCCCGTTGGGCAAGCCGGAAAGGTCGGTTTCGGAATTTTTAATGCCTGAAATGCTGCGCACCAAATGCCCCGTAGCGTCAAAGATTTTCAGTTGCTCAAAAGTAGCATGCTCTCCGCTGGTAATTTTGACCAAGCCGTGAGAAGGATTTGGGGAAATGGAGAGCGGGGCTGCCGCGAAGGGTTCTTCGGTGTCGGTGGTGATCCAGTAGCAGGGGGTGTAACCGCCTGGATCTGATGGTTTAAATCTTAATCCATAGATCACTTGATTTCCCATTCCTTCAACTTCTGCGTTAAAGGTTATTGTTGAATTTTCCGGTGGAAGTGCTTCTTCGGATAATTCAAAGTATTGTAAGCTTTGAGCAGCCATACAAGCACAGATAGGAGGGAACTCATCCAGATCGAAAGGACCGGCCACTTCGTCTTCCTGATGATTGCTGATAAATGAACTTCGTACACATACATCATTTAGAAAAAGGCTGCTATCCCATTTTACTGTAACCGGCTGATATTTTGACCATACGAACAAATAAACAATAGGCTCTCCGTAACAATTAAGCCCAAAGATAAAGTCACTTTCATCAATGATGACTTTGGAAAATTTTTGATCAAAGTCAAAACGAGACATTCCTCTTACTTCAAAAACAGAATCGAACGGCACCGTAATTTCGGCCTCCCCAAATTCAGCGTCTATGCCAAAAGTAGCATCAGGATCGTAGCCTACTGTTACGCTGTCCTTGTTGCCAACAGCATCTTCAAATTGCATAACCACCTGAAATAGTGCCGTTTGCTGGCAGTATAGGTGGCTCCATAGCGCAAGACATAGCCACAGGATGAGCATTATTTTCGTTTTCATAGCTTAAATCTTTAGGGTCGTTCTTGAAATAATCACTCCATCCAGGCTTGAGACTAAGAAGTACGTACCCGTAGGAACTGCACTTGTACTCAGCACTTCCTGATACGAACCTGGTTGCAAAACATATTCGGAAGACAACAAAATATCATTACCCGAACCGGCAGGGAACAGGAAAATGTCCATCTTTCCTGCTAATTCGGTCTCATATTCTACCGTGAGCGAACTTTCAAAAGGGTTGGGGTAATAGCCCGTCAATTCATAATCCGCTTCACCTCCGGATTTTCCAATCCACTCGACAAAAAAAGCGTTGAACTCGCTCGAAACATTTACTCCAAAGTTATCTCTGAAATACTCAACATGAGTCCCACTTGTATCCCTCGCCGTACTGTTACAATGCACATACACTCCTGACAAGGCATAGCGAATGGGATTACACTGCGCCGACTGCACGGTACTGATTCCCCACAGCGGAATCTGGTTCCACTGTTCGTGGTTGTTTTCTAATTTATAGTTGAACCAGGTGATGAGGTCGTCTGCTTTTTAATAAGCATCTTCTATAGTAGCGGGGTCTGCGCCAGAAGGGTCAAGTGTGCCGGAACAGTCGTCTTCCAAAAAAAAGTGTGCGTTTATTTTTACCCAAATTTTTGTGCAGTTGCTTTGAACATCGTTGACAAGGAAGCAGTCATTGGTGGAAGAAGGGGTAAATTCGCTGAAAGATTCGGCATTTCCGCAGGAAGCAAGTCCGGTTTGCTCCTGAGCCGAAAGCGAATAGTAATAAGGATTTATCCGCATAAACAACATCGGCGCGAATTTATTAACGTTGTTTGTAATGCCCCCCACCCTTAATTATCAAGGTTGTCTGGCAAAAAATCATGGCAATGTTTTTCATAAAACCGTTTGTTTTGAGGTGAATAAAACTATTTCGTTTGATTCTCTGCAAGTTACGATTTGTTTTTGCCACAATCAATACCCTGAATCAGTTAGGTGTTTTTACCTAATTACGCTTCGTCTGGCACCGGCAAATCCGGTTAAATGGCAGACCTGCCAGTTTACAACTCCCCGCTGACCGCTCCGGCAGTATTTTCAACCGACCGCTCTCTCGCTGGCCTGTACAAAGAATTTACCTGGCAATGGTACCAGTTTTCCAACTGGATGTCCTCCGGTATGATGCAGCCAACCCGAACGAATTTTCCGCACTGAATTTCGATCAGATTATTACAACATCACGAAGAAGCCTTCAATCCCTAAAAGTCGGCTTAATAAAAAGTCCTGAGACATCCTGAATTTTGCATACCGGAGCCGGCATGCAAAATTCGGGATGTCTTCTGTTTCTGAAAATCATAAAGGGTTTACAATTTTACCCCCCTGCTCACGTGCCTTTTTCCGCTTCCCTGTAACCAATTTCCGCTTGCCCGTAAAAAACTTCCAAACTCCACCCAACGACTGTTCATTTGCACCAAAATTCTGTTGCAATGAAACACCCGACAACCTTAATTTTTTTTACTGCTGTCCTCCGCACAGATCGGCTTCTCGCAAACATGCCTCGGCACACTGGAAGAAGCGCTGAACCTGGCAACGCACCAAAATAGGAGCATCCAGGCCGCCGCAATTTCCAACGAATTATCCAAAACAGACCTGCGCATTGCCAGCGGAAACCTGTTGTCGCTGCTACGCGAACTGGAACCGGCCGCAGCGTCGTGCTGGTGCCCGTTCAGGAGGTCGTTTGTTTCCTCAAGGAGCAGGAAGTCATTTTTCTATTTGACAAATCCGGCCAACGCTACGTTACTGACTACCACTCGCTTGATGAAACAGAGGAATTGGTTGATGCTGCTGCTTTTTTTCGGGCTAACTGCCAGGCCCTTGTCCACCTGCCTTACATCGCAAAATATGAGACCGATTTTACCGGGAAAATTTTAATCCCCCTGCGCCTGAAACCGGTTCCGGAAGTGGTAGTAAGTAAAGAAAAAGCGGCGGGGTTTAAGAAGTGGTTGGGGTGAAGAGAAGTAGTGGGTAGAAAACAGACAGCAGAGCAGAGAGATAGGCTACTTTAACTTTGAGAAAGGAAACGGATAAAGCACTTCCGTAAGAAAAAGCCCTTGCGGTGGCGCACTTTGGCTTTTTATCAACAGGGTTTGGGTGTCTAAAGCATGACGGACTTCGTCGAGGCTGGTTTTTCCGAGGCCCACATTGAGGCATGTACCCACAATCAACCGAACCATGCCGCGCAGGAAGCGGTTGGCGGTGATGTGAAACACCCATTGATCGGCTTCTTCGTCAAAAATCCATGCTGCGCGGGTCAGCTCGCAGTGCATGGTTTTGGCGGCGCCTTCGCTTTTGCAAAAAGGAAAAAATTCCGCATAAGCGGTCAGCAATGCCGCAGCGGATTGTACGAGGTGGCGATCGGGGCGCTTGGCGTGGCCATACCAGTAACAAGTGTTTTGTTCAAAAGGCATTTTGCGAAAGCTGAGGTGGTATTCATAGCTGCGCTGGTAAGCATCAAAGCGCGCGTGGGCTTCCGCATGTACAGGAATGATAAGGTGAATAGAAATGTCGGTGGGCAAAAACTTGTTTAGGCGGCGTTCAAAAGCTTCGGGGAGCGCCTTTTCGCAGTCAAAATGGGCGAAATATTGCCGGGCATGAACGCCGGTGTCGGTGCGTCCGCAACCAGTCATCGCGATGGGAACGCCAAGGATAGTCGAAAAAGCCTGTTCCAGCGTTTCCTGCACGCTGATTTGCCCCGGCTGTCTTTGCCAGCCAAAATAGTGCGTGCCTTGATACGATAACTCTGCGAAGTAGCGCATGATGAATTTCCCGGTATCCGGCAAAGTTACGGAACGTTGCAATAATAAGTTCATCTTTTCGGCGCGAGGATTTTTCCAGCAGACAAGGCGCGAGGAGAGAGCGTAGCCTAAGCTACGCGACCGACGAAGGCAATTGCGCCGACTGAAAGCAATTGCGGGAAGTCCGGTGGAAACGCAAGTTCGGCGTAGCCAAAAAGCCGCCGCCCAAATGGGGAAGTTACTATTGCGGCGTTCCTACACAAAAAATATGCACCCGACTGCCAGGTTAGCAATGGGTGCATAAGAGTGATTGTGCATAGTGAATGTTAGACGCCAAGGCGCAAAAGTCTTCTAAATGTGTAGAAAACCACTCCGCATGAGCAACACTCGTTCTATCGAGTCATAAAAACACCTAATGCATCAACCAATGATTGACGGGTCTTTGGCGCTTGTAGCCGCATACATCAGCGCAGCGCCGGCTAATGCAACATCTTTGAGTAATCCGCTGTAATCTCCAGCGGATGCGCTTTTGATGTGTATGGTAAAAACAAAAATAAGCAACAATACTGCAAGCAAAACGGCCGCTAATTTATCAAACTTCCCAATGAGCATACTTACCGAAGCGGCTATCAGACCTGCGCCGGAAATATAGACCAGGATAGGGCTGCCAAAAGCCATGCCGGCCATCATATCGGCTTTCATGAAGTGAAAAATGCCAAAAACCGCAAAAGGAATGGCAAACAAATACTTGCCTAAGCCAAGAATGGAATTCATAAATCGTGTGTTTAGTTGGTTAATAAAATCGTTTTGTTTTGATGTATAGACATTTGCTTTCAAAGGTAAAATTATAGTTTGCATTGTAATAATATAGCAGAATGTTTTTTAAGTAAACCAACTATTTTTAACTTGATTATTTCAACGCCTGGCCGATTTGTCCAATTCTGTTTCGACAGATTAGGCTTGTCCTTAGGGTCGCTGCGTTATTTTTTTCCACATAACAGAAAAACGGCCACAACGAAAAAACGAAGTTTTACAGCCTCGGACGTTGTGACCGTTGTGTCGTTGTTTGAAACGTCGGAGCAATATGGCGTTAGATTAAACTAACTTTAGGGCTGTCGGCCTGCAATACCCCATTTGTTCAAGAGTAGTTCCACCCGGTGGAATATTTGTTCAGATAGGAAGGCGGATTATCTGTTCACGGATAAATCAAAAAGGGAAGACATGATTATCCGAAACATTGTATTTTCGCACCGTGAATGCATTAGAGCAATTGTTGCTTCGCTACAGCGAAAGCCCGCAAGTGCGCCGCATGGCGCAGAACTTAGAAATCCTTGACTCGCCCCGGTTTCAACTATCGGGAATGAGCGGATCGCAGGAATGCTTTGTCCTGTCGGGACTGTACCGAGCCCGTCCCTGCAGCCACCTCTTCATCGCCGACGACAAAGAAGAAGCCGCATACGTGCAAAATACGCTGGCCAACCTCCTCGAAAAAAAGCCCGTCCACTTTTTCCCGGATTCGTTCAAACGACCGACCAACTTCGAAGTACTGAACAACACCAACGTGTTGCAGCGCACCGAAACCATCAATAAAATTGCCACGTCTGTCGCCAACGGCGAAATCGTGGTCACCTACCCGGAAGCGCTGTTCGAGCAGGTAGTGTCGCCTGCCGCATTGGAAGCCGACCGTATTGATTTGACTGTGAATGAAACGGTGCAGGTGGACACCATCTTTGAAGTGCTGCTGGAATACGGTTTCCGGCGGGAAGATTTTGTGTACGAACCCGGGCAGTTTTCCGTGCGCGGCGGTATTGTAGACATTTACACCTACGGCAACGAATATCCCTACCGCGTTGAACTTTTCGACGACCAGGTAGAAAGCATCCGAACGTTTGACCCGCTGACGCAGTTGTCGGTGCAAAACATCGGGCGGGTGTCCATCATCCCGAACATCAACACCAAGTTTTCCAAAGCGCAAAAAACGGCTTTGTTCGAGGTGTTAAAACCCGATACGGTTATCTGGGTGCGCGATTTTCAGCAAATCATCGAGCGGTTGCAAACCTGTTTTGAAAAGGCTGCCGAATTCCGGAAAACGGTTTCCCTGATTGATGAAAGCGAGCTCGCCGAAATTTTTCGCGACGGCGCTTTCACTACCCCCGCCCAGGTGGTGGCGGGTATCCAGCGCTTTCCGGTGCTGTTTTTGAAAGACGTGCCCGCAGATTTCAAGCTGTCTGAAAAAGTAGGATTCAAAGCCGGCCCGCAACCGGTTTTCAACAAACACTTCGAGCTGCTCATCAAGGATTTGACCAAAAACGCCGAGCAACGGATCAGCAATTTCATTTTTACGGAGAACCCCAAACAGATCGAGCGTTTCTACGCCATTTTTGAAGACCTGCAGGCCAATGTGCAGTTCCAGCCGGTCACCAAAGCCATCCATCTCGGGTTCATTGACCTGGATCTGAAAGTGGCGTGTTATACCGACCACCAGATTTTTGACCGTTTTCACCGCTACAAGCTCCGGCAGGGCTTCACCCGCGACGTAGCGTTGAATGTGAAGCTGCTGAACGAATTGCAGCCCGGCGATTTTGTCACGCACATTGACCACGGTGTCGGAAAGTTTTCGGGACTGGAAAAAATCAACATCAACGGCCACCAGCAGGAATCGGTGCGGCTGTTTTACAAAAACAATGACATCCTCTACGTCAGCGTCCATTCGCTGCACAAAATAGCGCGCTACGTCGGTAAAGACGGCACAGAGCCGCAACTGAGCAAACTTGGCTCGGAAGCCTGGAAAAACCTCAAAAACAAAACCAAAAAGCAGGTCAAGGACATTGCTGGCGAACTCATCAAACTCTACGCCAAACGCCGCGCTTCGGTGGGCTATGCCTGCGCCCCCGACGGCTACCTGCAAAACGAAATGGAGGCCTCCTTCATTTACGAAGACACCCCCGATCAGCTCAAGGCCACCAACGACGTCAAGGATGACATGATGAAACCCTACCCGATGGACCGCCTCATCTGCGGCGATGTGGGTTTTGGAAAAACGGAAGTGGCCATTCGCGCCGCGTTCAAGGCGGTAACCGAAGGCAAACAGGTGGCTGTGCTGGTGCCGACAACCATTCTGGCGCTGCAACACTACAAAACTTTCACCGACCGGCTCCAGGAGTTTGGCGTCACCATTGACTATGTGAACCGCTTCCGTTCTGCAAAAGAGAAAAAACAGGTTTTTGAAAACCTAAAAAACGGCAAAGTCGAGATCATCATTGGCACACATGCGCTGCTGAGCGCTGAAGTGCAGTTTAAAGACCTCGGTTTGCTGGTGGTAGACGAAGAGCAAAAATTTGGCGTTTCCGCCAAAGAAAAACTGCGCAACCTGCGGGTGAATGTGGACACGCTGACCCTGACGGCCACGCCCATTCCGCGCACCCTGCAATTTTCGCTGATGGCCGCGCGCGACTTGTCGGTCATCCGCACTGCGCCGCCCAACCGGCAACCCATCCACACCGAAGTACGGGTGGCAACCGACGAATTGATCCGCGACGCCATTTATTACGAAGTCAACCGTGGCGGGCAGGTATTTTTCGTACACAACCGCGTCAAAACCTTGCCGGAGACCGCCGCGCATATCCGGCGGCTTTGTCCGGACATTGACGTGGCGGTGGCGCACGGGCAAATGGAAGCGCACCAATTGGAAGAAACCCTGCTCGCTTTTATTGACCGCCAACACGATGTATTGGTGTGTACCAACATCATCGAAACCGGTCTCGACATTGCCAACGCAAACACCATTATGATTTACAACGCGCACCAGTTTGGCATGAGCGACCTGCACCAGTTGCGGGGTCGGGTGGGGCGTTCCAATAAAAAAGCGTTTTGCTACCTGTTTAGTCCGCCCCTTTCCACCCTGTCCTCCGATGCCCGCAAGCGCCTGCACACGCTGGAAGAGTTTTCCGAGTTGGGCAGCGGCTTCTCCATTGCCATGCGAGACATGGACATCCGGGGCGCGGGTAACCTGCTGGGCGCAGAACAAAGCGGGTTTATTTCTGAAATCGGGTTTGAAACCTTCCAGCGTATTTTGGATGAAGCCATCCAGGAGTTGAAGGAGAATGAGTTTCGGGATCTTTTCAAAGAAGATTTGGAAAAGGACCGGAAATTTGTGCGCGACGTGCACATCGAAACCGATGCAGAAATGTTGCTGCCCGATGCCTATGTGGAAAGCACCCAGGAACGCCTGAGCCTGTATACCGAACTCGACGCCATTGAAAACGAAGAAGGCATTATAAAATACGAAGAAAAATTGGCCGACCGCTTTGGTCGCCTGCCGAAAGAAGCGAAAGAATTGTTTGAGGGACTGCGCTTGCGGTGGGTTTGCAAAAGCTTAGGCTTTGAACGCGTTGTACTGAAAAACAACAAGTTGCGTTGTTATTTCGTAGAAAATCCGCAATCTCCTTATTACGAAAGCGCCGTCTTTAAACACATCCTCAGCTACGTGGGCGAAAAAGGAAAAGTGCAGGGTTTGAGCCTGAAACAATCCAACCGCAGCCTCATTCTTGTGCGCGATGAAGTGAAAGGATTGCGAGCTGCGACGCACTTATTGAAGCAAATCGAGCAAACTTTGCCCATTTCAGGGCTTTAGGCAAAATATTTTTCCCTATTTGAACCCTCCTGCCTAACTTTGACGGACATCCTGCGTATGACAGGTGTAACCGTCAAAACGGTCGGAATGACGACGCAGTCGTATTTAATGAACGCAAAATCATCGGATTGTCCTGCTTTGGATGTAAGTTTGCTTTTCGTGAAAATATCAAAACTATCGCTTATGAAGTGGCATTTTACACTTGGTCTCTTTTTATTCATGTTAACGTCCTTCAGCGTGCATGGGCAGATGTCTTGCCAGTACAGATTGGATTTGTTCGACAGTTTTGGCGACGGCTGGAACGGCTCCACGCTGACGATCAATATAAATGGTGCCCCCACTGTTTATACCCTCAATACCTTCGATGATGACGGTTATTTCCGCTCTTTTCCGATCACGATAACGAGCGGCGATGTCGTTACTTTTACTTATGTCGCGGGCGCTTGGCAAAATGAAGTAAGCTATTTTTTCTATAGTCCTGACAATATCCTTCTGTTCAACGATGGCCCTCCCCCCTCCGTTGGCGGGGTATATACTGCCACCCTGGGCTGTCCGGCTTGTTCGGCCGTGCCGCCTTCCAGCGTTTCGGTAGACGATGTGCGCGCATTCCGGGCAGACCTGAGCTGGTTGTTTTCAGACCCGGATGGCGTTTATGTCGTGGAGTACGATACCATTGGTTTTGCCCCCGGCACCGGCGCTACGGCAACCGTTGCAGACAATCATATCCGTTTGAATGGTCTTCAGGAACATACCGCTTATGATTTTTACCTTTCGGTACTTTGTGCAAACGGCGATACCAGTGGCCTTATCGGGCCATTCAGTTTTATGACCCTCTGGTCGGAAGATACGGGGGTTGTGGACATTGCGACGCCGGAAACCGGATGCGGTTTAAGTTTTGAAGACATCACGGTGACGCTCCGCAATTTTGGCGGTACCCCACAATCACTCATTCCTTTCCAGTTCAGCATCAACGGGGTGTTCGTTCCGGTTGGCCAACCTTTAGACGGTTTCTTTACCGGCGTACTGGGCAAGGACAGTATTTACACCATTGAGTTTGATACGCCGTTCGATTTTTCAGAACCGGGCGAATACGAAATTCTCTCCTGGACGGAACTTTCCGGCGATTCTGACCTCACCAACGATACGACCCGGGTGCTGGTCACCAGTGTTCCGATCATTTCGGAGTTTCCACACTACAACAATTATGAAGACGGCAAAGGCGGCTGGCGGGTAGGAGAAGGCTCTGTCAATTCTACCTGGGATTTTGGAACGCCTGCGAGCGCTGACCTTCCTGCTGCAGCCAGCGGCTCTAATGCCTGGGTGACCAACCTCACCGGCGATTACAACAACAGCGAGCTGTCTTATCTGATTTCTCCCTGCTACGATTTTTTAGGTTTTACCGAAGATCCGCGCCTGACCTTTTCGCTGTTCTTCGACGGAGAAGCTTGTTGCGACGAAGGCTGGTTAGAAATGCAGTTGCACCCCGATTCTGCCTGGACTAAAGTTGGAACGAGCGGCACCGGCCTGAACTGGTACAACGATGCCGGCAACCAGTGGTGGGACGGCACCGGAGGATTCACCGGTTGGGCCACCGCCTACAATACGCTGACAGGCGTGGCCGGTTTCTCAAATGTGACCCTCCGCTTTGTCTTCTCTTCCGATTTTTCAGTGGTCAACAAAGGGATGGCCATTGACAACATCTTTATTTCCACGCCTTTGGCCAACGACCTTGGCGCTGTAACGGCCAACCACACTGCTGCGGGTATTTGTGGCGACCCACAGGATCAGGTCAGCGTTACGGTGCTTAACTTCGGAACCGTTACCCAAACGGGATTTAATGTTTCTTACCAGATAAACAGCGAACCGGTTGTAACGGAAATAATTCCGGTTAGCCTTGCCGCGAATCAACAGCTCACGTATACATTTACCGTGCCTTTCAATTCTTCCGGCGCCGGCAGTTACGAAATTGTGGCCTGGACATCCTTCCCGGATGATTTTTCACTGAATGACACGACTTCTTTTATCTTCTCAACATCGCTTGAACTACCTTTGGTGGAAGACTTTGAAGGCGGGGCTTTGCCTGTTGGCTGGACGACGGAAGAATTCTTCGTGGTCTATGCCCCCGGCTCACATAATAACCCAACTTTCGTAGTTGCGGACAACATCTACTCCGGCGATCCGAGTTTGAATTTAACGACCTCGGTATATGGCCCGGTAGAAACAGGAGACAGCTTGTTGTTTGATTATCGCCTCGTCCTGTGGTTTGCAGGAGTTGATCCTTTCATCCCGGGTCCCGGAGACAAAATTGAAGTCTTCATTTCAACAGACTGCGGGGATACTTACACCCTGTTTCACACCATTAACTCTACGAACCACACCCCGTCAGCTGTTTTACAAACGGTTCGCCTCAGCTTAGACGATTACGCAGGTGAAAGCATCCGACTCCAGTTTATTGGCACCTGGGGCAGCGGCGACTACTGGCTCGATTTTGACAACATCAACCTCAAGCGTTGCCCGGCTTCTTTGGGACTTACTGCGACTGCAACCGGCGCCAGTGCGGCCGGAGCAACCGACGGACGCATCACGATCACCGCAAACGATGGCCAGGCACCTTACACCTTCCAGTGGGCAAGTGGCGCCAACAGTGGTACGGATCTGAACAACCTGGCACCGGGCTTTTATACGATCACTGTTACCGATAAAGCCGGATGCAGCGATGTGGCGGCGGCTCAGGTGGATGTGGTCGTTGCGGCCAGCGAAGTCAACCGCCTCATTGGCGACGTTCGCATCGCACCGAACCCGACTTCCGGCGACGCTCTGCTGAAAGTGACGTTCCGCGAAGCCACGGACGCCCGCATCACCCTGCTCAATGCCGTCGGTCAGGTGCTGTTTGAAACGCGCGATCAAAACGTGCGCGAAGGCAATTACCGCCTTGACCTGAGTACTCAAAACGGCGGGCTCTATCTGATCCGGATTGTAGCCGGCGGACAGGTACACACCGAAAAGTTGATCAAGATGCAATAAGCATTTTTTAGAAATACATTTTTGAAAAGGCATTCCGGTCATCGGGATGCCTTTTCCTATTTTAATTAGACTTGTTGCGATGGGGCAGCGTGGTGGGAAAAATGAGCTGCTACACACTGCTGGCGCATTCCTTCACTTGAATGCCCACTGGGCATTCCCCCTTCGGGATCGCTCAGTCACCCAATTAAAGGCTTTTTGAGGGAACATAGCCCAGCTACGTGACCGAAAAAAGGCGAAGAATGGGTGGAAAAGAGCCATTTTGTGCCCGCGATGATCCCGTCGCAACAAGTCTATTAAACCATTTGGATAAATAAGTGTATCCTACAAAGAAACAGTACTATTCACCCAACCACCACTTCAGCAGGATTATGAAAATAGGGATTGTTTGTTATCCTACCTACGGGGGCAGTGGCGTCGTCGCCACAGAATTAGGCTTGGGCTTAGCCAAAAAAGGCCATGAAATTCACTTCATCACCTATCGGCGGCCAGCGCGTTTATCGGCCTTTCATTCCAATATTTATTTTCACGAAGTCACCGCCGAAGATTACCCGTTGTTTGAATATCCGCCTTACGATACGGCCTTAGCCAGCAAACTTGTGGATGTGGTCAAGTTTGAAAATCTGGATATTCTGCACGTGCATTATGCCATCCCCCACGCGGCGGTCGCGTATATGGCGAAAAAGATTTTGCTGACCGAAGGGCGTTATATCCCTGTGGTCACCACCTTGCACGGCACCGACATCACGCTGGTGGGCAGCAACAACGCGTTTGCCCCCGTGGTGGCCTTTTCCATCAACAAATCGGATGGCGTTACTGCGGTGTCGGAAAGCCTGCGCCAGCAAACGGTAGATTTGTTCAACATCCAAAAAGAGATTCGGGTGATCTATAATTTTATTGATTTTGATCGTTTTAAAAAAATAGACAAAGACCATTTCAAAAGAGCGATTGCCCCCAATGGCGAGCGCATCCTCACCCACACGTCCAACTTCCGGAAAGTGAAGCGCATCGAGGATGTGATTCTGGTTTTCAAAAAGGTCTATGAAAAAATCCCTTCCAAATTGCTGTTGATCGGCGACGGCCCTGAACGACACAGCATGGAAGAACTTTGCCGCAAACTCGACCTTAGCCACGAAGTGCGGTTTTTGGGCAAACAGGATGCCATTGAAGAACTTTTAGCGGTTTCCGATTTGTTCATTATGGCCTCCGAAAGTGAAAGTTTTGGTTTGGCAGCTTTGGAAGCGATGGCCTGCGAAGTGCCGGTGATTTCCACCAACGTTGGGGGATTGCCGGAAGTGAACATCCACGGAGAAACCGGATTTTTGAGTGAGGTCGGCGACATCGAACAAATGGCGCACCACGCCATTGCCATCCTGAGCGATGAAGAAAAACTGCAACAATTCAGGAAAAATGCGCTGGCACAGGCCCGGCGGTTCGACATAGACAATATCTTGCCGCAATACGAAGCCTACTACGAAGAAGTGCTCAAGGCAAGCAAGCTGGAGGCGCATACCTGATTTTTTGAAGAACACCGACGGTTTTTACAGGTAAAAAACGCAACGCAGATGATTTTCCCTTACGGCGATGACCAAGTTAAAGGCGGACATTTTCCCCTGTTCAGCTACGCGCTGATCGCCGTGAATCTGGCTGTTTTTCTATTCGAAGTGTCCTTGCCGTTGCCGCTCCGGGAAGCATTTTTGATGAAATACGCCGCCATTCCGGCTCATATTTTGCGGGGAGAAGACTTCTACACCCTGTTCACCAGCATGTTTTTACACGGTGGCTGGATGCACCTGCTTGGCAATATGCTTTTCCTTTGGGTCTTCGCCGACAACATTGAAGCGCTGAGCGGGAGCTTCAAATTTTTGATCTTTTATTTCCTGGGGGGATTGCTGGCTCACGCCGCGCACATCTATTTCAATGCCACGAGCGTCATTCCCACGGTGGGTGCCAGCGGCGCGATTTCGGCGGTGATGGGCGCTTATTTGCTGCTTTTTCCGAGATCCCGGGTGCGGGTTTTGTTTTTCGTTTTCCCGTTTGGCATCCCTGCCTTTATTTTCCTCTTCGTCTGGATCTTCCAGCAACTGCTGAATGGTCAGGCATCGCTGCACGTCGCCACTGCCGAGTCGAGCGGCGTAGCCTGGTGGGCGCACATCGGCGGGTTCGCTTTTGGGGTATTAGCCGGCATCTGGTTCCGGATCACCCTGAGGAGACCCGGACCGCCCGCCGCAGTAGCTTACCGGCGCCCGTTTAGATGAATACAGGATTTTCCCAAAATCATTACCTTTGCGGCTTGTTATCCACAAACAGGTCTTGCATTTTTTTAAAAACTAAGCAAGTCTCAATCGAATAGTTATATGTCCGCAGCAATTTTTGATCAGGTTAGAACCGTCTTGAAAGCAATCGAACAGGAAGCGCCCCAAACACCGGAAGCGATGGAGCAATTTCGCATTCGTTACCTCGGCTCCAAAAACATCATCAAACCCTTGTTTGACGAAATCAAAAACGTTGCGAATGAGCAAAAACGCGAATTCGGTCAATTGATCAACAGCGCCAAGCAAGCAGCGGAAGCCAAATTTAACGCGCTGAAAGAACAATTGGAAAGCGCTGCCGACGCCGGTGTGGCCGGCAACCTCGACCTCACGGCACCCGGCGAACCCATCGAACTGGGGTCGCGCCACCCGGTTTCCATCGTCCTCAACCGCATCATTAATATTTTTGAACGCATCGGCTTTGTGGTTGCAGAAGGCCCCGAAATTGAAACAGACTGGTTCAATTTCACCGCCATGAACACGCCGGAAGACCACCCGGCCCGCGATATGCAGGACACCTTCTACCTGAAGGGCAGCACCGAAATGTTGTTGCGCACGCATACCTCGCCAGTGCAGGCACGGATCATGACGAGCCAAAAACCCCCGATCCGCGTCATCGCTCCGGGTCGCGTTTACCGCAACGAAACCATTTCGTCGCGTTCGCATTGCCAGTTCCACCAGGTGGAGGGCCTTTATGTAGACGAAGGCGTTTCGTTTGCCGACCTGCGCCAGACCCTGTACTATTTTGCCAGCGAGATGTTTGGTGCCACCAAAATCCGCTTGCGTCCGTCCTACTTCCCGTTCACCGAACCAAGCGCGGAAATGGACGTTTTCCTCGGCACGGAAACCGAACAAACCTACCGCCTGACCAAAGGCACCGGCTGGTTAGAAATCCTCGGTTGCGGCATGGTGGATCCGCAGGTGCTCGAAAATTGCGGCATAGATTCCAAAAAATATACCGGTTTCGCTTTCGGCATGGGCATCGAACGGCAAGCGCTGCGGTTGTATGGCATCAGCGATATCCGTTCGCTGTTTGAGAATGATGTGCGGTTTCTCAAGCCTTTTACGGCTGTTTAAGGGTAGAGGGTAGAGGGGGGGCTTAGCTACAGGACAATTGGATGATGGATTGATTTACGCTTAAAAACAAGTAACATGCACAATTTTAGAAATTTGCAGGTATGGAAAGACGCTATTGAGCTTGCTGTGGAAATTTATAAGATAACGGGTACATTTCCCGTTTCAGAAAAGTACAACCTGACCAGCCAACTCAACAGGAGCGCTGTTTCTGTACCATCAAATATTGCAGAGGGCGCAGGCCGCAATACCAATGGAGCGTTTAATCAATTTCTCGGAATAGCTACCGGTTCCTCTTATGAGATGGAAACACAATTCATTGTAGCAAATAAGCTTGGTCTTATACAAGAAGAACAGTTTACTCCATTGATTGAAAAGATGTATTCAATTCAAAGGATGACCCACTCATTGAAATCCTCGCTTTTAAAATAAATCAGAAGTTTAATCACAAAGGTGTCTTTCTACCTTCTACCATTCCCTTAATCATCAACAGATTCCATCCATGAAACCCACCCTACCCAAAGGCACCCGCGATTTTCTCCCGGAAGAGGTGAACAAGCGGAATTTTATTTTTGATACCATCCGCGAAGTATTCGTGCGCTATGGCTACCAGCCGATTGAGACGCCGGCGATGGAGGCACTGGCCACCCTGACTGGCAAATACGGCGAAGAAGGGGATAAACTCCTGTTCAAAATTTTGAGCAACGGCGATTTTTTGGCCGATGCGAATAAAGAAGCGCTTGCCGCAATGGATTCCGCCAAATTGGCCAGCTCCATTTCCAAGCGCGGCCTGCGCTACGACCTCACGGTTCCGTTTGCGCGCTTCGTGGTGATGCACCAAAACGACCTTGCTTTCCCGTTCAAACGCTACCAGATCCAGCCCGTCTGGCGCGCCGACCGGCCCCAAAAAGGCCGCTATCAGGAGTTTTTTCAGTGCGACGCCGACGTGGTTGGCTCCAACAGCCTGATGTACGAAGCGGAGCTGGCACGGATTTACGACGAAGTGTTTGCGAAGCTGGGCGTTAATGTCTCCATCAAAATCAACAACCGGAAAATCCTGGCCGGGATTGCCGAAGCAGCAGGTGTAGCCGACCGCTTTGCGGACATGACCGTTGCCATTGACAAATTGGACAAAATCGGCATCGAAGGCGTACGGCGAGAATTGGAATCCCGCGGTTTGGCCGGGTCTTCCATCCAGCGCATCGAAATGATGCTCCAAACCACCTCGGTAGCAGCGATGCGGGAATTGTTTGCCGACAGCCCGACCGGCCTGACCGGCATCGAAGAATTAGAGACGGTTTTTGATTACCTCGGCGCGAACAGCCTAAGCAACGAATTAGCGTTCGATCCCACCTTGGCACGCGGCCTGAGCTACTATACCGGCTGCATTTTTGAAGTCAAAGCCAAAGACGCCCAAATGGGCAGCATCGGCGGCGGCGGGCGCTACGACAACCTCACCGGCATTTTCGGCCTGCCCAACGTGTCGGGCGTGGGCATTTCGTTTGGCGCCGAGCGCATTTTTGACGTGATGGAGGAACTGAAGTTGTTCCCCGAAAAAGTGTCCGGCGGCATCGAAGTGCTATTCATTGCTTTTGACGGCTCCACCCACCACTATGCGTTTGAGTGCGTTTCCAAACTCCGCGCCGCCGGCATCGCCTGTGACCTCTACCCCGAACCCGCAAAAATCAAAAAGCAGATGGACTACGCCAACAAACGCGGCGTGCCCTACGTCGTTTTGATCGGTGAAACGGAGATGGCGAGCGGGAAACTGACCCTGAAGAATATGGTGAGCGGGGAGCAGGAGCAGCTTGGGGTGGAGGAGCTTGCGGGGAAATTGGGGTGACGTACCGCCGAACTCCGATTCGGCAAGCACCGCGAAGCGGTTAACTGTGATAAAGAAGCATTATATTCAACCACTTCGCGGTTGCCCGCGCTACTGGCACATTTCCTTACCTCCGATTGCATCGGAGGCTATTCACATTCAATCCCTTCGGGATTTTTCACCCGTACACCGGAT
>Ga0163155_10000635_pt1 | contig 43193 bp, 48 predicted proteins | sample OliLakLV19SP4G1_FD_148611 | JGI IMG/M metagenome (GOLD analysis project Ga0163155, IMG submission 148611) | Freshwater microbial mat bacterial communities from Lake Vanda, McMurdo Dry Valleys, Antarctica - Oligotrophic Lake LV.19.SP4.G1 | ecosystem: Environmental > Aquatic > Freshwater > Lake >... | reverse complement strand
TCAGCGTGGTCCGCAGAGTCAGTAGCAAAGGCGGCGTGGTCAGCAGCGGATTCAGCAGCGGAGTCAGCGGCGTGGTATGCAGCGGAGTCGGCTTGGTCAGCAGCGGAGTCAGCGGTGTGGTCAGCAGCGTCAGCAGCGGAGTCAGCGGCGCGGTCAGCGGCGTCAGCGGCGCGGTCGGCGGCATGGTCAAGACAGAAAACAGCGCTCCTGAATTTATTAAAGCAATAAGTATCATTGTGTGCGGTGTCCAAAGTACGGAAGAATATTCACAGCAGATAAAAAAGGCAACCCTGATAAACCTACGGGCAGATGTGGATATGCTTCGCATTAATCCAACCAGCTTTTACGGAAATCACAGAAGCCGAATACCTAACTCAACTATCAGAACGGGAGAAAACAAAATGACCAGCTACCTAGTAACGTGGAGTATCGACATTGAATCAGATACCCCAGAAAACGCCGCGAGTGAAGCTCTTGCTATAATGCGGGACGCCGAATCAACGGCCCTGTGTTTCAGTGTCAAAGAAGAACGAAAAGGCACCGAGCATCTTATTGATTTGGAATCAGCTCAATATCAAAAGGAAATACAAACACTAGAGTGATACCAAGAAATAATACCTCCAACTAAATAAAGGTGAACTATGAACGCACAAGAAAAAGAACTAAAAGAATTTGTCAGGTTACTAAAGAAAAACCATCCGTCACTGAATACCCATGCTTACGATATCAGAAAATCAATTAGCCAATTGGTTAATCTCGCCAGCGTTTTTCAAACACTTCAGATAATGGAATGTAACGGAGAAATCACAACTAGCCAAAGCGAAAATTTCAAACCCTCCAACTCACCAACAAACCACCCCAGTAAAAAATAACTGGTTTAGTTCTTGATACCCGCGCACTACTTACTATATACTTTTGATAGGGCTTGCGAGCAGGCCAACAAACCAAACAAAAAGGAAGAACTTACTATGGAAAAATTCAAACTAGGAAAATGCGTCATCACGCCGGGGGCTCAGGAGTTATTAGACGGAGTTGCTCTTACTGCTTTGCTCTCCCGCCATCAATCAGGTGATTGGGGAGTAATATGCCCGCAAGATAAAAGAGAAAACGAATTATCTCTAAAAGAAGGATTCAGACTTATGTCTGAATATGAGGCACCGGATGATCCCACCCAGAAAATCTGGGTAATCACAGAGCATGATCGATCTGTTACTACTGTCTTATTACCCTCGGAGTATTAATATGTCTGAACCTGTCAAACTTACCCTCGCAGATATTACAGATGCTGAAAATACTATCGCGGATATTCTTGTGAGCGAAAAATATCCCGCCCGCACCGTAGGAGATCTATTCACGGCTATACGATTTTTCTGCAACAAACACGGGCTGGCCCTTCAAAAAAATAGCTGATCTCATAGAATCAGCACCGGAAGGCTTATTCAAAGATCTCGACTAAACTTTACTTACTACTAACCAACAAAAGGAAAATAACCATGTCACTAGCAACCCAACTCAGAAAAGCCAGACAAGCAAAAGGACTATCCCAGCAATTCATAGCCGACAAGCTCGGCGTAAAGCATTGGGCTATATCAAACTTAGAAACTGGTAGGTTTAAAGGCGACCCACAGGTTTATGACGCAGCCTTGAATATTATCTCGAACGCGAGCCATCAAGCCCCCAACAAGCAACTGCGGGGGCAAGCTACTAAAACTAGAAACAAGAAGAATCAGGCTAAAACCAGGATCTCGGTTGATTCAAAGCCTAGTAAGAGTTATAAACAACCTGCTACGGGGGAGTTCTTAAAGTTCACCTCTTCTCATGACAACACAATGAAACTAACTATCGGGCAAGCTGTGCTGGAGATTTCCGCCAGTGTGGAAAACATCCAGATGCTGCTTACTGCTCTTACTGCTAACAATAAGGAATAACGAACATGCTATTTACTCTGTCCCAGACATCCACAGTCCATTTTTATTCAGAGCCTACTGCTATGAGCTACGGATTTCCCGGCTTATGCAATCTGATAGAAACCAAGCTCAAAAAGAAACCCGACTCCGGGGATTTATTTTTGTTCATCAACAAAAGAAAGACTTATCTTAAGATGCTATACTGGCAGGAACAGGGCTGGTGTATGTTTATGAAAAAACTAGTCGGCCATCAATTCGAGACTACGGGCTTGAAAAAGAAACTCACCCTCAAAGACATAGAAACACTTATTAACGATCTCTCAGCGGGTATTGCCGAAGAAGAAGCTACTATCCCGCACAGAAAAGCAGCTTAAATCTCTAGTTCGTTCCTTTTGGGCCTCGCGGGATTATCCGTGGGGCCTTTTTCAAATCTATACACTTACTACTTATTATTATGCCGACTAAAAAGAAACAGACTATCAAAATCTCCAAGAAAGAAGACGCACAATGCGAAGCAATAGCCAGAATGATTATAGACGAAGCCTTAGAGAACGTTTTATTTCATCCTAAACTTACTGAAGAGGGGCCAATTGACTTACAGTGTCTAACCAGCCTGCATTTGGTAGAGCTGCTATCCAGAATAGACAAGGTACTTGGGATTAAACAAGGGCAAGGCGCGTGGGAGCTGAAATTCAAAGAAGCAGCTGAAGGGTAAATCAAATGATCTCAGTTATCCGAAAATGGCATATCGCAGTATCAGAAGATCAGCACACGGCCACAGCTATTAAATCGTTCGAACCGGGAGCGCCAGTATTCACGGTAAAACTCACAACAAGAGCCTATCCAAGCTTACTAAAGCTCGAAGTGTCCAGCTCTGTACCAAACAGCCCTAAACAACTCCCAGGCTACGTACTCAGGGAAATAATAAGGCTTATGTATCTTCCTCGGAGGACGGATCAGAGGGAGTAGCTAACTCCCATAGCGACAAGTAGGTGCGGCCCAATCAGATTCCCAGTCCAGCGGTTCTGACAAAGATTGACATGCTCGAACTCACGCATGTATGCCGCCGCCATCCCCGAATGATGTAGGTACACAGCATTTTCTAATCATCGTTTAATCTCCCTTTTAATAAATCTATTCCACGGCAACGCCGCCTGTCTAAACACCTCTACAGGATGCAGCCAGAATTCACCCCACTCCCCATCTATAAATTGGGCATTTTCAGGCAGCTGTTTTCCACCAAAAACTGTACACTTAAAAGCATCTTCAAAATCTGTATATACAGACCCGTGAAACCAAAAGACCCACAGCTGTTTTTCAAGAGCGCCCTCAAGGGAAAACTCTGAGCACATCAAAAGTTCCTTCACTTGTCGAAAAGAGAGCAATTTATGACGTAGTACAGGTTTCAACATAAGTCCTGATTGCACACTGCCCCAATGAGATTTAGTTAAATCAGCCTTCCAATGCGGAACTTTTATTAAAGGCATTTCACAGCTCTTTTTTAGTCAAAACTAGTGTCACCTAGTGTCGGAAGATCGCCGACACTAGTTCCGACACTAGTTCGATCTCAGCTCCAGCTCTCTTTTTCATCATATTAGCTATATATAATAAGGATTATAACCGCTTTTACTACTTCTTAACAATTATCACTTACAGATTTGAGACTAGTGTCACTAACTTTTCGGCTTTTTCCTTTTTTTGTATGTGTCATCTCTAACTAGTGTCGAAAATCTCCGACACTAGTTAGTTGGTTGATATTACAGGCGAACTAGTGTCACTGGAGTGGGGGTAAATTTCCGACACTAGTTTTACCTTAAATTGCCTCATTTACGAGCTGATATTGTACTTTTACAGCCCCATTTTTGTTGGTCTGTTTTACCTCTCTAATATCGCCCGCTTCACGGGCATGTAAAAGGAGCTTATTAATCTTCACAGCGTCCCATTTGAAGTATCTGAAAACCTCTCTTCTACGGACCAGATAATCGTTATCAACACGACACCTTTTTTCAAAGAATCCCATGAGTGCATAGTATTCCTGGTGGTCCCTGGCATTCGCTAATCCATCGGACAAATTTCCCCCTCCCTCTCCGACTAGTTCCCTCAGTGCGTCTATTCTCGATTTAACGAAAGTAATCCCATATTCCACGATATCAGGCTTCACTTCACCGTTAGCAATTACGGCGCATAACCTACCTACTTGCTCGGCAGCTCTCGTGTACAGATCACCAAGGCCGGTATTCCTCTCCAGCTCTTTGTTGTAGAGCTGATCCATATCCCTTTGAAACGCTTTGTACTGCTTCTTAGCAACTTCAGTGAACCTGATCTTGGTCGCTTTCACATGCGCCAGGGAGTTCTCTTTCTGGGATTTATCTATGAGCTGCTTAAGCTCTTTTTTCCGGCTGGGGCTGTCCGTATCGTCTAGCTCTTCCTGCATCTCTTTAAGCTCGGCTAGTTCTTTTTCTCTTTTGAAATTACCCCTGCGATCAATACTTCTAAGCCACTCCAGATACCCCTCTGATAGCTTATAGTTCGGGTCTGCGTTAGGATTCATTTCCCTGGTAGCGTCTATACTGGTAATTAGAAACCTTACTAAGAACCCATCTTTAATCGAAGCTGTAGAAAAGCCCTTAGAAAGAGTAGTAGGCGTACCGAAAGAGCAGAAATTAAGATGGGCATTCTGAAATTCCCACTGCACATCTTTGGTATTACTAGTAAGCCCGGATTTAAAGCTTTTGTTAGTACAGGAATAAAGCCTGAGAAGCGCCCGTTTGATGCCCTTCTGGTAAGCCTCTACTTTTAGCTTGTCGCTAGTCAGCGACTGGAAAAGCTGCTCGGCCTCATCGAGCATAACTAGAGTCCTGCCCTGAGACATAGCAAGGGCTCTGTATAGACCTTTCTCCGATGTCATATCTTGCTGGGCGTCATTAGTAAGGCAGAGATCTTTTATGACTCTGCTGAGTACTCCTTGTATAGAATCCTTACCTCTGCCGGTTGGAGCTAAAACAAGAAAGTAATTCGCTGGCGCATGTCCGAGGTCAGTTACATAGAGATGAGATTTAACGAAGCCTAGTAAGGAAAGTACCCCCGCAAACGCAATAGCAGGAGCTGGATACTGAGCTGCCTCGGAGATCTCTTTAACCATACCGCCTACATTATTCGGGCAGTCGTAATAAAACTGGTCAGGTAGATAAAATTTATCTTCTCGCTTACGTTTATCAAGCTCATCGAATTTTAGCTTGATAGCTTTGACTTCTTCTGCCTTTCTGTAATTAATGACATCAGTAACTAGCTTGTGGATTTCTGATTGCCGGGAACCCCCTCTGAGAAAATCTTTATATTCTTTGAAATACGTAGTAGCAAATCCCGTAGCATATATAGCCAACTCGCCGGGGTCAGTTGTCTTATTAGACATAGAATTCAGATGGGCAAACATACGCTCATGGCGCGAACCGGACTCAATCAATTCTGTAGGAAGAACTAGCTTTTCTTTTTCAAAAATTTCTCTGGCATAGTTAGAAGCCTCAGTCCGTTCGTATAAATCCTCTAAGGTGTAGAGAGGTACGTTTTTATCTCGCTCCGCCGTAATGTATCTCGGAGTTTTCTTGTTGTGGTAGAAAAACGGGACCCGCATAAGCTGGCAGGGCTTAGCAAGAGAATGATCGAATTTAGGATCAAGAGAAAATAGCCTACGTTGGACAGCTTCCCACATAAACCGGGTATCGATAGTGTTTTCTACCTTCTCGATTAGAAAATATAAGTGGTGCCGTGTAGGGCTGGTTTTTACTCGGATGTGTGGCGGAAGATTGAGTCTTTTGCAGAATTTTTCTACGTTTTCGACGTTGCCTTCATCAGTATCTACGAAGCAGGATGAGAAGTGGGTTATGTTATGGTTATTAGCTGCTGTGTAATCAAAACCGTCGTCTGTAGGGTACAGTATCCCATCTGTCTGGTTAGGTAGAAACCAGAGATAGTATTCCGAGTTCTGTAAACGGACAATCTCTTTCAAGAAAGGCTGTTCTGTAAGATCACCTGAATAGACTTCAGTTGTATTTTTGAAATATTTTCCTTTCTCTGCTTTCGGCTTATCCTCACTTTCCCTATTCATCTTAAGCAGAGTTCTGTCTTGCTGGAATAAATCAATGAACTTCTGCAGATTCTCGAAGTTCTTATTAGTGATAGAAAGGTCGTGTTTCATGGCTAGTTTCCTGGGAACAGAGTTTTTCTCATGTACTGGGAAGGGGTAAGTTTTTGCTTCTGGGCTTGCCGGTAAACAAAGGCTAACTCCTTGTCTGTGCAGCGCAGAGCCAATCTCTGCCGTTTTCTTTTCTCTGGGGGCTTAGCATTCATGGTTGACTCCAACTAAATTGTTGCACATTATGCGGGAACTCAATTTGGCATATCCACTAAGAATCCTGCAATATGAAATTCAAGCTTTACGATTATCAACGCGAAGATGTGGAGCGTCTGAAGGTGCTCCTGCGTAATAACAGACGAGCTGGGAACTTTCTTGAGATGGGGTTAGGTAAATCCGCCGAAGCGATAACAATCTGCAAAGAGCTGAAGTTAAATCCCAAACGCATCCTTATTACCATTCCCGCGTCTCTCAGAGTTAATTGGGAACGCGAGTGGCGCAAATGGTGGCCGGGGAGCGAGCTGCCTGAGATCAGAACTTACAACTTTCTACAGTACGGAGAAAAAGCAGTAACACTAGCTGAGACAAAGTGGGATATTGTGATAGCTGATGAATGTCAGGCTATGAAAAACTGGGCTAGTAAAACTACCAAGAATTTCTATAAGTACTGCTACCCTCGGACTACTTACTATCTAGCGATGAGTGGGACGCCAGCTACCAGGTCCGCAGAAGACTATCACGCGCTGCTGAGTATGCTTGAGCCGGGAGTATGGGGGAAGCTCGGTAGTTTTAGAAAGAAGTACTGCTACAAGCGTACCGTCTTCCTGCGCGAGTTCTGGTACGGATTTAAGAATCACGACATATTAAAACAGGCTTTGAAAAGAGTAGGGGTTAGGAGACTCAAGAAAGACGTCCAGAAGGATCTCCCGGCTGTTAGCTATAACAACCTCTGGGTCGAGATTAAGAAGGCAAAGCTCTGTAGAGAGCTAGGCTGCACGCTGGAGGCGCTAGACTGGAAGCCTGGGGTAGACAAGGAAGGCGAGCTAAAAGAGCCTCCACCGCACATTTCGAGCTTATTACGGGTACTAGGTACGTTTAAAGCAGAAGCCTGCGCTGAGTGGCTGCAGAGTCGGTTAGAACCTACCATCGTTTTCTATACCCATACCGATGTTTGTGACGAACTACGCAAAATTTACATAGGGGTACGCAAAGTCGGGGCAATCAGTGGGAAGACTCCGATGAAGAAAAGACAGATTATTCTTGACAGCTTCCAGGCTGGAGACATCGATGTGCTCCTGCTGCAGATACAGGCTGGAGGCGTAGGTCTGAACGCTCAAAGGGCTAGTGAGATTATTTTTATCGAGCAGCCTTGGTCTTCAGCTATCTATGAACAAGCAGTAAGTAGAGCGCACCGAATAGGTCAGGAGAACAAGATATCTGTTTACACAGTCGTAGCGGTGGACACTGTGGATGAAGCAGTAAGCAATGTTTTAGAAATGAAGAGAACCAATCTAAGGAGAATAGAGGATGAGTAACCTGCATAAAGATAGAGCGCACGCTATACTGGCACCGTCTGCGTCGAAAAGATGGATGGAGTGTCCGGCATCTGTGCATTGGAGTAGCAGGATAGAATCTGAAGAAACAGAGTGGAGTAAGAAAGGGACTCAGGCGCATGAGTATGCTGAGAAGGCTTTGAGACTCGCGCTTAACGATAAATCTCCGCAGCCGATTTACGATAAGATTGGTGACAAGACTACTCAGAATATAGTTGAAGACTGGGTGAATTTCTGTGTGCAGCTTTACAGGCGCATTCAGATAGTAGCTGATGATACTCCGTACTTTTTTATAGAGGAAAAAGTGAGGGTGAGCGAACACATCTGGGGGACTCTGGATTTCGCTATTGTCTTTAAGAAAGAAGGAAAAGTTTATCTCGTAGCAGCTGATTTAAAAACAGGGGCCGGTGTGCCGGTATCAGTCGAGAGAAATACACAGCTTATGATCTACGCAGAGGGATTATGCAGAGGGCAGAAGGTAATTCCTGAAGCTATTCACATCTACATATTCCAGCCGCAGGTTTATGATGAGCCGCAGAAAGAGAAGATTCCAGGTGAAGAATTCCGAGCTGAGATAGTCCGTATTGAGAGAGCTGCCGTAAGAGCTGTTAAGTTTCTGGAGCATGTACCTTTTAAGCAGGATTACAAAGCTGGTGAATGGTGTCGTTTTTGTCCGGCGTTAGGGCAGTGCCCAGAGACTATGAGAGAGAATACGCAGGCAATAGCTAAGGGGGAGGCTAATCCAGGACTTCTGCCGGTAAGTGACTTAGTGCAGATACTAAATAAGAAGTCTCAAATAGAAGATTGGCTGGCTGACGTAGAAAGAACTTTATTACTACGGCTTATTAAGGGAGGGAAAGTTCCTGGTTATAAACTAGTCAGAGGCAGAGCAAACCGACGTTGGATAGATGACTCGAAGAAAGTAGCTGCTGGGCTTGTGAAACTAGGAGTGAAGAACCCTTATACGCAGGGGTTATTAACAATCGGAGAGGTGGAACGAGAGATTGGGAAAGATGTAAAAGGTTTAAATAAACTATATGAAAAAGGTGAGGGCAAGCTTACTATTTGTATGGACTCTGACCCAAGACCTGCGTTAGAAGATACCTCTTTGAATTTAATGACGGAGATAGAGACTAAGGATGAACAGGGAAACGAGGGAACTAAAAGCGTTACGTATTCTGGAGATGTCAAACGCAGACCGGGAGCTAAGAAACCAGTGGCGAAGAGAGTTAGCAGGAAGGCTGTTAACCGCACTAATCACAAGCGATCTTGATTCTAAATTCGTAGTGTCTGTATCGGTATCGACGGCTACAGAGTTAGTAGATAAACTTGAAGAAATAGAAGAGTCTGAAGCCTAGTATTTAATTTTCGTAACCAAACTTATAAGGAAAATAAAAATGGGAAAGACAGTAAGTAAGACAGTAACTAAGAAGAAGGCAGCGCCACCTCCTCCGCCAGCTAAGAAACAGTCTTCAGGCAGTAAGCTACTCAGTAGCCCGCCGCCCAAGAAGACTAAGGTTATTAACAAGAAGAAAGACAAGGCAGAGAGCTTGAGAGTGCTGTCCCCAAAGGGAAGATTTAGTTTTCCAAGAATCGCAGAGCCGAATCCATCTGATTCTCAGTTTGATAAGAATAAGTACACTACTGATTTCCTGATCACCCGAGAGACATGGGACACAGACCCAGCGGCGAAGGCTATGAGACAAGCTGTACTGAAAGTAGGGCGTGCTTATTTTGAAGATGATACTTTGACTCTTAAGGATTTCAATAATCCCTTCAAAGATATGGACAAGGTAGAGGGTAAAGAAGTGGCTGATTCTGTAAAAGGCCATGTTGCAGTTAGAGCTAAGTCAGATACCAGACCTGTGTTCATCGGAGCTAAGAAGAATAGCGCTGGAGGGTGGAGTGACCTCCCCGAGTCCCGAGTATATGCCATCAAAGGCGGAGACTGGGGCCGTATCTTAGTAAGTGTATATGCCTACGCAGACAAGGGCAGTGGAGCTGGTGTATCGTTCGGGCTTGAAAACGTACAGTGGATCGAAGCTGGCGAATCTTTCGGCGGTTCTAATAGAGCTAGTTTGAACATGATAGATGAAGCTGAAGTAGAGCTAGAAGACCCAGATGATTCGGAGGAAGAGTATAGCGAGGATGAAGAAAGTAGTAACTCCTATGAGGACGAAAGCTCGGACGAAGACAGCGACTTAGATAGTGTTGACGATACCGAGGAAGAGGAGCCTGCTCCTAAGAAGGGTAAGCGCAGGCAGATAGAGGACGAAGAGGATTTCTAGCCCATAAATTTCATTGCCAGAAAGGTGCCGCGCCTGTCCGGTCTAATAGCAGGCTTTAAAATCAGGAGTGCAAATGGGCAAGTTTGAATCTATGGAAGCACATTACTTAGAGGAAGAATTCGGAGGTCAGTCTGAGCTTGAGCAACACGTTGCAGATCTAGAAGTAACCGTGCTCGCCCTCGGAGAAGAACTAAATGCTATTAAGCTAGAGCTTCAGAAGTACCAGGATAAATACGGAGTGTTAGAATAATGCGAACTTGTATCTGTATAAATAAGGCAGACCGTGCCCCTTTTGCGAGGATTGCAGACAGGCTTGAAATGACCCCTTCTGCCCTTCTTAGATTAATTATACGAGACTATTTAAGAGCGTCTTTTCTGCCGGAAATACTTAGAGCCGTGGTGCATGAGTTCGTAAATAAAGACAAGACTTTCAAGATATCTATTACACAGCCTGAATTTTTATACGGAGCGTTGAAATGACATTTCCTGAATTTTTTTATCTGAGTGTTAAACTCTGCGCGTTCTGGGCAGTTCTTATGCTCTGTATGAAAGGTATAAAATGAACAGGCATTTCAGAAGACAGGCTGAAGCAGAAGAACGGCGGAACGCTAAGAAAGTTCTTAAGCATATACTTCGCAAGCTAGACGACCCAGAGCTGCAGAAGAAGTATAAGATGTCTCCTGAAGACGTAGTAAGAATTAAGCATAATTTTATACATGGAAAGACTCCCGATGAAGTAGCGAAAGGGCTACTGGAAGACTTTGTTAAGCCGGTCCCCGCATGAAAACAATCCTCTCTCTCTTCGACTACTCCGGTAACTGGTCTAAGCCTTACCGGGATAACGGCTACAAGGTTATTCAGGTGGATCTTAAGAAGTCCGGTCAGGATGTCCGGCTTCTTAAAACCTATAAGAACATCTACGGAATCCTCGCTGCTCCGCCATGTACCGTGTTTGCCAATTCAGGCGCACGCTGGCCGAGGTCAGAAGCTGATATGATAGAGGGTCTTTCTATGGTGGATGCTGTACTAAGATTTGCAAAAGCTTTCTTTAAGGCCAACAGATGAAATCTATTTACACAGAATGCGGTCCCTTTCAGTATCCCAACTACATAGTAGAAGAGAAAGATTACGGCAAGGCTCTCAGACAGCTGATTACTAAAGCTCCGCCGACGTGCGGCCTCGACATAGAAACAGCAAAACGTCCTAAGTATAAAGATCATCCGAGAGCTGGACTTGATCCTTATCTCTCTCAGATAAGGCTTCTTCAGATTTACGACGGTGAGCGCGTCTGGATATTTGACCTATTCAAAATAAAGACTGGGCTGAAAGATTTCGGCCCCTTCCTACGCTCCAGAAAATTCTACGCTCATTATGCTTTGTTCGAGATTCAGCATCTGGCGCACGCAGGCTTTCCTGATCTGGACATAGGGTGCTCCATGATTCTTGACCAGCTGATATATAACGCTGACAACGCAGGCGTAGTACTAGAAGAATCAGACGAAGAATATTTCGAAGAAAACCCAGAAGGCGTAGCCAGGTACAAAGCTAACAATCACAGCTTAGCTGGAGTTACTAACAGGCTCTTTAAGTTTGAGCTAGATAAGCAGCTACAAACTTCTGACTGGAGTAAGCCTGAACTAAGTAAAGAGCAGTATGTATATGCTGGGTCCGACGCTGTGCTTACTTATCACATAGCTAAGATTCTCAGTAAGAAAGTAAAAGAGTACGGTATGTGGCCGCATTACTCGCTACTAAAGAAATCTCAGCACGCGCTTTCTGATATGCAGCTTAACGGGATGCCGGTCGATTCTAAGTTACATACTGAGTTAATAGAGCAGTGGGACGACAAACGAGGGGAAGCCCAGAGAAAATGCTATGGGTATTTCAAGGATACTAATCTTAATAGCTCTCCGCAGATGGAGAAGTGGTTAGAGAATTACCTCAAAAAAGATCCAGAGCTACTTGCCAGATGGCCTAAGACTCCGAAGGGGAAGTATAGTTTTAATGCAGCTGCGATAGCCGACTTCTCGCACCTTGATCCAATAAAATACTTACTTCAATACAAGCAGTGGCAAAAACTAGTGTCTACTTACGGTGTTTCTATTCAGGAGATGATGCACCCAGTTACAGGAAGGCTGCATACTGAGTTTACTCTGAGTGAAACTCGCACTGGCAGAATGAGTAGCCGTAGGCCAAATTTGCAGAACCAGCCAACAGACAGCGGTCTCAGAGAGATATTTGCAGTTAGTAAGGGGTCATCTTTAATTGTTGCTGACTTCTCGCAAATCGAACTAAGAATCCAATCTGAACTCTCCAGAGATCCTGTGATGCGTAAAGTCTATAAAGAAAATGGAGATATTTACATCACTCTCGCAGAGCAGTTTTTCAAAAAGAAAATAGATAAAGAAAAGAATCCTGAAGAACGTAAGTTTGGCAAAGTTGTAATGTTGGCCCTTGGATACGGAATGGGAGCTACTATGCTGGTTAAAAGATCCAGAATGGCGGGTGTCAAGCTACCAGATAATGACATAGTAAGAGCACATGCTTCTTATCGAAAGTTATTCCAGAGATACATATCCTGGTGTGATGAAACCAGAGCAGAAGCAGCCCAGCTTGGCTACGCCAGAACGATGCTCGGTAAGATGCGTAGGATAGCCGCTGATAAAGTTTATACCCAGGCCCCTAATCTCAGAGTCCAGGGGTCTGCAGCAGAGCTAATGTTACTAGCAGTATGTAGGATTAGGAAGAACCTTGGGAGTAGGGGGAAGCTTCTGTGCGTGGTCCACGATGAGCTTTTGTGTGAGTGTCCTAATGCTAACGCCGAAGAAGTAAGTAAGATAGTAAAAGATGGTATGTGCTGGGCGATGGAGTATTTATTTCCCAGAGCAGTATCTTTCGACGTTACACAGCCTAAGATATGTAGACACTGGGCAGAGAAGTAGTTTATAATAACTGGTATATGAAAACCAATATTACTTACAACAGACAAGGCTACTTTCTCTTCTTACTATTTAAAAAGTTTGGTGGTCCGTATCGAGTAGCTGCCATGTGCGACCTTTCTCATCACCTGCCGTTTAACTGGTGTAAGACCGGGAGAGGTGTTCCGCTCAGGCACCTGGAAAAAGTATCGAAGGTTTTAAAAGTAGATAGATCAGGTTTGAACTTTGCTGTATATAGTAAGTTTGCAGAGGCTACATGGCCAAACGTACTAGATGAATATGAGCTGACCACTGAAGAGAAGAAAGATATATTAAAAAAACCATATGTTGAAAGTAAAAAATAGACCGGACGTAGTAAGAAGTGTTATTGAGGGGGTGACTCCTTCACGACGGTTGCTTCTTACGCAACGCGATGCCTCGGAAGTTTCCCTTTATATTTTAGAGCTGGAAGACCAGCGGGAGAATTTATTTTGGATGCTTTCAGGCGCGATTATTTTTTCTGGTGTAGCTATGTTGCTATGCTTTCTGTTGTTGCGTTAATGACTAGCTGCGTTAGAGTTCGAGTGTTTAAAAAGCCCTGTGTGCAAGCTACTGAGTTTGTCTGTCTAGGGGATCGTTGTGAGTTACACCCAATTTGTTTTACAGAGGATAATAAATGAAAAAAGCATCTGAGATAGTAAAAGAAATCATGCAGTCTTTGGCAGCTCTCCGTACTGAGATTGTGAAATTGGAAGGTGGGTCTGTAGTACAGCCTGTAGCCCCAGTAGCATCGGCAGAACAGCTTCTAAAAGAGATGGAGAAAGAGGCTAAGAAGGCAGGGGGAAATAAGAAGTGAGCGATTTTGAAGTGATTATGAGGAAGGTGGTTTTAGTCGTCGATTTAAGAGCTTTAGTAACTACCGCGCAAGCAAAGGTAATAAATGAAAACTAGACACTGGACAATGGCTGTAACTTCTTCACTTCTGTTTTGGGCAGCCTTGCTCTGGTTACTCTGGATGCTGGTTAATACAGCCAGAGCTGAGCCGCAGAGAGGACTCGACTTACTAGCGTTAGCTACGGTTGATCCTGTTGTAGTGGGACAGGAACTTGACCCTGACTCAGCTCTCGGCTGGCTCGTTGGGACGTTTGGCAATGCTAATCCAAAAGCTGCTATTGTTCTTAACTCAGGCAAAGTCACAGCGGTCAGAGTGCATCTTGCAAGTGGGGTCTGTATAAGAAACGGTAACTGTGCAGCGGGAGAAATCAGGTACAGGTCTTTAGATGAACTTCGTAAAAGAGCGATTTCAATAAAGCAGCTGATGTCTGCCTACCCTACTGTAAAAGTTTATTTATCGCCTTTTCTTGAGCACGATTCGAAAGATAAAGCTCTAATCGCGCAGTGGTTCAAGGTCATAAAAGAAGCCTGTCCTACAGCTACCCCAGTCTGTAGTGCTTTCACAGGTTTTTGTCCGATGGGAGTTTTGAAAGAGAAGCATGGTAACGAAGGGAGAGCAGCTATCCGTAGTAATGACGGCGATTCTATTTTTGATTCTGACTCTATCAAATACAGAAATTCAGGTAGCGTACTTACTATGTCATGGATCCCGGAGAACAACAACAGGGTGTCTGGTGAAAAAACTTTTACTCCTCCGCAAAAACGCCCGCACCTAATGACTAAAGAACTTCTAAGGCAGCAGGTCAGGATTCTACGGGAGCCTCCAGCTTTTCCGGTAGTAGGAGGTTGCTCTGTAATCAGCCCACCTGAGATCGGCAAAGTTAATGCAGAAAGATATCTCGATGGAGACGCTAGAGGTAATAAGTTTCTTTTTATCAGTAGCAGACAAGTCGGCTCCACTATCAAGGTTACTAAGACTAATGGAAATCAGGTAGGACATCTAAAATATTACGGCCCTTTTGTAAATAATTTACAGAGATACTACATCGGCACTGGATCAAGTCAGAAGCCTACTGAGCTTATGGACGATCTCGGTTCGGAATGGGGTGTATTAAGATGGGGCAGCGGGTGCAGGGTGTTCAATGCGATACGAAGGGCTGGGTCATTTCGATGAAAGATGGATAGTTAGAGATAAGGACGGAGCCTTTTACTTTTTCACTGCGTCACTGGAGAAAATAGACGCCATATATAAATTTACCTCCAGTACGCCTTGGGAAGAGTTGCAGGAACGGGGCTACGCCGTTGTGCAGGTAGAAGTTAAAGAAGTGACAGAGATTATAGAGGAAAAGTAAGCATGTCCACACTAGGCACTGAAGCAATTCTAAATAGTTTCGCAATTTGGTTTTCGGCTATGTCAGAGCTTTGCCATCGTAACGCCTTGGAGAAGGGCTGGTGGGACGAAGACAGGAACAATGGAGAATGTATAGCCCTTATGCATTCCGAATTAAGCGAAGCTCTGGAGGGTCTCCGTAAAGGCCCACAGCCTGATGAGCATGTATCAGCTTTCTCGAACGTAGAAGTGGAGCTGGCAGATTGCATCATCAGGATCATGGACCTCTCGCAAGCCAGAGGCTGGAACGTGGCGGAGGCTCTGGTTGCCAAGTATGAATTTAACAGGACCAGACCGCATAAACATGGGAAGAAGTTCTGATGAACCTCACTATTAAACTCCGTGAAAAACTAGCTGAGCAAGAGCTTGATAACAGATCCTTTCAGTCTGGCGTCCTCTACATTCTTAAAGAGCTTCTCACAGACCATGCTTTCACAGACCCGCAGTTCTTCCATGTAACTATGAAATTCGCCACTGCCAAACTAGGCATCTCGGAAGCGGAACTTATGCAGGAGATTAGAGAAAATGGCCTTGTGTAAATACTGTGAGCAAAAGATAGAGTGGCAGAAAAGCACTACTGGAAAGTGGCTACCTGTAGAGGAGCATGTTGTGTATTATAACGACTGTGACCCAGACGTAATGTTAGTGACTCTTACCGGGGATACGTATAAAATCTCCGAGCACAGCTCTTACCCAAATATAAAAGGCAGGCTTTTACACACGCCAAACTGTAAGGCCAGGAGAACAGATAGATTCTATGAAGAAGATATTAATAGCAATTAGCTTACTATTCGTTACTAATCTTTCTGCTCAGACGCCTTTCGCTACCCGAACCCCCAGACCAACAAAGACTCCTACTCCAACTCGTACCCCCACAGCTACTTTTACAGCTACTCCTGTTATTGTGTGTAATATGGGGGGACCTAACTCTCTACCATCTACAGGAGTAGGCGGGAGAATCTGCGGTACTGTTACACCGACACCCACCGGAATTATTCCTGTCTCTTGCGACTTGCCCCCAGGTTCACCTGATCTTGGTATGGCTTCTTTCGAGACCGGAGCTGATCTTGAATGCCCTACTTTCGGGACAGCTTTTGAAGATGCGACTGTTACCAGAGGCATCTGGTCAGATTTTTCTCTTAAAACAGCTGCTACAGGAAGCGGAAGCGCAGGCTGCGTATTTTTCGGAGACAAGCTTGGGCAGCTAACAAGAGTCTCTACTGGCCTTACTCACTACCTTAACTTCTGGTTCAGAGTAGAGACGCTGCCTGTCACTGGAGAAGAGAGAGTATATAGGTCAAGAGCGCCCGGTCCTCCTAATGTGAATTCTGCGATTAACATAGATCCAGCGGGTAGCTTGAAGCTGTACGATTCGCCGGGAAACCTTCTTGTTACTACAGCTCCTCTCTTAGTTAATACCTGGCATAAAATAGGGCTGATGCTCGATGGTAACTTAGGAAACTATGAATTCAGAATTGACGATGTTGTAGTAGGCTCTGGTGGATTCTTAGGATTCTTATCTTCGACACAACAAATAGACCTTGGTAAATGGGCTGATATAAATGGAAACTCAGTCACATATTATTTTGATGACGTATCCCTTTCTAGTACTGGCTTTCCTGGCAGTTTACAGATGTCCATCGGTATCCCTACATCTCAAGGGACTTTTAATGCTTGGACAGCTGGTACTGGCCCTTCTGATTTCAGTCAGGTAAACGAGCTTCCGCCGAGTGTATTGGAGTATGTACGGACTACAGGTGGATCGGGAGAACAGGAATCATTTAATCTTTCTTCCAGAGCCTCTCAGAATAACTCAGTAGGAAGAGTAATCGCTATCAAGCCTCTTACGTGGGGACTGACTTTCGGTACGGGAGAATTCCAGCTCGGACTGTCTGATGGAGTAACTTCTACAACTGTAATTCAGACAACTCCAGAAGTAGGCGTATCTGCAAACCAGTGGACTTTTGTATACGGGCCAAATAATATCCCGGTGTACAATAATCTATATGACACTGTTCAAGAGTACTTTCTTAATAGCGGAAGTAACGTAGATACTGTTTACTCTGCCTATACTATTATTGCGGTGGATCCAGCTATCGCGTCTCCTGCAGTCTGTACCCCAGCAGCGCCATGACGCCAGAAGAGAAAAGAGATCGTGCTTTTAAAAGGAGGCTCAGAAATGTGCCTCCTAAATTACGTCCTGTCATTAGAAGGTTTTCGCCAGACCAGATGTACTTGTACGGCATATGTGTTGTGTCTATTCAGCAATACATAATTCTGGATGACCGCGTGTATGTTACTCTCCACTGCGAAGACGAGCTGATGGTGGGCGGTCCTGGATTTATTCATAACGTACCTATTGAACAACTTACTTTGAGGCATTGATACGATGGAAGAGAGCGTACTTTACAAATGGTTAGACGAGAGCTTAGAAAGAGAGATAACTGTCTATAAGGATATCCATCGCTGGTCCATACAGCTACGTGAGGGCAATATTTATTTCCGAGCTGTCGGGCAAGACTTATCAGATGCATCATTGAGCGCTGTCGGGCAAGGCATCCCTGAAATAAAGAGACTTTTAGAAGACCTGGCGGCAGATGAAAAAACTGGACCCTAAGAAGAACTATGCGAGGTGGTACAAACAAGATTTTATCTACCACATGCATTGGTATTTCTACACAGGGCCAGATGTTCAGCGGTGTATGGATAATCTACTACATACGATTAAAGTAAAATTCCCGTGGGATGTCGGGCAACATGAAACAGCAGCCGGTACTTGCTTTGGAATCCCCGGCACCAGAGCGGGCATGATCTGGACCCCTGTGCACATGCCTAAACTTGGAGTTGTACTACATGAGTGCTTCCATTTAACTACTTTCCTTGCTACTAAGATGGACGCCATTATTAATGAGAGTAACGAAGAGTTCTTCAGTTACTACCAAGAATGGCTCTTTGAAGAGATCACTTCTGTAGTAAGTAAAGGCGAGAAGATAATTGAGTTATTAAAGAAGAGATGACATCTAAAAAATTCCTGGTATTCAAAGGTAACGTCATACCCATAGAAAGATATTCTGACGGTCTCTGGGGAGATACAGAGGGAGGTCTATACGCTGTGTCCGAGCAAACAGGGGCGGTAGATCTTGTAGCTCGGTGCGGTGTAGGTATCTTTAGCCTGTCTCCGAAAAGCTCGGCTACCGCTGCTTGCACGCCCCATGACTTTGCGTATAGTTCAGCAGCATATCAAATGTTCCATACCAGAAAAGAAGCTGATGAATATCTAGCTCGTTTACTTAAACAGCTTCCAGGCAGGGCCTGGTTAGCGAAGCCCTTTTACTATCTGACCAGACTATTCGGAAGATTTCTTTGGGAGAACGATAAGACAAATGAATAAACTAGCAGTACACTTCTCAGCCAAGAAACAGGACCACGGAACACCGCGCTGGCTGTATAATCTTCTTAATAAGAAATATAAATTCAAAGCTGACCTCTACGCCTCAAAAAGGAATGCCCTTCATAAGAAGTACTTTACCAAAGAAAATCCTGCCGAGAGTAATCGCTGGCCTATTGGATACTCCTACGGAAATCCAGAGTACGGTAAAGCCATCAATGCAGCTCTTGCACATGCAGTAGAAGAGAGAGTTGAAGGGCGCTACTCCGTCTTCCTACTACCAGCTCGTACTGATGTTAAGTGGTTCCACAGATACGTCTTGCGTTTTGCAACAGAGCTGATATTTATCGAGGGTCGATTGATATTCACAGGCAATGAAGATCCCGCTCCGTTCCCTTCTATGATAGTAGTGTTCGGGCCGGGAGCCAGTCGCCTAAAAATAAGTACACTTAAACGGGAGAAAGATATGCCAGCTAAAAAGAAAGTAGTAGCAAAGAAAACAGCCGCTAAGAAACCAGTAGCGGTAAAGAAAGTAGTAAAGGCTAAGAAGGCCACGAAAGAGATGTATTAGTAGTACAGGCTGGTATCCCCAGCCTCTTATGGCAGGCGTGGTGTGGGAGGCAACACTTCCAGATCCGTTCGACCCGGATCGCTGCCAAACAAGGGAGTAGAAGTTATGAGCTACTCCCTTTATGGCAGGCGTGGTGTGGGAGGCAACACTTCCAGATCCGTTCGACCCGGATCGCTGCCAAACAAGGGAGTAGAAGTTATGAGCTACTCCCTTTTTATTTATATAGGAAAAATAAAATGAATAAAGAAAGCTGTTGTGGAAACGTACTTGAAACTCCTGCCCCTACTACTGTTATCTATGCGACACCCACTGATTTGCAGATCGCTATCAAGCAGATGCAAAAAGGCATCGAGATGAACCTGCTCCCATCCAGAGACCGCTCTTGCCTTCTTACCAAGCTCGATGAAGCCCGTATGTGGGCCGGTGAATGTTTACCAGCTGGTGAGTTCAAATCTGGAGGCTGCTCTAATGGCAACTAAGAAGACCAAAACAGCATCTAAACTAAAGCCAACACTACAGCAGGAGACTCACTTTATGAGTGATTTGATCGCAGTCAGTACGCGCCTCCGACAGCTTGAAGAGGATGTACACACCCTCGCAACCAGCGTTCTATCTCTTACCAGACTACTTGCAAAAAACGAGGCTACAGAGCCTTGCTGTTCCGAAGCTACTGACCCACGGCAGCCCTGGAATACGCCCCAGCAGTAGAGGCTACGCAACGCTGCAGTACCTTACAATCAGGAGACCCTATGGAATCTAAAGGAATAAAGAGAAAGGTAGTCGCCTTGCTTGCCTTGGTAATTGATGTGCTCGCTCAGATACCGGGACTTGGGGAAGTTATCATAGCTCTAGAGACCGCTACAGGAATGCTCGGAGGTACTGCAGTAATTCACGCAGGAGCGAATGGTACGCTCAATAAGGAGAAATTAGCCGGAGCTGTATCAGCTCTGTATTTCGTCATCTTCCTTGCTAACTTTACTCCTCTTCTTGTTCCCCTCCTACCTACTCTGTACAAAACAGCTGGAGTATTAGCTGCCGTTCGATTGGGAACTGCGGTTTCCGAAGGTGAGTAGGTTCTTTGTGGAGTTAGATAGAGAGACTGACTACCGCCCCAGAACTACCCCGGAGAGATCGCTGTTGTTAGCGGTCCTCTCCAGGGCCTATTGGGATCTTGATTATGTTACCTGCGACAGAGAGGCTGTAAGAACAGCTGTAGCGTGGTTCAGGGACAGGCATGAATCAGAGTATGTTTTTGATTTTTACTATATAAGAACTCTCTTCGAGTTCACGCTCTCACAGATAGAAGTTCTGATGGAGCCGGTCAGAGACGCTGAAGAATACCTGAGTGCTTCTTATGGGAAGAGGGGATTTAACAAAGTACGCTTTGCAAAAGAGCGCAAGCATAAACACCCATTCAGACAGAAGATAGGAATCATGAGATATGGCTAGAGGTAAGAAGAAGATTGACTATCAGGGCCGCGCTCGTAAGAAATACATAGACGCGGGCTATCTGGTTGAAACAGTCGAAAGAAAAAACTGTTGGACGGGGCTATCGAATGACTTTCTGGGATTCGGAGATTTCATTGCTATTAAGCGGGGTTTCCCAGAGCCCCTCTCTGAAAGAGTTATAGTACAAGCTTCTAGCGGAGCAGCTCATGTTGCACACCGGAATAAGATACTGACTGTTAAGAGAGTACTAGGGTCAGAGGATCAACTAGAAGAAATACTATGTGCTCAGTACGCTCTGCAATGCGGCTTCGAGATCCACTTAGTTACTTATTCACAGAAGAAAAGTACTGGTAATAAATGGATAGAAAGATTTGAAGAGATTAAGCTTAGCGATTTTACTTAGTAGTAAGTTCGTGGTACTCTATGTAGATGATTCAAAAACTCACACCTCTAGAGACTAAAATAGACATACCTATTCCCCACTGTCCCCCAGTAGAGAATACCCAGCATCACTCTTTCGCTTTTCAGCTGCGGTACTTTTCACTTCTTTGTCTTTTTGCTTACGTTGGCGTTCAATTGCTGGTTTCTCTTTTAAGGGTGCTATTCGCACTTTTGACCCGGTAGATAGTTCGATCCCCAGCCTTAGCAACTCTCGCTGCCTTATACGTAATTCGTCTCTAGCTGCCTGATCATCAGTAGCTAGAATCCCGAAGTTTAAGTCGCTGACTTGTCTATTAAGCTTCTCCAGACCTTTTCTTACAGTACCTTCTTCTGGAGACTCTTCTGGTTTATTAGCTCTGAACTTTACTAAGTTTTCAGTAAATAGCTTTCGGCTAGTGTCCATTTGACCAGCAGCAGACCCTGCCTTTGTAAAGGCTCCCAGTAATATACCTACGGCAGTTACTTCTTTAGTGGGCTTAGCGCCTGATAGTCTTTCTGCAAGTTGTATAGCGTCAGACCCGGCTGGCACTAGAGACCTAATGAAATGATCTACTTTAAGAGGGGACCATCCCATTGTGCTGCCTATAGCCTTTGCGGTCTCTGTAGTGAATTCGTTAAACTGGTACTTAGGATCCCTGAATTGTAAACTAGCAGGCACGATAGGTTTGTTGAAATAGTAATCCTTATTATTATCCTGCTGAATAATCTCTTTCAGAACTGGTCCGAGTATCTCATATCTATTTGACAGCGGGGCGTGCTGGCCGAAGTACGCTAGAGCCAGCTCTTTATAAGCTACTGGTAATTTAGGATCCTCATGCATCTTGCTGCCTATAACTTGTCCGAGGCCCCAGCCAATAGCTGATACGTTATCCAGAGGGACGAATACCATCTTATCCTGCCCACCTATGTTCATAGTGGTCCACATCGCGTTCAGCTTAGCTTCAGGAGTCATCTCTTTATACCAATCCTGATCGCTGTGATGTATAGCGTGATAGATCCCAGCTGCGAGCATACCTAGCGTGATAGTGGCAACTTTGCCTGGGTTTCTTCTGAAGTCGTCCGGTAAGCGGGTCATCTCAGCTATACGCGCTGTGAAGAAAGGGACCGCCATATTTACAGTGCGTGCTTGGTAGCCCTGCTTTTGAAAGTTAGTAGTTCCCCTTTTATAAGCTATAGCTAATTCCATAGCCTGCTGGGAGGTAAGCTTTTGATTGATATCTTTGATGCCCAATCTACGAGCTTCTAGCCGCATCACAGCTTGGCGCGTTGCCTCTTCCCCGCTGGACATAATACTTTCTATCCCGGAGAAAGTCTTCTCTGTAAAGTCTAGAAAATTCTTTCCATAGGTCTTACTAAGGTTAGCTCTTACATCTTCAGCAGCCCCGAAGCGCGTAGAGTTATTAATGCCCATTCTGTCGATAGCAGCAGCCCAGCTCTTTTTTCCACCGCCTGCCTTATAACTAGCAGTGTCTATCAAGCTGTTACCCAGAGCGCCCGCTAAATTAAGCATGTCTTTGAAGCTACCTTCTCCAGTATTCACATACCTGTACGCTGTGGCGGTATCTCTTATAAGATTCTTCATCACAAAAGCCAGCCGTAGAGTAGTAGCGGCTGGTCTGAATATCTGGGCAGAGGGTCTGAAAATGAATTTCATTAAAGGATTACTAAGCAGCCCGGACATCTCTGTAGACAAGGCTCTAGCCAATCTATTATCTACTTCAAAATAACGTACTTTATTACCATCCATCATTGGGAATATCTGGTGGTCTGAGGAATCTACCGATGCCACGGGGTCAGCTCCGAATATATGCATGGCCTTTTCGTCAGGGCTCGCGTCTTTGGGTATAGTTGCATCGAATTGTTTCTCGGCACCTATACGAGCTGTTCCAGTAAGCTCTCTAAAATATAAGCCCATGCTGTTAAAAGGTGCGTTAGAAGACGCAGAAGATATCAATTCAGCACGTAGCTGAGAGCTATACGCTCTACTCAGAAGAGCTTCCACAGCAGGGCCTATGTTTCCTACGGGGTCTACTATCGATCTGGAAGATCCTGTAGACTTTTTAAGGGGGTTGAATCCGCCTGTCTTACCCTCTCTTTGAAACGGTATGTAGAAACCGTGGGTAGTGCCTGTATTTAGTAAATTCTCCTGCCTTATTTTATTAGCCATGAAAGCAGCTTCTGGAGAAGCCTCACTTACTACGTTCATTATGTGGTCCATAAAAGCGTAGTAATTGTTAGCTGCCAACACTACTTGCGGGTACATACGTTCTATCTCTGCTACGTTCTTAAGAGAGTCTTTGACATTACCGCCGGGGTCTTGTTTAGCGTTGAATTTAGCAATCCTTCTTTTGTCTACTAAATAAAGCTCTAATTGATCTTCGTAGCCTTTAGCAGGAAGGAGGGCCTGTACTAGAGTGTTACCATCTACGTGCTCGCCATCTATGTTAGTAAGTTCGCGCTTTATATTTACGTCTGCTACTTTACGAGCACGTCCTTTGTTTAGCTCTGCACGGAGAGCTATATTAGGATTACCACTTACTTTACTTACTACTTTTAGTACCTCATCAGAATTTATCCAATTGTCTATAAAAGTAGGGGTGTTCCAATAATCCTTTAAACCTGAAAGAGGTCCGGGAGCGCGGTTAATCAAACTTCTAGCGTATGCCTGGGAGGTTTGATTGTAATGGGCGAACGATAAGTTCTTGATGCCCTCCATTGATTTCCAGGTTTCTGGATGAGTGTTCTTAAAGTCTCCATTGTACCAATCTAGCAAAGTCCTGCGATATGGCTGGCCTGTAGCGTAGTGCTGAAAGAACATCGCAAAACCTTCACTGATTTTAGTAAGGTCGCTTGCTACAGCTCCGGGATAATATGTCTCATACATATCAATAGCAGCGTTTTTTACTGGGTCAGGTAAGGAGGAATAATCCGGGATCCCTTGTGTGTCCCACTTGCCTATTAAGGCCCGGTCTATTACATGCATAGCTTCATGTAGACCAGTAGTAAGATCGTTAAATCTTCCCAGTCGGACATAGTTTCTGCCGTAGTTAAGATAACCCAGAACTCCTTTGCGAAGTCTGCCTCCGACAAATATCTTAGTGTTCTTATCTACGGAAGATATAAGCCCCTGCAAAGCATCTATTACTTCTTGAGGCTTAGTTACACTCTGGTTATCCTCTGCGAACGCAAGTGGTGGGGTATAATCAGAGCCTACTGGTCTTTGATTTTTGCTTCTACTGAGGCGTTCTTGATTGTAGTAAGAGGTAGTAGTAAGAGGTTTAGAGCTATACACTACTTGTCCGTCAGGGGTCTCAGACAATATGCCATCTTCTGTAACCAGGCCCATAGTTCCTTCAGGCATCTGTGAGCTGGTTACTCCAGGAGTAGCTGCTTTTGGAGTCTTTCCTTTAGTACCTTTAACAGGCTTTTTCTCTTTTGCAGGTTTCAGTACTTTTAACGGCTTACCTGTTCTCTGAGATTCTTCAACAGCTTTAGCTTCTTTTGAGCCCGGTTTTACATCGGTGAAGATTGGTTTTTCACCCCCGCTCTCGGCATATTCAGCTTCGCTGTAGGATCTATTCTGCTCGCGGTTAGTTCTGGCCAGTTCTGCCGCAGCCTCTTCTCTTATTCCTGCAACTCTGGCAGAGGTATCCTGTGCAGGAGTTAGATTAAACCTGTCTGTTACAGAATCTTGCTTAGTAACAAAAGCAGTAGAAAGGCTGATATGACCCTTTATAGAGTCTACAGCATCGCCGTAATATACGTGTTTACTGAGGACTTTTCCTTGGGCGTCGAGAACATACCAGCGATCATTAAGCGGTACTAAGCCGAACCCATCCACTTTTATAGTTTCTGGTCTGACCTCAGTAGCACCGGGGAGCTTAGGAGCCCCGATTATCTGGTCAGCGCTTCTGCTAACAGCTGCCGCAGTTTCTTCTGCCAAGCGTGCTTCTGCTGTCTGGGCTTTCTTATTAAGTGCAGCTCTCTTCGCCAGCTGTTGTTTATAATTTTCTTCTCTAGCTTTCAGGTCACTTAGATAGCTGTCGGTAGTTGTGTAGCGTAGGCGCAGGTCTATTGCTTTTATCCGATCTTCGAGAGTCCCTATTTTATTTACGAAATCGTAATTCTCAGTTTCCTTAAACGCATCAAAAGCAGCTGTTGCCTCTTCTATATCAGAAGCTAGAATTTCGCGTATCTCTGGATCAGAAGTTTCGGCGTGGGCCTTTCTCGCACTTTCGACAGCGTTTCTTAGTCGGTCCCTCTCCCTTACCAGACGTACCATGTTGGCAGGAATGTCTATCTCAGCCTTGGCTGCTTGCTCTACTAGATTTTTACGTTCTGCGTTTAAATTAGCGCGTTCTTCATATAAGGAAGGTAGTCTATCAGGAGTCGGAACTGTTTCTAGCTCTGCTTTTATCTCGGACAGATTCTTTTCTAGTCCTTCAAGGTGCTCTGCATCTTTTGGTAAGTAGCGAATCTTCTTACTTAGTATTACTCTCCCATCAGCCTCTGCTCCAGTGATCCCCATTACATTTAAAAATTCAGTGGGGATGTTTGAAGCTTCGGCAGAAGAGATATCTAATTGTGTAGCACCAGATTTCTGGAAGTCTTCTAGCTTAAGCGTAACTGCTCTAGTAGCTTCTGAGGGAGTGTACTCTGTTCGACTCTCTGGGCCGTAACGTATCCCGGAATCAGGCAAGGCTAGTTGTACTGTTTTAGGAGGCACGCCCATTTCAAATTGGACAGGCTTACTAATTACAGCAGGGAGTCTTTCCCCGATAACAGCTGGATAGTGATACTGGGGCTCTGCAGGAGGAGGTGGTGGGGGAGGTACTCTTCCCTGGACATTTCTTGACTGTATCCCTGCTATACCAGCAGCCGGGACAGCTCCAGTAACAGCTGCTAATTCTGTTCTGCCCACATCATAAGGCTTACCAGTTTGCGAAGTTTCTCCATACTGCTGAACTACATCGAATCCCGCGTTACCGGCAGCTCCCAGTACAGCGTTCCTCGCCATTACGTTAGCTATGTAACGTCTCTTATTGAAGTCTGATAAGAAAGGTATAGCGGGGTTGGCCCACTTACTAACTATAGCTAACTCAGGCAACGAAGATACTACTGCAGCCGGTAAGTTCCAAGCCGCCGCTTCATAAGCCTTACTAAGGTTGCCTGTTTCTTTATAAACTTCTTTGAAAGAATCATTAGCCCCAGTTAAAGAATTTACCCCGAAGAAGGTCCCAAAGACTGCTTTGCCGCCGTACCCCGCCGCTCGTAAAGCAGCTCCCCCCGCCAGTAGAGATCCGATGCCGCCAATAGTCTGAGATACCTGCTGCTGCCAGCGGGTCTGTGCAGTACCGTCTGGATTCTTTACAGTACGTCCGTTTGAATCTACTACATATAGAAAATCGTTAGGTGGTTTACCTAAAAATTCTGGTAAAGATTCTATTGCATCGGCTGTTCCTTCTGCCTGAGAAAGTCTCGCTAACCCGGCTATAGGTTTTGTAAAGCCGGATACTGCACCTTTAACACCTTCTCTAGCTAAGTTGAATACTTTGCCAACAAAGCTGCTTACTGCTCCCCTGTTTCGGTATTCGTAGGCTTCAGTTTCTGCCTTAATAGATTCATCTAAGTACTCATCTAAACGATTACCGAATATAGCGGGGCTTATCCCCATACCAAAAATTTTCTGTTCCTGCGCCTGCTTCCAAGCCTCCAGAGTTTTAGCAGGATCTTTTTCTACTAGCGGTACGGGGTCTAGAAATTGATTAAAGTCTGGCAACTCTTCCGGCTTAGCGCCCTCAGATAAATGAGTCATAGTCTCTTTTACTATGTCGTAAGCCTGCCCGCCCCAATTTCTATCGTTAAAGATAGTATTTATTTGCCCTGCTTTATCTGCGAGGGGAAGAAGTTGAAAGGCCGGGTCTTGTACTGTGTCCAGCAGAGCTGAAGCGAAACCTTGCGGAGTCTCTTCATAGTCAGCCGTATCTATTTTTTTAAGATCTTCTACAGAGCTTGAGTACTCTTCTTCACCTCCGATAGTAGACTTTAGGCTAACCCGATTCTCAGAAGGAATTTCTTCTTCAGCTTCTTCAGTCTCTATTAATTCTTCAGCAGGCTGAGAAGCAGCCCTGGCTTTTTTATTCTTTTCGTATTTAGCTAGTATGCTTGGAACATACTTCTGGGTTTCTTTGTAAGGGGGAATGCCTCCGTACTTCCTTACAGCACCTTCTCCAGCGTTATACCCGGCTAGGGCTTTCTCTATATCACCGTCGAAATCTTCGCTGAGCTTTTGAAAGTATCTACTTGCGGCAGCCCTGCTGTCTTCTCTATTAAAAGGATCTCCGCCGTTACCATACTGTTCCCAAGTGGCTGGCATGAATTGCATAGGGCCTTGCGCCCCTTTAGGAGAGACTGCAGTAAGTTTACCACCGCTCTCCTGCGACTCTACGGCGTCTAAGAAAGCAGGATCTTCATAAAAAGGTAATTCATCAGGAAGGGTCATTACTCTTTACTTTGAGCAAAAAATTAGTCGTGTTCTGTATAGCTGCCGTGTTCCTACCCGGCTGGTCTGTCTGAGCCTGTTTATCTGTTTTAAGCTTAGTTATCACTTGATCCAAGTAATTATTTATAACGTCTCGTTGCTTAGTGAAATACAGGTCTTCAGGAGTATCTATTAAATACTGCCTTATAAGCAATTCATTAACTCCAGAGGCTCGGATGTCGTCGTTATACTTAGCAACATCTTTTTCCTGTATGGTATCTCTGAGAGCAGGCACACTATTAAAAGTATAGTTTGATATAGACCTGGCCAGAGTTTCTTTTACTTCTGACAAGCGAGTTTCAAGCTGTGGCCTGAGTCCGGGGGAAGCTACGTACTGCTTAACAGTATCTTCTAAGAGCCTTACAGAAGGTAGTATCACGGGGCTGTCTGAGGGAATCAGCGAGAACTTTTCTCTGATAAGGCCCATTGCCGGATCTGCAGCTTTTTGAGTTTGGGCACCCCCTTGCTGTAGAGGCGGGCTACCCTGCTCTATTTCAACGGGATTAGCCTTCTCTTTTTCCGCTTTTGTCTTAGCATCAATCTGATTTATTACTGCGTTAGTATAGACCTGATCCTGTATGTTCTTCTGATCTCGATAATTGTTGTAGGCAGTATAAGAAGATTTTTGCTCGTAAGGCACAAGTACTTTTTTATAGTTCTTATCTATTACATCGTAAGTATCTATAGGGCCTTTACGATCTGCAAAACTAGGATCAATTAGAGGCTTCTTAGTTTTTACATCGTACTGAATGATCCCATCGGCATCTTTAAGATACTTATCTGAGGGCTCGAAATTAATATTGTCTAAGTATTGTTCTGGAGGAATATCTTTTAAAATACCCGATAGTTTTTTAGTAAGGGGGTCATTCCTATATTCTCCTTCTGCTTTAACGTAGTCCTTCTGACTTTGCAGAGCTTGCAATTGACCAAAGGTAGAGGCTTTAGATTTTCCAAGTAGCCCCTCCAGATCTTTTTTATCGGGGTCATCGTCACCCAGCTGGCTAGTAAGTCTCTGTATGCTCTGCTGGTAGAGCTTTTCGTCTTTTGCAAAGACATCGCCAAACTGACCGTTCATAAGCAAGCGTTTCTGTTCCTCAATACCGGACTCGTTAAACTGCTTATTAAACTCAGCGGTCTTATTCCGAAGTGCAAGCTCTGACTTATTTTGAGAGATGTCCTCTTCTAGCCTCGCCTTCTCTGCCTCTAAGCTGAGTGAACTAGTAGCTTTGGCATTTTCTATTTTGAGGCTTTCCAGCTCTATTCTTTTACGTTCATTCTCTATCTGCAGTTCCCGCAGAGCATTTTCCTGCGGTAGATTATCAATCGTCGCTCTAGTAAGCTCTGTTTGTGCCTGTGTCTGTGCAGTCTGAGCTTCAGTAGCCCTGATAGCCACACCAGTCTTATACCCTTCTACAGCTCCTTCCAGAGCGTTCGATAGAGGCGTACCGAGTGCCTTGCCGCCCTGGATACCTGCGTTCGCGTTGTTCGCAAATAGATTAATATCTATGTTCGGGCCTTGCGGCTGGGAGAATATGTCGTAAGCCATTAGTCAGAAACTCCGAAAGAATTAGGGTAGTTTCCCGCGTACCGTCTTTTATTTTCTTCGATGATCTCTTCTCTGGTTTTCCACTGGCGAGCTGGCCTACGTGCTGGAGCTGCAGAAGGCCCCGTAGGAGCGGCCTGTGCTGGCCTGTTACCGTTGTCTGTAACCTCAGATCCCGGTCTAGAGGGATACTGTGCATTACTTGGAAAAGTAGAAGGGTCTCTGGGGTTCACAGCCTGTCTGCCGTATTGTACGAAGCCTGATGTATCCAATGGCGTGTTCGAGTTTTGAGAAGCCGGGAAGGTAGAAGGATCCCTCGGATTAATACCTGTTCCCGGTCTATTTGGAAAACCGCTATCTGCAGGATTACTTCCCATCGGACCCTGTGCTGACTCTGAAGCTACTTCGATACCGCGATGTCTGCCGTTCATTAATTTCTGAGCTGTAGCGTAAGACTGCTTAGCGTCATCAAAGACCATGTTAAAACCTTGCTGCATAGTAACAAGGTCTGTGGCGTTAATTCTTCCTTCATCGAAAGCAACTTGCGCTAGAGAATAAGCATCCTTCTTGCTGCCAATTCCAGACTTAGCGTACATAGCTCTCTGGTTGGCTATCATCTTATTGTAGTTAGCCTCGTTCATCTCTTTTCCGTAGCCGATGTTCGAGATGGCCGCGTTGCCCAGTTGATTTCCTAGCTGATCGATATTTATTGCCTTGCCTCCAGTGAGGAGCCGTGACAGGGCAACTCCGCCCATACCCGAAGCGTAATCGAGATCGTTGGTGTAATCTAAATCGTAGGAATGTAATTTGTCACCCCGCATTTTTCCAGAAAGTTTACTTGGATCTGTTACTGCGTGCTGCCCACCTCTACCATCTATCCCGATATCAACAGTACTTCCGTCTGCGAGAGTTACGTTATAATTATCGTCGATTAAGCCGCTTTTCTTGAAGGCTCCTCTGACAAAATCTCTCTTTACCTGATGCTGTTCTTTGCCGGTTTTAATTGAGTTACTAGCTATTGAAATAGCGACAACAGCTGCTAGTACGTAGGGATTAGTGGCTCCGAGAGCGTACATCCCAGCTGCCATTGTAGCCCCGCCGAGGGCTCCGTTAGCCCTACCACGGGCACCGCCTTCGCCCCAGCCCTGGTATACCTGATAGGCTCCAGCTGCTACAGCTATCCCGCCTGCTACATATCCCGCAGCACCGATACCTCCACTAGCAGCTCCGCCGCCTCCAGCAGACCCACTGGCAGATCCTCCTCCAGCCGCAGCTGTCCCCCCTGCTGTGCTACTACTGCTAGTAAGGAGTCCCAGATCTTTGGCAGTGGCTGCGAGGTTTGCAGCTGTAGATGTTCCGTACATGACTTTCTGAACGTCTGAAAGCTGGTCCCAGTTGTTAATAAGGTTATAAACGTTATAGCCAGCTGATACTAAGCCCAGCGTCTGGCCAACAGTAAGGGAAGGGGTTCCATTTGCCCCTGTTCCTGGGATGGGCATCTTCGCTAGGTCTACCCCTGTCGCTCCCTGGTAAGACTGAAGACCAAGGTTAGCAAGACCGATTGACTTCTGAGCGCCACTCATCTTATCCCAGCCTTGGAATAGCTGATAAGCACTGAAGGCCGCGCCATAAGCTGCCTTGTCTTGTTTGTTATTAGCTAGAGAATCAATAATTGTATTTTTATATTTTTTAAGAATTTCATTTACGAAGCCTTTCTTATCTCCCTTACTCTGCAGCTCTGACAAATGCAGTAGAAAACTAGCATCGCTCGCCACAACTCCGATCTTATCCAGGGTTGTGGAGTCTTCTTTTGAAAATACACCTGTAGGGTCTAACAGCTTTTTAAAGAACTCTACCTGAGTTTGTCCGGCATTGGTGTTCTGGTTAGCCGCCATTTTCTTATTGGAGTAAAGAGTGCGGCCCTGGAAATCTACGCCTACAGCTACGTTATCCTTACTGGGCTGATGGGACATGCCAGCAGAATTCATTACGCGGTCGGCTTTATGCGAGAAAGTAGTAGCGTCTGCCTTGGTAAGAGACAATCCTGTATCGTTAGTATACGCGCTCTTTACGAGCTGTTCGTCTTTACTAAGAGTTGCAGATCGGGTCTTTAAACCCCTACCAGCATCTGCAGCACTGCCTCCGAGTGAGTCACCTCCACCAGTAGAAGTTTCACCTGAATCGGAAGAGGTGTCTGAGCTAGAGGAATCAGGAGCATTTATATCGTCAGGCTCTTCAGGCCCTGTAGTGTCTACTTCATCAGGAGTACGCGTTCCCCCTTCCGTGGGGTCTGGACCTGTAGCGCCTTCAGGACGAGGAGGACGGGCCCCGCCAGTATCAGTACTACTATCCTCTCCACTACCAATAGTAAGTCCGAGACTATTTAAAATATCCTTGATACCAGTTATAGCAGAAGCCGCCGACCCCGAACCCCCAGCAAGAGCTGTGATAGCACTTAATACCGTCTTTAGCTGCACATTGGACTGAGCCATGCTCTGATAGTTCTTATAGATCTCTTCAGCTCTTTTTTGCTGGTCAATCGCTATCTGTGCGTTACTGCCTGTCTGGGCAGCCCCAGCTTGTGCCCCTGCCAGAGAGACTTTATATCCGAACTTATTTAAGGCAAAAGAGTTCTCGTTAGTTGCGTTAAATTGATCATTTTGCAGGGTGTTACTTGCGTTGAAGGTTCTGGTCTGCTGCTCTAAGTTAGTCGTGAACTGGTTCTGTTGTATGTTAGTAGATAGAGCTTGAGTAGTAGATACGCCGGTCTGTTGGCTGATCTCTTGTCTTGCCTGAGTCTGCAGCTGAGCTGGAGAAACACTGGGATTTACATTTATCTGCTGGCCTGCGTTACTGTATTCCGTAGGAGCTAGTAAGAGACCTGCTCTGGCATTTACGTTTTGTCCTGTCAGCTGTTCGCCGTACTGGGAAATCTGAAATCTCTTTTCAGCAGACATCAGATCAGAAGCTTTACGGGAAACAGAAGAAGAAGCCCCGAAGCCTGCGGAAGAAGCCCTGTCTGCAGCATCCCCCCGAAGCCCTAGTTCAAGAGCGCGGTCTTGGTTACTATCTGGCAGCTGTCCTTTAGCGTACCCTTGCGCCCTGAGTCTCTGAGCTTCGAGGTCTTGTCTGGCCCCAGGCACACCCTGCTCTACCTGCCTGAGTCTCTGCTCCTGGTTAAAGAAGTTATCAAGGTCAGTCTGTTGCCGCTTAAGCTCTGCCTGTTGTGGAATGAAACTTTGAAGACTCTTAAGCTCTGTATCTAAGGCGGAATAAGCGAATTCTTTAGCTTGCTCATTACTAATGTTTAATTGATCACGGGCAAACGGGGCATACGCTTTAGTGAATGCCATCGGATCAGTGAACTCGTAAGGAGCTGCAGCAATAGGATCGTAGTTAGTAAGAACAGGAGAAGGGAATTGCCCTGTGAGATCTGCTGGAGCGAAACCGAGACCAGTAGAGTCTGTAGTAGGCCCGCCGCCTATGCCGCTAGAACCGGCACTGCCTACCGATCCTTTATCTCTGGGAGCTAATGAAGAAAGAGAAGATCCTTCATAAGACTGGCCGCCTGATTCTAAGGGGAAGCTCTCATCTCCGTAAGAAAGAGTAGCTCCCTTAAGGCCGATAACATCGTCGTCGAATACAAATTGATAACGGCCTTCATTAAAGAAAGCGCCTCCTTTTTGATCTGCCCTTACGCCTACATACTTAGTACCATCTGGTCCAGTAATAACCGGGGGTCCAGAATCAACGGGAGCTAAGAAGACTGGGCCTTTTCTAGTGGCGGGCTTGTAAATATACGATTCAGCCATTACCAGATTCTCCCTCTTCTAAATCCACTTCTGGGAGACATGATATTTTTTATAGTCCCCCCGGACGTAACACGCGCTACATCGATGGTCTGCCCGCTACCTACTTTCTTATACTGGTTCTCCTGCATAAGAAGTTTCTCAGCGAATTGATCTTTCACTATCGCGCCCTGAATATCGTTATTGTCATTTAAGTTCATACCCTGAGCAGCTGTCTTCAAAGCATAAATATTACCTATAGGTAATACTTCAGAATCGCCGTAATTTTCTTTTAGTCTGATTCTGCCGATTACTTTTACTTCAGCATTCTCTCTGCATTCAACAGTCAGCTGGAATCTTCTGTAGCGAGGTATCTCCTCTAGTGGAGAATAGTCCGCAAGAAAATAGCGCAAATAAGTATCAGGATTATAGCCGTATAGTTGAACATACCCTGCCGTTTTTGTTTTTACTACCTCTGTTATCGTAGCAAAATTAACCGTGGTGTACCTGAGTTGCCCCTTCTTAATGGATAAGTATTCCCCTACTACTTGCTCGCCATCCTGGAAGGTCACTATCTCTCTGCCGGTAGGGTCTTTACCGCGCACTATAAGATGAGCATCTTCTGCTTCATCGCAGACGCCCATTACAGCTACTCTTGAACCCCCAGCAGGCAGATCATATATAGTAGGATAAGGATTAGGATCTTCTCGGAGGGCATTACCAGCCAAAATGCAGCGATCATCTTGATGCCCAGTATCATAGTAAGAAAACCATTTTGACCATGTTCCGCCTGACTCGTTATTAATCAGTACTTTGATCGGGGTTTCTAATTCATACGGTAGCGTGATCATACCCCTTCGTGCCTGGAAGCAGAAGGTTCTTATACAATCGTTCGGGCCTTTGAAGAGGAGAGTCTGAAGAATGGATTTTACGAAGAGGTCTACGCGGGGATCGTCTGGACAGAGCCCACCACGAGCCGCAAACTCAGCAAGTAAGATTTTAGCATCACCAAAAGTGATTGACACTGTTTACCCTTCATCCGTAGGCTCTGGAGGATTAATAACGAAACGTCCGTTTCTGAATATCGGACGGACACGTTTCTTAGGAAGCCGTAAAGTGGTAGCCGGGGTGGGAGTAGTAGCAGTCTTACTCCCGTTCCCCGGCCTCTTGTATCTTGGACCGCCACAGCTGGCACAGCCCCCCATATTACAGCCCGTTACCGCAACAGCCTGCACCCTTATTGAATACATCAGGTTTGATGCGTCCATTTACGGTGTACGATCTGTCCTGCTGAATATTACCAGCTGTGTTCAAAGTAGTGATCTGGGCACCACTTGCAAACCAGTAGCCGAAAAACGGAAGGTTCAGGCGAGCGAACTGGCCAGAATAACCATCTCTGGTTACAGCTGGGAGGTTACTACATAGTGGTAAAAGTACTTTTGCCATAATCTTTCTCCTAAAATTAATATCTCCTGCCAACGACTACTTTACCCATTGCTTTGGGGTAGTCACTGGAACCCATCACTTCACGGGTAGCGGGGTCAACACCGTCTTTAAACTTCATTCCCGGCATGAGCCTCACAGGTTCATCTGGGAACTTCGCGCTCTTTACGCCTCCCCAGACAATTTTCTCTGCTTCTGCTTCGCTCTTTGGACCATAAGGTAAAGCCATACCAAAATCTCCTTATAAGGTATTGACAAATTAAGTGTACTGCATTTTTTTCATTCTAAAAACCCTGAAAGATTACCTCGAAAATGTCGTAAACCCCGGTAGTGGGGTCGTCGTTTTTCCAGTGCCAGAAGCCTGTTAAGAAGGTTTTCTGGGAAGCTGTCAGGCTTACCGAATCTGTAGCTAGTATGTAGCCTTTAGGGAACGTAGCCGGGTTAGTAGAATCTCCGAAGACCTTAACAAGCTCGCTAGGCAGAGGTGTAATAAGCTGCCAGTTTCCAGCTCCGTATACGTACATACCGAGGAACCCCCCGGCGTTAGTAAGGCGTACCCAGAGGGCTTGCCTCTGGTCATCTCCGGGCTGTTCTGCAGAGACTACAACGTTAGAGATACCAGATGGTACTTCTACTGCGAGAAGTCTAGGCAGAGCCCTGATAAGGTCAAGCCCAGAGGTAAGGCATTCTTCTTCGAGAAGGCCCATTAATTTAATAGCGCCTTGAACTACGTCCGTCTTAGCTGGCATGACTCGAACCCTCCAATTAACCAATCTTCATCGCAGGGGAGTTCCAATGCGATCTCTTTAAAATGATTGCAAGCCGTGATGTTTTCGTTTTGCGGCTCTGTCTGATCAGCCATTACTTTGAAGCCTGCTATCTCCCAGTAAATCGCCTCTAACTTAATCTCAAGTTGAACGTGCCGGAAGCTCGTATAAGGATCGCTGGTAACTGGATTACAATCTGTCTTACTGGGAGAGCCGAGGTTCAGCTGCTTGAAGTAGTGCCCAGCCAGTCCTTGAAGAAGGAAAGGAGGACGACACGACCGCCACGGAGCAGCATGGTTAAACTTTTTCCATAAGACATATTTATGTCCGTGGTCAGGCTTATAGTTCACAGTAAGTTCAAAGTCGCCTTTAATGTTCTGTAAGAGAAAGTCTACAGCCTTCAGATGCTTATTAGAGAAGAAACTTTTGAAATCGTAGTCCTTAGTCTGAATAGAGGATTTTACGTAGCGTATTTTATCTCCGTCGAGATCGTAAGTAATGTCAGGACGGATTTCATAAAGCTCATTAATGAGCCCATCCTTACTGATGACACACGCTATCTCGTTATTAATAATTATCTCCATCGGCCTTACGCCGGTCCATAGACCAGCCCAGGATGGATTCGACTCCTGCTTGAGAGTGGAGACATTATCAAGCTCCATTACGGCAAGTCCGCCAAACACATAATCTGGAAGAGGTTCGTTATCAAGACCTCTGACTGTTACGCGGTAAGGATTTACAGAGAAGAAAATTTTATTTTTAAAATACTCTGCAAAGCTGTACTGGACCAGCTCTGGAGAGTTTACCTTAATCCAGTTCTTCACCTCTCTGGAAAGGGGGGTCTTTGACCACTTGCCTTGCTCTTGTCTCGACATATTAAGAGATCTGAATTGTCCATCAGGAGAGATGAAGAACAGATCGCTATTAATGTTTACTAACGCACGCGGGCCTGCGATGCCTGAGTTATAGACAAGCAAACTACCAAACTGTCCAGCTTCCCAGAAAGACCTCGGTTGTTGGGTCTGGTAAGAATAGATAGCCTGCTGGGTGGACACTAGCAGCGGTCCAATACCTGTGCCGGTATCTGCTGACTGCAGAAAAGCAAAGGCTGTGATTGGGTCGTTATTGTAGTTAGTATTTAACTGGAAAATCTGACCGAAGTACGGAGAGCCAATAGTAAGAAACTCTTCGAAACTTATTGGAGCGTTCGGGGTAGCTGTGCTTCCTACAGGATCTCCAGCTGTGAATTCGTTACCGGCGTTGCCGATGAAAAGTCTGTTCTGGTTGTATCCGCCGATATTAGAAATCGGGATTTCATTTTTCGCAGGGTCGGCTCTGCGTATGGTAATCCCATCCAAAATTACTGGATAATTAGGGTAATCAAAAAAGACTAAGTATTCCCCTGCAGCAGACCAGTTTATACGCGGAGCCGCAGAGTTCATCTGCTGACCTTCAAGCTCTGGCACTTGCATTACCTTAGTGCGGAGGTTCATCAGGAAAAGAACTCCTGAGATAACTATGGCTCTATATTGATCGCCTCCTATGGAGTAAGGAGCGCCTGCCTGGAACTTACCCGTTCTGAAAATCTCTTCGTAGGTTTTTATTAAGCGGCCTTTTACTTTGTAGCCGCCTTCAGGAAAAGTAATTCCTTTTATCTTCGAGAACCCCCAGCGAGGTTTTATCAGACCGTCCTGATTAGATACATTCACACCGGAGTAGTAGCCATCAGGAGCTACGAAATGAGGGGATTTTGAGGCATCTTGCCCACTAGTAAAAGAATCCTGCCCATCAAAAACCTGCTGTGTTGCCATTATTCAAGCACAAACTCACTACTTAGTTATAGAAGATTGGGCTGCCTTTAAGAATTGAGAAGAGAGATCCAGCTTCTCCTGGAATTTATCTTGCAACTTTTTAAAAGTTATTTCGCTGCCCAACCGTGTAAGAGATTGGCTATCCGACTCAAATGTAATGTCTATAGCGTCGTACTCTTGTTCCGACACCTCTTCAAAATAATCCGCTCTGGGGAGGCGGGTTAGTTCTACTGGAACTTCTTCATTCTTTATAATCGTTGCAACTCCCTCTACTTCTTGAATCTGTAAATTCTGTCTGGTTAATTTATAATCCCAGCCTATGTCTTTAGAGATAGAGCCCTTATTATTGACCGTCTTATAGTATTTTAGAGTTATTGGCATAACGTTACGCGCTCCTAAATATTTCTACCCAGCCTGTTACCAGATATCTAAGCTCTCCGAGGTCCAGAGGATTAGCTAAATTTGCTGCATACTGTCCACCGAGAACCGCAAGATGGGACATGGATAACGTAATGGTGTCAGCCGCAGTAACTACCGCAGCTATCTCTACGTCAGCCTGTATATAATCCATCGGATAATCTGCAGCAGGAGAAGCTACCTGATTAAAGAGAGCCCCTGGATAAGTTACCAGCGGGAAGCCTCCTATCTTACCGTCCTGAATAGTATGTGTCCTTACAAGCTTTCCAGCCCTTGCTCCTGCAGGGAAGGTACCTATGTCCCAGGCAAAGCCTATCTCTTCATACCATGCGAGAGGGGCGGGAAATGCTCCTCCAGCAACTACGAAGGTCTGAGGCTCCCAGGTATTAAGTGTGGCTACACTCAGATGAGCAATAACCGTAACCTGCATAGTGGGAGGACATCCTAATAGCAGTAAAGGAAGGGCTATTGTCTTTACGTTACTGCTTAGTACCGTCCCAAAATCACCGCCTCCATTACCATCAGGAGTAAGTGTGATCGCCTGTATCGATGGGCCTAGTTGGGGTATGTCCCCAAAGATTACCTGAGCAGCGCATACCAGCTCGTTCACCTGAAGCTGCAAATCTTCGCAGCAATCAATGATACAGAAGCTAGTAGCGACAGCAATCGTAGTAACCGCAGGTGGGTTAGTATCGGTAGTAGCCTGTAAATGGGTGCCATCAATGATAGCTGTAATTGTCCAGCGATCTGAGCGAGTACCGATTTGAGCTACGTCCCCAACAAAGAACTCTGAGGTATCAGATACAGTAATCGTGTAGCTAAGCGTTCCAGGAACAAGAACAAGACAGCAAAGGATAGTCGTACAGGTGCGCGTTGGAACATCCAACGTCATCATCTTTACGTTGCCCTCAGTGTCCTGGGCTACAGGAATCTGCCCAGCTGCGGTAGCAAGAAGAGGCTGCTGAATGTTGTCTTTGCAAACAACAAGCTTCCCTTCTTCGACAGCTGTGTTGGTGCAGGCGTTAGTATCTATTAGAGTAATCGGATATTGGTACTGGCCAGATCCGTTCTTAGCAATAACCGGAGAGCCTGGAGTAATTCCGGCTCCGTCGTTACAGATCTCTAGAAGAGTTGCAGAGGGAATACTTTGTACTCTGTAGACACCGGATCCTATGGAAACATTCTTTCCTACAGATAACCCGTTTACGGAAGTGACTGTAATGATGATGCAGCTGCCGTTATTAGGAGCTGTGAAATCAATTGCTACAAAAACACCTGTCTGACCAGGGCCAGCTCCTGATGTAGGAGGAGTAGGGGTGACTACAAAATTAGTGCAGGCTGCAACAGTAGAGCCGGGAGCAATGTTACCCGCAGTGCAGTCATTTTGAAGAGTGACTGTATTATCCAGAAGATTTACAGCTACTACTTTTAAGTAGCCCACTCCTACGTTCCAGAGGTAGGAACCTACAGGAAGCCCAAGAAGATTCGGTACAGTGACAGAGGCCGACTGCCCGCAGGCTGGCATGTTGAAAGAGTCTGTAACTTTCACGCCCGCGTAGGCAGGCACTAGTTGAGGGTTACAGTGCTGCTGCTCACATCCGACAGCATAGAAAGGCTGTGGTACTGGAGAGCCGCAGGGCGTATTACACCCTGGGTTACTAGCCTGCAGACATTCGCAGGGAGATTGTCCACAAGAGTTACAGTTATTGCAGCCCATTTAAAACTCCATCAAAGTATAAGTAAAACTGTTTCCCCAGTACTGCTTGGATAGTTTTACAAAGCTCATAAATTCAAAGAAGTCATTTGACCTCTGAAACACCTGACAACCTGCCGAAGACCTACCTATAAACTTCATTATCACACCGCCCTGGTGGATGTGTATGCCGAACATCCCTACCTCGATAGTCGCCTGATCTACATCTACAGCAACATCTAAATTGGCGTCCCTGAAAACAGGTAAAGGCGCGGCTTGCAAGAGTGCTGGATAACCTTTAAAAGTACCTAATGTATAAGCGTTCCGATACTGACCCGGAACAAGGATGGCAGCACCTTTTTTATTCATAGGGTTGACTAGCCAGGGCTTACCCGGCCTTGTCGTAATGGGCCACTTCCTATGAACCCAGATGCCATCATCCTTATAGTAAACCCCCAACCAATCGTCGAAAGTATTTGGGGCAGCCTCTCTATTTCTCCAGCCTACAATATTTAAATTGTAGGGCCTTTTCTGAGACTCGAAAATCTCATGGCCCCTACGCTTAGCTGTACTTATAAAGTCGGCTACGCCTAATATCATGCGGCCTTTTCTTCCTCTTTAACTTCTTCCTTTGGCTTAAGCTGCTCTTTCTGCAAACCTACAAACTGAGCTACCTCGGTAAGAACCCGCGCTGTAGCTGCCCAGTCAGGCGCTCTATGGGCTGGGATCTGTAGGTTCTGCATATACATACCTACTACTTCAAGAGCCTTTGCTACGTCGTCAAGATGAACAGTTACTTGTTTTAATTCAGTCATTTTAATTCCTAAGCTTTGTAAACGGAGATAATAGCTGATCTTGTATCAGTAGCAGAACCTCTAGGCCACTGAAAAATCATCACGTCTACCGAATTAGTCAGCAGGTTATTTGCCTCCCACCCATAGCTAGTGCCGCCTGCAGAGAAGTTATCTGGTAGCTGGGCTTGTCCTACTAGTGTGGTCGGGTACTCGACAGTAACTATTACAGGGGATGCTCCGAAGTTATGAGTAACTGTGTAGGCAGTGCCCGCATTGCTGCCTGTATGAGAGACTGTAGAAGTGACTTTTGGAGCACCTCCCTGTAGCGGTACAAAAGTAAGTGCCGTTGTACCAAGTACGATTGGATTAAGCGTTATAAGATTCCAGAGGCTATTTGAATTATCCGTACCCTCAGAAACTGGGACTACTGTGCCAGATAGCACCTCCGCGCTCGTATCTGCATCAGAACTTCTGGTTGGAGCACCGGAAGCATTTACCGTGTAAATACCGTTCTCTGACCCTGTAACCTGATCCTTAATTAAGATTCGATCCCCAGTTACGAGAGCTATACCATCTACAAGATCGCCATTTTCAAAATCTGTAGCAAGTGTGCCGGGAGCAGTAGTAGCAAGACGGACTGTATTTTTCCAAGTAGAAACCACTCCGCCGCCTGCTACAGAATCTACATAGGTCTTATTAGCAGCCGCACTTCCAACAGTAGGAGCAGGTAGACCTGTAATTTCTCCGCCCGCAGAAACTAAATTACCAGCTGCGTCGAAGGTCCAGCGTAGCGTGTTAGTCGTGTAAATCTCTACCGGATGCACTCCGATAGTTTTGATAGTGACTTTGGCTCCGAGAACATTACCGGCTTGAAGGTTTGCGAGCCCTGTTAATGGGTTCTCATTTCCCCAAAGTTCAAGTACAGCTCCTCTGGTAGAAAGAGTATCTCCGCCCCCGCTTAACTGGATACCGCTTACATCGATACCATCTGCCAAATGAGAAACAATCTTTCCTGGACTAGCTCTATAAATCAGCTCTCCAGTATTAGCGGCCATGCGCCACGATTGGAAACTGCCTGCTTTGAATTCCAGATCTCCTGAAGGGTTTACTATGCCAGTAGTGACAACGCCTGCAATAATGTGGGTTGCGTCCCCTAAAGGATAAAGTAAATTGGCAGCTGGTCTTAAGGTGCCATCTGCAAGAATGGACCAACCTACAGCTCCGCCCGCTGCTAGGATGTGGACGTTTCCAGTACCTCGAGCCTGTAGATAGATGCTGCTACTAGCACTCGCTCCGCTAATAATGTAAATCGTTCCGGTATCACCAGAAGTGTTTCCACTTAGCTGAATCCACCCGCCGCCTGCATTTGTAGAACCTGTACCAGCTACAATATTTATATACTGGTTATTCGCGTCCATATTGAACGTGAATATGTTGGGGGTCATTGTGAACCCCGCATCTGCAGTAATCAGAGAGTTGAAAGTTTTAGCACCCGCTATCGTCTGCGTACCGGCTGTAATCAGCCCTCTCGAAGTAGCAGAAGCATCTGGAATGTTGAAGGTGTGTGTATTAGCAGCAGATACTATAGCGAAGTCTGTGCCTGCTGTACCAACAGCAAAAGTCTGGATAGCTCCAGTCTGGCTATTTAAGGAGGTGATTCCACCGCCTCCGCCAACTGCAGCATCGACATACGCTTTAGTCGCAGCTTCTTGTGGATTAACAGGATCAAGTAAATTAGTTATTAAGTTTCCAGAAAGGTCTATCCCAGAACTAAAGGTCTTAAGTCCAGCGAAAGTCTGTGCGCCTGTGGTGACTAATCCACGGGCCGTAAGGGAAGCATCTGGAATACTGAAGGTATGGATGTTTCCGGCAGAGGAAATGCCGAAGTCTGTTCCAGTAGTAGCTACAGCAAAAGTCTGGCTTCCTCCTACTTCTCCATTTAGAGAAGTAATTCCTCCGCCGCCCCCACCCCCTGTATTGGTGATAGTAACTATTCCCGTACCTGAAACGGCACCGGTATAGGTAATGGATATACCAGCTCCAGCTATAATTTTAGAAACGAGTTCGGGTATAGTCTGTCCAGACATTTTATGAAACCAGGGTAGATATTAAAGACCCAAGAGTAGGGACTGTTCCATTGTGCTTTACGAAGATGTCACCTGAAGTAAATAGGCCGTTAGCAGCCAAGTCATAAATTTTACCTGTCCCACCAGGAATGAAAAAATGATCGGTCACTCCATCGAGAGAAATTAGAAGGTCTGCATTAGTTTTATTTATAAGGTCTAAAATCTTCGCAGACCCAGGATTTGTCAGAGCGAGCGTGTATGCGCCTGTTATCGAGCCAAAAGGATAATCACTAAAAACAGGAGAGGCGCTAGTTAAAGAAGGGGTGCTAGTCACGCTTCCTGTAACAGTTACCGCGCCATCTACAGTAATAGAATTACCGCCATCCTGAATATTTACAGCAGCAGCTCCGGGACCATTGACTACGGTAACATTACTAGTACCCGCTGCACCCGCATTTATCGCTGCAAGAATCTGGCAGAGCACTACGCCAAGAGCCATTCTTGCAGATTGCGGATCGGCAAAAGCTGCTCCCGGCCCGCAGTTAGAATTACATGGATCGCAAGAATTATAGACCATCGAAATTCTCCTAAGAGACGTTTACTTGGTATTCGAAGTTTACCGAGCAGTCGTTAGCAGTGAGCGCGGTATTATCGTTGTCTGCAATTAGTCTAGATGCTCTGAGACCAAAACCATTAAGAAGTAACAGATTAAGTCCTGCAAGATTTGCTGCAGATACTGGAGGAATACCAAGGGTACGAAGAGGACTGTCAGCTGCCGTAGGCGCACTGTTCTTATCGTAAATCTTTACATAGAGAGGAGTCACACTAGCGTTGAAAATGTAGTATCCCTGAAGTCTAGTGGACTGCTGAGTAACACTCACCCCAAGAATTCCGAGATCAATGTTTCTATAGGAGACGTTTCCCCTATAGAAATAGTTGTAGAAGTAAGTAGCTAATCTGGAAATAGCCCCACGAATATCTTGTAAGATACACTGGGCATTTCCCCACCAGCTACCACAGCTATTATTGCACCCGCAATTACCCATTAAGATCTCCTAGAATACGAGGAACTGATTAATACTCAGAATCTGGGCGTACCCTTTACCAGCTCCACCTTGAGCGCCAGGAGCCCCTGCTACACCAGTACCTGTAGCTACGCCGCCTAAACCACCCGCTCCGCCTGTTCTATTAGGAAATATTGTTGGTGGAGCACCAGGAGCAAATTTATTAATGACGGCATAAAATCCACCTGAACCTCCGCCGCCTGCTCCAGAACCACCGCCCGAATTACCGGCTAGAGCGTCTCCACCATTGCCGCCTGCTCCGCCTTCTAACGTGATGGCACCCAGAGGCCCTAGAGCTATTTCGTTTACGAAAAGGATTATAGGCTTACCAACTC